>Ga0105104_10001203_pt1 | contig 19507 bp, 19 predicted proteins | sample PPLLaktember2015_3_FD_87034 | JGI IMG/M metagenome (GOLD analysis project Ga0105104, IMG submission 87034) | Freshwater sediment microbial communities from Prairie Pothole Lake near Jamestown, North Dakota, USA - PPLs Lake P7 Core (6) Depth... | ecosystem: Environmental > Aquatic > Freshwater >... | reverse complement strand
CGCAAACAGGTTGAAAGAAAAAAACTGGATGCCCTGCTTGGCTTCTGTGAATCTACCGGCTGCCGCCACCAAACCATATTGCGTTACTTTGGCGAGCAGCATGATGGCAACTGCAACCAGTGCGACAATTGCCTGGAACCTGTTGATACATGGAATGCGACACAGGCTGCGCAGATGGCATTATCTTGCGTGTACCGTACCGGACAAAGGTTTGGTGTTGTACATCTCATTGATGTTTTGCTTGGTAAAAACAATTCCAGGGTTGAACAATTCCAGCATCACCAGCTCAGCACATTTGGCATAGGCAAAGCACTATCGCAGCAACAATGGAGTAGTGTTTTCCGCCAATTAGTAAGCGGCGGTTATCTGGAAACTGACATCGAGGCTTACGGCGGAATCAAGCTCACTGAAGCGAGTCGCCCGGTACTGCGTAACGAAACTGAAGTATGGCTGCGTAGAGACGAAGATACTTCCAAACGCAAATCCAGCAAAGCGGAGCGCGGTGCCCGGGTTAAAGAAGGTTATGCCGAAGCCAACGATGACCCGCTGTGGCATGCACTGAAAGCCAAACGTACTGAACTTGCAAAAGATCAAGGCGTACCGCCCTACGTCATATTCCATGACAGCACTTTATTGGAAATCCTTAACCAGAAACCTGGCAACCTGACTGAAATGGGTAACATCAGCGGTATAGGCCAGGCCAAACTCGCACGCTACGGTGACGACTTTTTACAGGTGCTGGAAGATGCAGCGAATGGCGTTTAATAAATAGACTTGAAACATCTCTAAAATTTACGATTTTAGATTACCGTAAATTAAGTAAAGTATTGTAAAATAACGTCTGGCGGGCCTCCCCGCATTGTGAAGTAGCCAATCTGGTCAGGTGCGGAAGCAAGCAGCCACAACTATTAAGCAAGTGCCGGGGTAAAGGCTCGCCTCTTCTTTTGTAAATGGCGTTTAATTAGCCGAAATCACAAAAAAATTCCCCAAACTTACAGACGAAAAGGCAATTTTCAGCTAAAGTTTAGGCTATGTCATATCAAGTTCTAGCGCGTAAATGGCGCCCAAAATCCTTTGAAACACTGGTCGGACAAGATCACGTCGTGCGCGCACTCACCAACGCTCTCGAGCAGAATCGTTTGCACCACGCCTACTTGTTTACCGGTACGCGCGGTGTCGGCAAAACCACACTCGCCCGTATTCTGGCTAAATCGCTCAACTGCGAAACCGGCATCACTGCCAAGCCTTGTGGTGTCTGCAACGCCTGCACAGAAATTGATAAAGGGCGTTTTGTTGATTTAATCGAGGTGGACGCGGCAAGCAACACCCAAGTAGACGCCATGCGTGATTTGCTGGATAACGCCCAATATGCGCCGACATCCGGACGGTTTAAGGTGTACATCATCGATGAAGTACATATGCTCTCAAAAAGCGCCTTCAACGCTATGCTTAAAACGCTGGAAGAGCCGCCAGCACATGTTAAATTCATCCTTGCCACTACTGACCCGCAAAAAGTACCAGTCACGGTGCTATCGCGCTGTTTGCAGTTTAACCTGCGCCAAATGGCCGGCACTTCCATCACCGGTCATTTACAAAACATCCTCAGCCAGGAACATATTCAGTTTGAACCGACCGCACTGCATTTGATTGCACGCGCTGCGGCAGGCAGCATGCGTGATGCGCTGTCGCTCACCGACCAAGCCATAGCCTACGGCGGCCAAACTGTGAATGAAGCAGAAGTGCGTGCAATGCTGGGCGCGATTGACCAGAGTTACCTGTACCAGCTTTTAGACGCACTGCTTGCCAATGACGGCAGCAGCCTTATCAATCAAGCAAAACTGATGGAGGAGCGCAGCATCTCATTTGAGGCGGCGCTCAACGATTTTGCGCAACTGCTACACCAAGTTGCCATTGCGCAAACTGTACCTGAAAGTATTGCTGATGACTTGCCTGAACGTGAAGTACTGTTGTCACTGGCACAGAAAATCCAGCCGGAAACATTACAGCTTTATTACCAAATTGCATTATTAGGTCGCCGTGATATTGGGCTGGCGCCGGATGAATTTGCCGGGTTCACCATGAGCCTGTTACGTATGCTGGCTTTCACACCCAGTGAGGGTAATGCCGCGACTGCTGTCAATAAATCAGGACAAACGGCTCCCACTCCCAGCCGCCCTGCTCCGGTTAATACAGCAATAAAACCAGTTACAACCACGCAATCTGTTGAAGCGCAGACGATAGTTACTGAAAATATAATTGACCAGCAAAATCAGGCAAATACCCCGATTCAAACAGAAACTCCACCGCCTTCACAATCAGGCAGCAATAGTAATAGTTTTAACGGTAACTGGCGCGGGTTAGTCGATGAATTAAAACTTGGTCTTGCAAGAGAGTTAGCGAAACACTGTGAATTAATCGCTTATGATGAACACAGTATTTCGCTCAGCGTACCGGAAGCACAAAAGCACTTGCTATCCCCTAATTACCAGGAAAAGTTAGGCAGTGCTATTGCGCAATACTTTGATAAAAAAATCAAATTACAATTTAGCATAGGCGGCACGGGTAATACACCAGCCAAACAAATTTCCCAGGAAAAAGCAAAAGCTCAAGCCAATGCAGAAGTCGCGATTGAAGAAGACAGTTTTGTGCAAGCATTGATTAACGATTTGGGGGCGACTATCATCCCCAACTCAATCAAACCAATCTAAGAATTTTAATTTCTAAATCATAAGTATTATTAAAGGAGATAAAAATGATGAAAGGCGGCATGGGCAATTTAATGAAGCAAGCCCAGCAAATGCAGGCAAATATGCAAAAGGCACAAGAGGAACTAGCCAATATCGAAGTCGAAGGCATTGCAGCTAACGGCCTTGTAAAAGTTCAGATGACTTGTAAAAATGAAGTGAAGCGCGTCACACTGGATGACAGTGTAATGGATGATAAAGAAACACTGGAAGATCTGCTAGTAATTGCATTGAAAGACGCAACAGCAAAAGCCGAAGCCACTTCTTCTGCACGCCTGTCCAGCTTTATGCCTGCCGGCATGAAACTGCCTTTTTAATATCACACTAATCAAAAGTGATGAAAAATCCAGCAGCGCTTGAGCAGTTAATTGATAGCTTACACTGCTTGCCCGGCGTTGGCCCGAAATCAGCTCAACGTATGGCGTATTACTTACTGCAACGTGATAGGCAGGGTGCAAGCAATCTGGCTTTGGCATTAGATAATGCCCTGCAAGTAGTCGGTCATTGCAAGCTATGCAACACCTTTAGCGAGCAACCAATCTGCCCGTTGTGTGAATCTTCGCAGCGAGATAACTCTGTGCTGTGTGTAGTAGAGATGCCTACCGATCTCATGATGCTTGAGAATACGCGTGCTTATTCCGGTATGTATTTTGTACTCATGGGCAGACTGTCCCCGCTAGATGGTATCGGACCCAAAGAAATTCATTTAGATAAGCTGATTAAACGTGCACAGGATGGAATTGTGCAGGAAGTGATACTTGCTACTAATTACACCGTGGAAGGCGATGCAACCGCACATTACATAAGCGAATTGCTGCGTACCCGTGGCATCAAGGTCAGCCGTATTGCGCGAGGCATGCCTATGGGCGGCGAAATCGAATATGTAGATAGCGGTACCCTAGCTCAATCAATGCTGGAGCGCAGGAGTATTTAGATTTAGTTTTTACACGGCTTAAGCAATGGTACCCGGTAAAAAGTAATAGCGAACCAAACCAAATGCAGCGCACAACCCTACCAGCTTAATAATGCTTAAATTCCGCTTTACCAGCAGCCATAATGCCAACACAGCCAATATTACAGCAATGAAATCCGGTTTGTCATACGTTACCTCAGGGAAAAATACATGCCGAGAGAAAAATAATGCAAGGCTTACAATCACCCCTACCACAGCAGCGGTTATTCCAGTTAGCGGCGCAGATAACTTCAAATTATTTTGCGTAGACTCGATAAGCGGCGCACCAATAAATATAAATAAAAACGATGGCAGAAATGTAAAAAATGTCACCAAACTTGCGGCTGCTGCACCTGATAAAAACAGACTGTCACTTCCAAGCACTGTCTGTGACCAGCCACCAACAAAACCAACAAACGCCACAACCATAATCAACGGCCCAGGCGTAGTTTCTCCAAGCGCCAAACCATCAATCATCTGATGTGGGGTTAACCAGTGGTAATGTTCAACCGCACCTTGATAAAGATAAGGCAGCACCGCATAAGCTCCGCCAAAAGTGAGTAAGGCTGCCTTGGTAAAAAACCAGCCCATTTGCGTCAGGACTGCGTGCCATCCGTAAACCACGGTTAGCAGGCCCATCGCCATACTCCAAATCGCAATACCTGCCCATAGCCATTTAAGCATTTTTCTTACACTGAATTTCGCATGGGGTGGTGACGGTGTATCATCATCAATCACGGCTTTGCTGTGCTTCTTATGGCTACTTGAATGTGCTTTTACTACATTAAGTTGATTAGGAAAGTAGTGATGCATTACAGAACCTATTAATGCAGCTGCAATAATGACAATGGGAAAAGGCAGATGCAATAAGCTGATTGCAACAAAAGCCAGCAAGGCAATACTCCAGAGCAGCTTGTTTTTGAGTACGCGTGAACCGATCCGATAGGCAGCAAACAACACTATCGCCACAACGGCTGGTTTAACACCGCCAAGCATAGCAGCTACTTGTGGCAAATCGCCAAAGCGCATATACATCCAACTTAATGCGATTAAAATGAGTAATGATGGCAACACAAAAAGGCCGCCGGCAATCACTCCTCCCCATGTGCGGTGCATTAACCAGCCAATGTAAGTTGCCAGTTGCTGCGCCTCCGGGCCAGGCAGGATCATGCAATAATTTAAAGCATGTAAAAATCGTTTGTCAGAAATCCAACGTTTTTTTTCGACCAAATCATGGTGCATCATCGCAATCTGTCCGGCAGGTCCGCCAAAGCTCAGCAGACCAAGTTTGAACCAGTAGCTTGTTGCTTCACGCAATGTTGGTGGATTTAACGCAATATCCGACGCTTCGTTGTAATCACTGCTAACCATTGACCAGCCTTAGTAAATCCAGAGGCGTATTAACAAAAACATCCGCACCCCATGCTTCAGGCTGATCTGTCTCACCCAAATAACCATATAAGGCGACTACAGTCTGCATCCCGGCAGCTTTACCTGCCTGTATATCCCGCTCTGCGTCACCTACATACCAGCATGCTTGCGGACTAACATTAGCTTGCTCACAAGCCAGCAATAAAGTATCGGGATAAGGTTTGGGACGTAGCGCGTCATCACCGCTCACCACGCAAGCTGCACGTTGCAATAAACCAATATTTTGCATTAATGGCTGGGTAAAACGCCGCGGTTTATTAGTTACCACGCCCCAGCGCACAGACTTTTTATCCAATGTATCAAGCAATTCCGCAACACCGCCAAACAGAATAGGTTTACGCGTCAACACCTGGTCATAGAGCGCTAGATACTCTTCACGCATCACAGAAAAATCATCATCCTCAGGTGACAAATCAAAACCTATGAACAGTAAGCCTTTAGAACCATGTGAGGCGTATGGACGCACCACTTCCAAGGGTAATGTTGCCAGCCCATGCCGTTCACGCTGCAGATTCAACGCATAGGCCAAATCATGAGCGGTATCAACTAATGTGCCGTCCAAATCGAATAGAATCATTTTTAAAACCAGTGTTATTCGCTAAGTTGTGTATGCAGGAGGTAATTAACCGAAACATCATCATTCAAGGAATAATGCTGTGTAATGGGGTTATAGGTCATGCCACGCATCCCGGATACGTTTAAATCTGCATACCTAGCCCAGCTTGATAACTCAGATGGTTTAATGAACTTGGCATAATCATGAGTGCCTTTTGGCAATAAATTCAGCAGATACTCAGCTCCTATTACTGCAAATAAATAGGCCTTTGGATTGCGATTGATTGTAGAAAAAAATACTGAACCACCCGGCTTCACTAATCTGGCACAAGCCGCAACGATTGCAGCCGGATCTGGTACATGTTCCAGCATTTCCATACAAGTGACTACGTCATAGCTGGCAGGCTGTTCAGCGGCCAACTGCTCAACTGAAATCAATCTATAATCAACTTTTGAACCACTTTCCAATTGATGCAACTTTGCAACATTGAGTGCTTTTTCACCCAAGTCGATACCCATTACACTTGCGCCTTTAAAGTACATGGCCTCTGACAGAATTCCACCGCCACAGCCTACATCTAACACTTTTTTATCTTTTAGACCAATCAAGTCATCAATGTAATCAAGACGTAACGGGTTAATTTCGTGCAATGGCTTAAATTCGCTATTCTTATCCCACCACTTATGCGCCAGTTCACCAAATTTCTGCAGTTCTAGTTCGTCTGCATTTAATGTTTGTGCTGTCTTAGTTTCGGTTGCCATTTTTGAATAATTTCCTTTAATTCCATCGGCTCTATATTGGCATAGATACCGTTGCTATAACGTAATTCGCCATCTACCCAAGTATGGGTCACATGCTCGCGACCACAGGTATAAACTAAATGCGAGATTGGGTCATAGCATGGTAATATAGTTAAATCACTTAGTTTCACAGCGACTAAATCTGCTTGCTTTCCTACTTCAATAGTCCCTATTTTATCATCCAATCCTAAGGCTCTTGCTCCGTTAATCGTAGCCATTTCCAGCGCCTGATGTGCTGGTACCACAGTGGGGTCTTCACTTGCACCTTTAGCAAGTAGCGCGGCTAAACGCATTTCTGCAAACATATCCAACCGGTCATTACTGGCAGCGCCATCTGTACCAACACCCACATTAACTGCACTTTTCAATAAAACAGATACCGGGGCAATGCCACTTGCCAGTTTTAAATTGGAACTTGGACAGTGCGCCACATGACAACCATACTCGGCAAGCATCTCAATTTCGTGTGGCAATAAATGTACACCATGCGCTGCCACAAAACTTGGGCCCAACAAGCCTAGCTCAGCTAGTCTCTGTATTGGCCTAGCTCCATATTGCGCCTCACTTTGGCTGATCTCATCACGCGTTTCATGTAAGTGCGTATGAATACCTAAACCTAATTGTTCTGCGTAGATTACAACCTTCTCAAACGTCTGATTTGATACCGTATATGGAGCATGCGGCGCAATAGAAGATGTAATCATTGAATTACCGCGCCAACTATCATGCGCTTCAAAGCCTTTTTGCAGATAATCATCGGCATCACATGCATAACTGGTTGCAAATTCCGAAACAAATAAACCTAAATTTGCCCTTATTCCGGCTTGACTGACAGCCATAGCTGTAGCCTGCGGATAAAAATACATATCATTAAAACAAGTCGTACCGCCACTTAACATTTCAGCACAAGCATGCAATGAAGCATCCTTAACATAATCATCGGAAACCACAGCACGCTCCGCTGGCCATATATGATTATTGAGCCACTCCATTAATGGCAAATCATCCGCTATACCACGCATTAAATTCATAGCCGCATGAGTATGTAAATTAATTAAACCAGGGATCAGGATATGCTCGTTCAAACTAACTAGGCTTGCAGTTATATATTGCTTTCTGGCTAAAGCAGTTGGAAGCAAATCTACTATGACCCCTCCTTGGATAATCACAGAGTAATACTCCAGCAATGGAGTATTTCGTACAATTGTCGCTAGCCAGCGAACCTCTATGACAAGGTCAACATTGATTGTAACTTGTGCTGAATGATTTGATGTCGTCATGTTGCCCATTCTACCAATAAAAAAGCCCCGCATTAGCGGGGCTTGATCTTTAATACTTAAATTTTACTAAAAATAAGTATTAAATTATTGTTACTTGCACTCGTTTTCTGGATGTAATCTTTCACCATGAATAACAACACGACGGTTAGGCGCAAGACACTCTTTCAATTTCGCACCTTTAACACCGTCACATGCGACCACTGGCTCTAACTCACCTTTACCAACTGCTTTTAAGCGGCTAGCGTCAATGCCATGAGAAACCAGATGTTGCTTGATTATGCTAGCACGTTTCTCTGAAAGTTTTTGATTGTATTGCTCTGAACCGATACGGTCTGTATGACCAGTTACCACCACCACTTCAAACTCTGGGTGTTCTTTTAATTTAGCAACAACATCATCAAGTTCAGTTACAGCATCACCATTTAACTTGAATTTGTCAAAGCCAAACAATTTCTCAGCTTGGAGCGTAATGGTTTGGAATTTTGGCTCGCATGGTGCTGGAGCAGCTACAGGTGCTGGTTCCGGTGCTGGCTCTGGAGCTGCAACAGGTGCTGGAGCTGGTGTCGGTTCTGCTACTGCAACAGGTGCTGGAGCGCCGAAGCGGAAAATAGCGCCAAGACTTAGCAATGTGTTACCGATTGTGCCATCAGCGTCAAAACCTGTGCCTGGCGCTTTAGCATCAGAACGACTCCACTGATGACGCAAGTCAGCTTGCAAACCAAAAGTATCATTAAATAAGTATTGTGCACCAAGACCAACGTTAGCTAACCATGAAGTTTTGCTTCTATTGTTAAGTGCGGCAAAGTTACTGTAATCTACATCGTTACGCGCAACACCTAAACCAGCCAACAGAAATGGGCGGAATTTATCACGGCTAAACATGTATAAAGCATCTACACCCAGTGTTGTTTGTTTATATCGACCACCAACACCTGCAATGCCGGTGTCTTCATCAGCACGGTTGTAACCAAGACCGCCTTGGATATCCCAACTTGGAGATAATTCTTTACCCAATTTAATAAATGCGCCTCCGCCGTTGTCAGCTTCCAAGTCGCCATCTGTGTCCATATAACTCAAACCTGGTACTGCATACCAAGCTCCACGGTACATATCTTCTGCAGCTGCAGCAAATGCTGCCAAACCTAATGTGGTTGCTACTGCAATACTAATAATATTTTTCTTCATTTGTTTTACTCCTAGTTAAGATAACCCATCTCTTCATAATACGCACACAAACCATTAAGCGCAACGTAAAGGTCTATGAAAATATTGCATTAAAATGCCTTTTGTTGCGTATTTACAACAAAATTTACATAATTTTACGTATAGCTCTTATCCTCGTAGCATCCAGTTTAGATTTGCGCTGGTTCTCTACACAAACACCGCCTCTAAAACCTATATAGGATGGATTAAGTTCCCTGACTATACCTACATGTTGCAGAGTTAGTGAGCCAGCCAAGCCAAATAACAGATTTTCTCCTTGCACATTTTCAGCAAAATTTCTTATTCTAGCTATCGAATAATAATCTAAAAAAGTAGCCCCATTCTTATCAGCAGTATCCAGCATCACACCATAAAAACCTGCACTCTTAATAGCTGATATTAAGTGAACTGGATATTCATATTCAGCAAATAATACGGCAATCAGCTTTACCCCTGTTTGCGTAATAACTTTAAGACTATTTAAACAAGACTGATAATCAGAAGACTCACCATCAGATTCTTTAAAAAAACCAATTTTAATAATATCGACTTTGGTCTTTGCTAAAGCTGTAACTTGTTCCAGTATAAGTTGTGGTTGCATAGGTAAATCACCAATTGTTGCACTGGTAAATTTTTTCTCATGCCAGCTCTCACTAACAAAAGTAACTATTTCACTGATTCTAGGCAGTGGCAACGCGCCTAATGCCCCTTTGCAGGGGTCTTTCAAATCAATGAAATCCGCACCATTTTCCAATGCAACTTGTGCCTCTTCTACTGTTGTAACGCTAATCAGGAGTTGTGTCATGTTACTTAAGCCAGATTCTCATTGTTCAATGCTGCCCGGTGATTAGTAACCGCCTCTACCAGCCATCCCCAAGCTTCCAGCTCACGCGGACCGGCCGTTTTTTCAATTGCGACGGCTAAGTATTCCATCTCCTGGTTAATTTTTTCCATAGGCAGTCTTTTCAACCTACTCACCAATACTGCCAATTCAATCACTGCAGCCTGTGCCCGGTTAAACCCTTGGAAAAATTGGTGCTGCTCTTCATGCAGCACTTCCATATACAACTGCGGTCTGACCTGATCGTCCTCTACTTTAACCAGCTTCAATTCTTTGTGTACCAGTGTGTCTGCCAGCCTGAAACCCGATATTTTTTCTGTTGACAACAAACTCCAAGCTTTTCGACCAGTCAGCGCACCGGCAAACACACGGACATCATCGCTCAAATTCAGCACTGCACAACCTGTTGCCAATATATTTTCCAGCGTAGTCGATGGTTTATATGGAGAGATAATCACCAAGCTGTCTTGCATACGAATACCAAAAGGCGTGACATGCACAACGCCTTGCGTATTGATGCTGGTTACAATCGTTTCGTAAATCATATATTCACTTGGACCATCTATCTTTTATTACGTTTTTCTTTTAGGGAAGCTTCACGATGCGCCGTCTTTGCAACTTTATCAGCCTGATGGCTGCTAACGCCCCAATCCAACACCTGATCCTGTACATATCGCTTCTTAAGTTGCCATGCAATTTGCGCGCGCGCCAGTTCAACACCTAAATAAAACGCATGTGAAGCGTCATCATCAACTTTTAGATCAGGATATAGCGCAAAGGGGTCTATATGTTCAAACTGACCATCACGGTTATAAATATGTAAGCCATCCTCGCTAATCTGAATACGAAAGCTAGGATCTTTAATCTGCGCAGCTATCTCTTTTATTTCATCTGCGTTATAAGTAAATGGCCGCCTATCGTGCAATCCTAACAAACCGTTGCTGTATCCACGCGGCAATCTGTCATCACGTTTTGCCGCAAACATCATACGCCGGGCGATATCAGCTTCAGCAATTGCGTAGACCGCATGCGGACTCACCGATGTAGCCAATACAGCGTTAATATTCAGTTCGCTGATTATGCCAAACAGCAAGGCATTAATACCAGTTGTATCGGCATCGGTAAGCTCAGTTAAGTTACCTATCCCCATCATGATTTGAATATCAGGATATTTTTTACGCAACTTTTGATAGCGGACGATTGAATTGGTAAGACCATAGTGAATGGGATCTAAAATCGCGTCGGCAATAAAGGACTTACCTGCTTTCATGCAGGCTTCAATCGCACGATACAGCGATGGCAGACTATGTGGCTTAGCTGGGATTAAAATCGGAGTAGAGGCTACTTCATCTGCTATCCATAAAGTTTTCTCAGTGAGACTTAACAAAAAATCAGCACCTGCTTGACCAGCTGCCAACAAATCATCGGTATTTAGCGAATCGACACTGACTTGGAAATTTAATTGTTTTAACGCATGTATTGCATCTACCAAGTGTGGAAACGGCACTGCAGGTAGGCAGCCCAGATCAATTACATTAGCCCCCTGCGCCTGATACTGCTGCGCCTTTTTTATAATTCCCTCTACGCTTAAATATGGGGCGTCAACAATTTCGGCAAAAATCTGTACGTTATATTGACTTAAATCAGGGCTAACTCCCTCATGTCCAAAATATTGTGGCAAGTCTTTTAAATCCTCGGGGCCACGCTCAACCGGAACGCCATACTGTGCTTCTAACTTAGTTAAATCACCCTGGCACAACCCGGGGATAATCACTTTATCAGCGTCACCAGTTTGTTTAAGCCTGCGCGCAATTAAATCAGGGGTCATTAAAGCAGCAACAGATACACCGATTTGCTCAACACGGTATTTAAATGGCGGAGTTTTAGGATTGCTTTGTACCTCACTCAAAACCTTATTAAGGCTTTTCTCTGCGAGTTTACCTGTTAGGAAAAGGAGATTTTTAATCATGGAGAACTAAACAATTGCTTTTAACCTTGCCTGAATGCTCGCATTCAGGCTTTGCATATCATCCACAACCGTAGTCGCTTCAAATGCTTTAAGCCTAGTAACATTATCCAGATCAATGGCACGCGGATAAACCTTCACCAGATTCTCGCGCGGGGCTTCTGACTCCAGCTCTGGCGCGGTATCGCATGCAAATACAATGCTTAGTACGCGTGTTTTTCCTGCTTGTGCATATAAGTTTGTGACTAAGCTATCTGAAAAGCCATAGGCCATCTTGGCAATGGTATTTGAAGTAGCTGGTGCAATTACTAAAGTATGATATTTGCCATGGTAAAACAACTCTACAGGCACGCTGCTTGCAGTTTTATCCTGATACACTCGATGGCCAGTATGAATTAACTGATCCTGAAATCCATACTGCTGAATAATTTCAGCCGCCGCCTTGCTTAGAAACACGTCTACATTTTCCAGTGTTTTCAGGATAGCAAGTGACTCACGCAAATAGTGTCCAGAACCTGTAATGGCCCAAGCAAGGCGTTGACTCATTTTAATTACCAACTTTCATACCAATACCACCACTGCTGATGAATATGTTTATAAGAATCTTCACCTCGTCTCGAGGGCGGAGTCCGCGGTGAATTTGCAAAACCAGCCCTATCCAATAAGCCGTGCGATGAAGTCAGCACTCTAACTGTACCATCCGGTAACAAATCCGTGAACGTTACGCTATAGAGTCCCACTCGACGTGATGGATGATTAAACTCAAAAGCAATATCCACACTACCGGAACGAACCTGCTCAGCATAATTTGAAAGCGCCTGTTCGCTTAAGGCAAAGCGAACAATAGAAAAAACTCCAAGCTGGGCTAATATTAACGGCAGGATAATAACAATAGGCTCAAATAACCAGTAGCATAAACCGTGTTTAATCCCAGCCTTGTCATGCCCTTTATTTCGTAATGAAATGATCAGGCGACCCAGCCATATCAAACTCCAGATGAATACTACTGGCATTGCCACTAATGCAAACAAGATATTTGAGCCAGCATTACTGAATGCAACTATACAAAAAATAAACCAGATGAAAGTTGCAAGCAACGTTAAGCGCGGTAATTTACAGCCCACCTTACATTGCACTTTCATATACGAGTACTACATGCTAAATGGATGCTCAATCACAATTGTTTCATCACGCTCCGGACCTGTAGAAACAATTGCAATGGGCACACCACAAACAGCTTCTAGACGTTTGAGATAATTTTGTGCATTTTTAGGCAGGCCATCCCAGTTTTTCACACCAAAAGTGCTTTCAGACCAGCCTGCTACAGTTTCATAAATAGGTTTACAGCCTGCAACATCGTCAGCACCAACCGGTAACAAATCTATTTTCTTACCATCTAGCTCATAACCCACGCAGATATTAAGTGACTCAATACCATCCAATACATCCAGCTTTGTAATACAAAGACCTGTCAGGCCGTTAATCATTGCAGAACGACGCAATGCCGCAGCATCAAACCAGCCACAGCGGCGTTTACGTTTAGTGACAGTACCGATTTCCTGACCTTTATTCGACATCTGGTAACCTGGCAAACCTGGAGTTTCAATGTCCAGCTCACTAGGGAAAGGACCGCCACCAACGCGTGTGGTGTATGCCTTGGTAATACCAAGCACATAGTGCAGCATGTTGGCACCAACGCCTGTGCCAGCTGATGCCTGACCTGCGATACAGTTGCTTGAGGTTACATAAGGATAAGTACCATGATCGATATCTAACAAGGTGCCTTGCGCACCTTCAAATAATAGATTTTCACCTCTGGCATTAGCAGCATAAATCTCGGCCGACACATCGGCAATCATGGGTTTTAGCGCCACAGCATGCTGCATACTTGCATCATACTGCTGATTGAAATCAACCGCTTTTGCACCAAGATAATTGGTCAAAACAAAGTTATGGTAGTCCATCACTTCGCGTAGCTTTTCAGCAAAGCGCTCTGGGTAAAATAAATCGTAAACACGTAACGCACGGCGTGCGACTTTATCTTCATAGGTTGGGCCAATGCCTTTGCCCGTTGTGCCAATTTTTTTATCTGCACTGCGTTTAGCCTCGCGCGCAACATCAACTGCCACATGATGACTTAATATCAATGGGCAACCTGGACTCACTTTTAGGCGGCTTTTGACTTCCAGTCCGTCATTTTCAAGTGCTGCAATCTCACCCAATAAATGACCTGCATCTAACACAACACCGTTACCGATATAGCAATTAACGCCGGCACGTACGACACCGGAAGGCACCAGGTTAAGTTTGTAAACACGCTGTGCATCAGCCTGGCCGACTACTAACGTATGCCCGGCATTATGCCCACCCTGAAAACGAACTACGCCCTGAGCATGGTCTGTCAACCAATCCACGATTTTACCTTTACCTTCATCGCCCCACTGCGTACCAATAACGACTACATTCTTTGCTGCTTTATTTGCCATAACGTTGACTTTTAATTAAGTGTTAAATTTTAGATTAATCGATATGCTGTACTTTTACAGCATATCTTATTGATTTTTAATGTTTTACAATATCCACCACATGCCAGCCGGAGTTGTAATGCTCCAGCTTTTTATTACAATTCGATTCAGCCATATCTGATTTTTCACCAGCTAACTCCTGCACCACTACGTAACCTTCAGACCTTAAAGCATCAATTTTAGCCATTAGGGTTTTATCATCTGAAGCCGGTGCAAAAATCGCCATATCTGACTGTGCAGGCGGTAACGCCGTTACTACACCGCGTAAATCCAGGCTAAACCCAGTGGCCGGGCGTGCGCGGCCAAACGCCTGCCCTACTTCATCGTAACGGCCGCCTAACGCCAGCGGCCCTTTGTAACCTTTTGCATAAGCAGCGAACACAATACCGCTATGGTAATGATAGCCGCGCAATTCACTTAGATCGAAACTTACAGTTACACCTAAATCATCCAAGCCGTCACTTGCCTGCATCAGACTTTCTAAGGCATTCTTTATTGCAGGTGTTGATGGAAGCAGTTTTGCCGCAGTTGCAAGTATGGATTTATCACCATTCAGCTCGGTTAAATGCAGCAGAGCTTCACGCGTAGCTTTATCCAAACCATTCGTCAGCGCTGTCACTGCAGATTGATCTTTGCTTTGCAGCGCAGCATATAAATCTTGCTCAAGCTGCGGGTTTATTTGGCTTGATTCAATCAAACTGCCAAATACATTGACGTGACTAAAATCAAGATGCACTTGCTCAACACCAATTGCTTGCAATGCCTTGATTAATAAGCGTTGAATTTCAATGTCACTGGCAATACCAGCATGACCATACAACTCGGCACCCAACTGCAACGGCTCACGTGTTTGAGCCAAACCATCAGGCTTGGTACGCAACACACTGCCTGCATAACATAAACGTGTGATTCCCTGATGGTTTAACAAGTGCGCATCTATCCGGGCTGCCTGCGGTGTCATATCGGCACGCACCCCCATCAAACGCCCTGTCAGCTGGTCAACGACTTTAAAAGTGGCCAAATCCAGATCGTGCCCAACCCCGGTAATCAATGACTCCATGTATTCCAGCATGGGAGGAATAACATACTGGTAGCCATGCACTTTAAACAGGTCCAGTAAAGTGCGGCGCAGTGCTTCAATACGTGCAGCCTCAGCAGGCAAAACATCTTCTATATATTCCGGGAGTAACCAATTACGCATTTTTATCATCACTTTTTCATAGGTAATTTGTAAATAAAAATTACCTACTTAATAAAATTAATATCAAACCACCAACTATTGACACCAGGCCTACGAAACGCAACTGTCCATCTTTAAGCTCTACCATGCGCCTAAATGTGTCTCGCCAGGCTTGCGGCACTAATAACGGCAAAAGGCCCTCAAGTATTAGCATTAAGCCTAACGCCATTAAAAATGTACTACTCACTGAAATACCTATTATTTTTTAGGGCTACGCATATACTTGAAGAAATCCGAATTTGGATCCAGCACCATCACGTCACTCTTACTTTTAAAGCTATTTTTGTAAGCTTCTTGGCTGCGATAGAAGGCATAAAACTCAGGATTGCGGCTGTAAGACTGATTATAAATTTCAGCCGCTTTAGCATCCCCTTCACCTTTGGTCTTTTGTGCGTCACGGTAGGCCTCGGCAATAATCACCTCGCGCTGCTTATCCGCGTCTGCACGAATTTTCTCAGATGCTGCAGAACCCTCTGACCGAAGTTGATTAGCCAGACGCTTACGTTCAGCAATCATACGGTCGAACACAGATTTACTGATTTCTTCAGAATAATCTACGCGTTTCAGGCGTACATCCACCACCTCTATACCCATCTGGCGAGCCTCAAGGTCAGCCCTTTTACGTAAGGTATCCATCACAATACCGCGCTCACCTGCAATCACGTCATGCACAGTACGTTTACCAAACTCAGAGCGCAAGCCGGCATTAACAACTTTTGACAATCTGTCTTCTGCAGCAACTTCACCGCCCTCTTTGATAGAAACATAATATTTTTGTGGATCAACAATACGCCATTTCACAAATGAATCTACCATCATGTATTTGTTTTCACTGGTGATAAATTTGGCTGGTTGCTCCCAATCAAGAGTCAAAATCCGGTTGTCAAAATACTTCAAGTTATCTACGAATGGCACCTTAAAGTAAAGTCCGGGTGCTTTTTTAACCGCAACAATTTCACCCAGGCGTTGAACTAATACATATTGCGTTTGATTCACTGTAAATGCTGAAACTGATAACAACACCAGCGCTACAAAAGCAACAATAAGAAGACTTTTTACATTTTTCATTATTATTCCTTATCTGCTTTCTCTATCACGGCTACGGAAAGCTTCTCGCGTTTTATCAGTTATTAATTGATCTGTTGCCGCAGCAGCAGGTTGCGGGTTAAGTGATTGCATTGATTGTGATTGCTGCACAGTGTCATTACCTGTCGCATTAATGAGTTTATCTAAAGGTAAGTAAAGCAAACTATTACCCGATTTCTGATCGACAATCACTTTACTTACGCTAGACATGATTTGCTCTTGCGCATCTAAATACAAACGTTGGCGTGTCACTTCAGGTGCCTTGTTATACTGCGTTAAAATTTGATCAAAGCGGCTGGCATTACCCTTCGCTTCACTCTCGACTTTGAGTTTATATCCAGCTGCTTCGGCCAACAAGCGCGAAGCTGTACCACGTGCTTTGGGAATCACATCGTTAGCGTAAGCCTGACCTTCATTAATTTGACGCTGGTTATCCTGATTCGCACGGTTTACATCCTCAAATGCCTCTTGTACCGGCTCTGGTGGTTGTGCACTTTGCAGTGACACGCTAATAATTTTTACACCTGTTTTATAGCTATCCAGAATAGCTTGCATCCGCTCGGAAGTATCAGCCAAGCCTTTCTGTAATAAATCATCCAACTTATTCTTACCCACAACTTCACGAATCGCAGTTTCAGCGGCTGACATCACAGCATCATCAGTTGAGCGATTATTAAACAAATAATGTTTCGCATTGTTAAGGTTATATTGCACGGCAAATTGCAGATCAATGATGTTTTCATCTTCAGTCAGCATTAAAGCTTCTTTCGGCAATCTGGTTTTACCACCGCTGCCCTCAGCGTTGCTTCTGTATCCAACTTCAAGCCTGCGCACCTGCTCCATATTGACTACTTCAACCGTTTCAATCGGGTAAGGCAAATGCCACCGCGGACCCGGCTCTGTCGTCTCATCAGCAACCTTACCAAAACGCTGTACTACACCCAGTGAACCTTGATCCACAATATAGAATCCTGTACCCAGCCAAATAATCGCAACAAGTGCAACTATTGGAAATACAGGGAAATTAACACTACCAGGCTGCGGGCGATTGGATTGAGGGCTGGATTGATTACCGCCACCTTTGCCGAACAAGGTATTAATTTTGCGGCTTAAGTCGCGCATAACCTCATCCAAATCTGGAGGACCTTCATTATTTTGTGCTCTCCAACCAGGAAATTTAATCATTCGTCACTCCAAAAAAACATTTATCAAATATCATCAATCTGTTAAACATCAAACCAACAGCTTAACAATTCAACTTAAACATAACCAACTGCATTATGCGTAAGCACTTTCTTCTGTACTTTGCTTTTGTAAATACTGGTAATGTTCTGCCATGGCCATCCTTAGCAAATCCATTCCCTCTCCGGTTTTTGCTGATACATGCAAAGTCATGATTCTACCATATTCATCACGTGCGACTGCAGGCTCCAGACCCACTCGGTCTATCTGATTATGCACTAGAATCTGAGGCACCTTAGCCGCGCCAATTTCCAGCAGCACCTTATTGACCTGCGCTATCTGTTCATCCCGGTTACTACTTGCAGTATCTACAATATGCAGCAGCAAATCTGCCTGGGCAGCCTCTTCCAGCGTCGCACCAAATGCTTCAATCAGCGCATGCGGTAAATGTTTAATAAATCCAACCGTGTCAGAAAGCACAACTGCGCCACAATCCGGAATGTAAATTTTATGTGTTGTGGTATCTAAGGTGGCAAACAGCTGATCTGCCGCATAGATATCGGCCTTGGTGAGCCGGTTAAAAACCGTGGATTTCCCCGCATTGGTATATCCTACCAAAGACACTGTCATTACATTTGAGCGTTTACGCGCACGGCGTTGCATTCCGCGCTGCGCTTTTAGTTTTTGAAGTTTTTCACGCAACTGCTTGACGCGTACACGTAACATGCGGCGGTCCAACTCCAATTGCGTCTCACCTGGGCCTCCGCGTACACCGATACCGCCTTTTTGACGCTCCAAGTGGGTCCAGCCACGCACCAAACGTGTAGAAAGGTGTTCCAGCTGGGCCAGCTCAACTTGCAGCTTACCTTCATGGGTCTGCGCACGCTGACTGAATATATCAAGGATTAAGCCGGTTCTATCAACTACGCGTGCTTGCAGCAACCGCTCTAAATTGCGCTGCTGCGAAGGCGTGAGATCATGGTTAAATACGGCAATATTAGACTCACTCGCCTGCATCATCTGCAAAAGCTCATCTGCCTTGCCGCTGCCAATAAACAGCTTGGCATCAGGAGTTGAACGCTTACCTTCGATCGTGCCGCACACAGCCAAACCAGCACTCAAGGCAAGCTGATGGAGCTCGTCCAGACTCTCCAGATAATCACTTTCACCAAAATCAACACTTACCAGAATGGCAGATTCACCGCCACTTGGTCTTTCAAACAAATCTTTCAATGCTTAATCATCACCTTCCGGCAAGCCGATACTGACTGCACGCGCCGGTACAATTGTAGAAATGGCATGCTTATAAACCATTTGAGTCACTGTATTTTTAAGCAAAATAACATACTGATCAAATGAATCGACTTGACCTTGTAGTTTGATGCCATTAACGAGATAGATAGAAACTGCGACGTGTTCTTTGCGTAAAGCGTTAAGAAATGGGTCTTGTAACATTTGCCCTTTTTGATTCATGATGTCTCCTATTGTTTGGAGTTAAATAAAATTACTGCAACTAACATGATAATACTACTCTCGTTGAGATTAAGAACAACGTAATTCGTTCTATTTTTACTTAAATTAATATTTAGCCTCATTAATTCTCGCCAACACCTCATCCCTGCCCAGCAAAGCCATCACCTGATCGATACTAGGCGATTGTGCGATACCTGTTAATAGAACACGTAACGGCATTGCCACCTT
>Ga0105104_10001202_pt1 | contig 19519 bp, 15 predicted proteins | sample PPLLaktember2015_3_FD_87034 | JGI IMG/M metagenome (GOLD analysis project Ga0105104, IMG submission 87034) | Freshwater sediment microbial communities from Prairie Pothole Lake near Jamestown, North Dakota, USA - PPLs Lake P7 Core (6) Depth... | ecosystem: Environmental > Aquatic > Freshwater >... | reverse complement strand
TATCGGGCAAAGGCATCTGCCACGGTGATTCTTTCCCAGGGCGCTGTCAGATTAATTTTTTTGTTTTGCCAGGTGATGTCCTGATGGTATCCCACACTCAAGAAAGCGGCCAGAAGCATGGCTTCACACTGATCCATAAGAGCACGATAATCGAATTGCACAACATACCACTCCAGCATGGTGAATTCCGGCAAATGCTTTCCGCCTCGTTCGTCAGCCCGGAAACATTTGCAGATTTGAAAAATCCTGGGGTGGCCTGCGGCCAGAAGCCGCTTCATGCATAGTTCGGGGGAGGTCTGTAAAAACCAGCTGCCCGAGGCTATGGCTTCAATATGTTCTTCCGGAGCGGGTCCGGGTATCCGGACAGGTGTTTCGACTTCCAGAAAATCCTGTTGAATGAAAAAAGAACGGATGCTTTGGATTAGTCTGGCCCGCATCCGCAGAGCCTGCGATTTGCGAGCCAGATAAAAATGGTCATCCTGATGTGGTGCGTTCAAAAGAGGTTATCCTTTGACACGGGTCAAATATTCGCCCGTTCGCGTGTCAATGCGGATTTTTTCTCCCTCGGAAACAAATGTTGGCACCAGAATGGTTGCTCCCGTTTGTACTTTGACCGGTTTGGTTGCGCCGGATACTGTGTCGCCCTTGGCCCAGGGCTCGGCTTCCGTAACAATCAGCTCGACAAAATTGGGCAGGCTGATGCCGATGGGCCGGTCTTCAAACAGCAGGATTTCGACTTCGATATTGTCAGTCATGTAATTGACTGCCTCATCGACCTGTGTTTCCGTCAGATATACCTGTTCGTAGTTTTCATTGTCCATGAAACAGTATTTGTCGCCCTCTTTGTAGAGGTACTGCATTTTCTTTTCACGCAGGTCGGCCGCTTCAAAGTTGTCCACGGAACGAAATGTTCGTTCAAACTGGTTGCCGTTGATCATGTTTTTGAGCTTGGTGCGGTAAAGGGCCTGTCCCTTGCCGGGTTTTACAAAATTGAACTCGGTGATTACGTAGGGATCTCCCTCTATTTTCAGACGCAACCCTTTTCTTAAATCGCTGGCGGTGTACATAAAAATTCATTCTCCTTCATTACTGGCAATCTATTAATTTAGTTTAAATTATTAGTGTTCTTCCTAATCTAATTATTAGAAATTGTCAAAAAAATCTTGATGTTTCCGCAAATCATTTTCTAACGATCCGGACAGGGCCAGAATGGGAACTTTTCCCGAACGGCCCGGCAGGTCGGCAACGTATTGCGGCATCGCCAGGCCGGAACATTTTTTACGGAGCTTTTCCATCATTTTCAGTCCGGAAGCCATTTCTGTGCGAAAATGGCTGCAGCCTTTCACTGGTTCGCAGTGAAAAAGGTAATAAGGACGGACAGATATCTTTTGCAGCCCGTATAAAAGGCGACGCATGGTGTCTTCTTTGTCGTTCACTCCTTTCAGGAGTACCGACTGATTGGAGACGGGAATACCGGCTTCCTGCAGCATATTGCAGGCCCGTTCGGCATCCGGGGTGATTTCCGATGGATGGTTGAACTGTGTGTTGAACCAGAGGGGTCTGTATCGTTTCAGGATGCGGCAGAGTTCTTTCGTGATGCGCATGGGCATGACGGCAGGCGCGCGGCTTCCGACGCGCAGTACCTCCAGATGCGGTATGGCCGCAAAAGATGACAATATCATTTCCATTTGATCATCATCATAGGTCAGCGGGTCGCCGCCGGATAAAATTACTTCGCGAATGCCAGGCGAATCCGCCACATATTGGACCATTTTCCCCAAACGGCTCTTCAATGTGGATGTTTCCTGTCTTTTCCAGAAGCGTTTGCGGTTGCAGTGCCGGCAGTATGTGGCGCAGGTGCTGGTGACAATGGCCAGAACGCGGTCAGGATAGCGTTGGATCAGCTTTGGCACCGGCATGGAGCAATCCTCCCTCAGCGGATCATCCGAACAGTGTGATGAGCTGGAAACTTCCTGCTCGTCAGGGATGCACTGCAAGGCCAGCGGGTTGTTTTCATCCTCCGGTTCAATCAATGACAAAAAGTAGGGTGTGATCGCCATCGGATAGGAAGAGAGCACGCTGCGCAGTTTTTCCGGCCGGGGCATTAGTCTGCCTGTCATTCCGGCCAGCTCTTTTATGGATGTGACACGGTTTTGAAACTGCCAGCGCCAGTTTTTCCAATCTTTTTCAGAGGCATTACGACAGTGAGAAAGAATGATTTTTTTATTCATAAAATTTCAAACCATTTGCGGCAAGTTGCGTATCACAATTTCATGTTCATGCAAAGGAAATCCATCCTTTTCCTGAGTAAAAAATTATGGGAAATCATACGATGATCGTGATATGTTAAAAAGAAAACCGGAGTTGGGAGAGTAACAGTTGTCATCGATCCAGCAGCGTAAAGAACGGGTGGCGATGTTGTCGGTCGCGTCCAATTCCACATTGGTGGTCTTTAAAATCATTGTCGGCACGCTGATCGGCTCGGTTTCCATCATTTCCGAAGCTATTCATTCGGGCATGGATCTGCTGGCTTCGATCATTGCCATGTTTTCTGTCAAGAAATCACATCTCCCCGCGGACGACGTTCACCCTTTCGGCCACGGCAAATTTGAAAGTATTTCCGGTCTGTTTGAAGCCGTTTTGATTTTCATCGCCGCCTTCTGGATTATTTTTGAGGCGCTTAAAAAAATGGCCTCAGCGCAGTCAGTAGAATCACCTGGTTGGGGTGTTGCCGTGATGTTTCTTTCTGCCGGCCTTAATTTTTTTGTATCGCAAAAACTTTTTGCGGTTGGAAAGGAATCTGATTCCATTGCCCTCACCGCTGATGCCTGGCACTTACGAACCGATGTCTTTACGTCCGTAGGTGTTATGGTCAGCCTGGGCATTATCTGGATCAGTCACTTCTTTTTTGAAGATCCCCGCATTCACTGGCTGGATCCGGTGGCGGCAATATTTGTGGCTGTGTTTATTCTGAAGGCGGCCTATGATCTAACGGCACAGGCATTGGGCGACCTTATGGATGTGAAGCTGCCGTTGGACGAAGAGGATTGGATTCGCAGCGTGATTGTCGGACATAAACCTGAGATTCATGGTTATCATCAATTGAGAACGAGAAAGGCCGGCAACTTCCGCTTTATCGAATTTCATATCAAAGTGGATCCGCATATGACGGTGGAAACGTCCCACGGCATTTCCCGGCAGCTCAAGTTTCAGATCATGGAAAGAATTTCCAACTCGACAGTTACCATTCACATCGAACCGTGCGACGGCAAATGCACGGATATCTGTCTTTCCGGTTGCCTGCTTCCGGAAGACCGGAGAATGCATTTATCCATGGCTGATACAGGACTGGAACGCTGATCGTCAAAACGGTTTTTGATGTGCCGAGATTATGCGCCGGCAGCGCCGTCACTCGTGTCCATTAAATAAATTCTATTTTCCCTTGAAGAGATAACGTTCAAAAAAGCGGTTGTAAGTTGTCCATTCGGAATCCGCATTGGCGTTATCTGCTTCGACAAAGCTTTGAAATGCATTAAGCTTCGCATCCAGGTCGTCTATAAAATGAATGACCAGCGCCTCCATGGTTTTCGGACGTTTGGGAGAACCGTATTCGAATTCGCCGTGGTGGCTCAGAATAATATGGCGTAGCGCGAGCGCGGTCTGCGGAGGAAAATCAGGGATCGCCTCGATCTTTTTGTTGATCATTTCCACGCCCATGACCAGATGGCCGATCATGCGGCCTTCGTCGCTGTAAGCAATGAGGCTGTCATAGGAGAATTCATAAATTTTACCGATGTCGTGCAGGATTCCGCCGGTGATCAGCAGGTCTCTGTTTAATTGCGGGTAATGATCCGCAGTCTTGTCCAACAGCCGCACAACGGAAAGTGTGTGTTCAAGCAGGCCGCCCAGGTAAATGTGGTGAAAACCCTTGGCTGCCGGCGCCCGCCGAAAAAGATCGGCCGTTTTTTCATCATGAAAGAAAGCGGCAAGCAGCTTTTTTAAGGGTTCAGATGAAAGAGCATCGATGTAAGCGAGGAGATCCTGAAACATCGCCTGCGTGTCCATTTTGCTCACCGGAAGATAATCCGACGGGTTAATGTTTTCCGGCGCGCAGGGTTTAATGTTGACAATGGAGACCTGAAGAGCATTGCGGTAGCTCTGCACCCTTCCTTCAATATAAATAATGTCGCCTTTTTTAAAGATTTGATCCATTTCCGAAGCATTATCCCAGACCTTGCCGTCTATTTCGCCCGTCTTGTCTTTCAGACGGATGTTCAGGTAGGCTGACCCTTTCTGGGAAAAGGCCATGCTTTTTTCTGCGACTAAAAATGTAGAAGCAATTTTATCGCCCTGCTTGATGTCCTGAAGATAAATTTCTTTGGTTTTCAAAAGAACCGCCTTTCTGATGAAATCGTTTTTAAAGCTTTTCCCTCAATACACGGTGGTCTCCCACACGTACCGTCAGTTTGCTGGTATCGAAATATTCCATGAGCGGAATAATGTATTTCCGGGAGAGTCCGGTCAGTTCCTTGAATGTGGCCGGTGTCGCCTGACCATCCAGGACAAGCTTTGCTTTGTAATCTTCGCGTAGCTTTTCCAGTACAGTTTTCGCAAAGCAAAGGTCTTCATTGATCTTGACAAGCTCGCCATCTTTCAGCATCAGCTTGATGATATTTTGCGCCTTTACTTTCCGGTCTTTAAAGCTGTTAATGACATCAGAAAGAGAAGGAGGAGTCAGTCCGGCCTTAACATATGTGGAGGCAATGGATTGATGCAAGGCATCCTCTTCACCGGCCAGCAGTACCTGATGGGTTGCCAGTCGGACATTGTCTTTGTTGATGACGATGCCTTCTTTTTTTCCCAGGCTGACAAGCACCATGTTGAAGAGCTTAACGGACACCGTCGAGGCAAGTGCCGCTTTGAGTTCTTCCTTGGAAATACCTTCCTTTAGTGGATTCTTTCTGTGATAGTCCGTGAGGCTCTTAAGAATCAGTTCTTCCATCTGAGCGTGTAAATGAACGGAAAGAACCGTGGTGTCGTCACTTGACAGCAGGATGGCCTGGTGGCTGGAAAGTAATTTTTCCAGCGCTTCCCTGATTTTTTTCGCATGAACGCCCAGTCGAAAAGAAAGTGACCGGATAGGAATGCCTGCAAAACCGGCCCGTTCCAACAGCACCATAATTTTGTCAGGTAATGTACCGTCAAGCAGCGTGTGAAAATCGGAGAGGGTTTTTTTCTGGTTTCTTTTATGTTTGCCCGGCAGCGGATCGAGAATAATGCCGCCGCCGATAGTGGTTACCGGTGAGTAGCTGCGCAGTACGAAATGATCGCCCGACACAACGACATCTTCATTAGCCAGAATCAGCTGGGCAAAGGTGTTTTCACCGGGAGACAGTTCATCCGCATCCATGAGAACGATTCTTGTCATAATTTCCGTCGTACCGGTGTGCAGGCGTACCAGTGCCCGGTTTTTCAGTTTCCGGTTATTGGTTGACAGGTATTCAAAAAAAACGTCGAGCCTTTGTGTTGGCCAGACTGTTCCTGGTCGCACGAGAACGTTGCCCCGTTCGAGTGTTGATTTTTCAATTCCCTGCAGGTTGATGGCGGTCCGCTGTCCGGAGAAGGATTCTTCCACAGGCAAACTGTGAACCTGAATTCCCCGGATGCGCGCAGAAATGTTTTCGGGGAGAATCTGAATGTCCTCACCCACCTTGATTTTATCGGAAATCAGGGTTCCGGTTACCACGGTGCCGAAGCCTTTCATGGTAAAGATACGGTCCACCGGCAGACGAAAAATACCGTCATCGGTTTTTTCTTTCAGCTGATTTACAGTTTTATCTAGTTGGGTGAGAAGCTCCGGAATCCCCGTTCCTGCTGTCGCCGATACCGGTACAACAGGCGCGCCGCAAAGGAATGTGTTTTTCAGATAGTCGGTGACTTCTGATTGTACGAGGTCCAGCCAGTCTTTTTCCACCAAATCTGTTTTGGTCAGGGCAACCAGGCCTGCCTTAATGCCCAGGAGGGAGCATATTTGCAGATGTTCCCTGGTTTGCGGCATAACGCCTTCATCTGCGGCAATGACCATTAAAACGAGGTCAATACCGGCTGCGCCGGCCACCATATGTTTGATAAATTTTTCATGACCCGGCACATCGACAATGCCGAGGGTATGTCCGGATGGAAGCCCCAGAGAGGCAAATCCCAGTTCGATCGTGATGCCTCTTTCTTTTTCCTCCTTGAGCCTGTCTGTGTCAATGCCGGTCAGGACTCTGATTAAAGACGTTTTCCCGTGGTCCACATGACCGGCTGTGCCTAAAACGAAATGCTGCATGGTTTTTCCCTTTATCGAAATTACAAGGTGCATTGAGATAACAAACTCCATTCATTTTCACAACATTATATTTCGGAAGCAAAGGGATGGTGTGTGGTTTCTCCTTGCAAAACGCAAAAGATTTACCCCCTATTTAAGCCTTGAAAATAAAACCTGGAATTGTTAAACGTTATGCAAAGCGAGGTGATTTTTGCGCATTTTGGGATTGGATTATGGAGAGAAAAGAATTGGCGTTGCCGTCTGTGATGAGCTGGGAATAACAGCTCAGGGATTGCCGACGCTGATCCGCCAAAACAAAAAACATGATTTGGAAATTTTGAGCCGTTGGATTCAGGATTATTCTATTCAAAAAATTGTCATCGGATATCCTTTGCGTCTGGATGGTTCAGAAGGCATTCAGTGTGAAAAGGTGAACCGTTTTGCCCGCTTGCTCGAAAAAACTTTTTTGCTGCCGGTGATGAAATGGCCGGAAACGCTTTCGACCAAAGAGGCTGAGGAAATATTAATATCATCCGGCGTCGGCTGGCGAAAAAGGAAAGAAAAAGTCGATCAGCTGGCGGCTTGCCTGATCCTGCAGAGTTATCTGGATAACCTCGGCAAATCAGAGACAGGGCAGGTTTAGATCCCATCTTTAAATAATCCGTTTTTTTTAAACAGGTCCGTGTGACGGGGATGAAAGTAACCATAAAAAAAATATTCTATTATGCTCTTCTGGTGCCGGTTATTCTTACCATTGTTTTTGGTGCCTGGTTGTTTATTTACGCAAAAACCCCGATTGACCCGGAAAAAGGCGCAACCGTGCTGGTTGATCTTCCTACAGGCACCAGTTTTGTTAAAACAACAAAAATTCTCAGCGATGCCGGATTGGTTAAAAACAGGTTTTTCTTTTATGCTTTAGTCGGAGTCAAAAGGGCCACCCGCACCATTCGTGCCGGGGAATACGAATTTTCCACCTCTCTTTCCCCATCTGAACTGGTTGATAAACTTATTCGTGGAGATATTAAGAATTATCGGGTTATCATTTACGAGGATTCTTCACTTAAGCAGATTGCGGCCCGTCTTAAAGAATATAAACTGATCGATGAAAAAACCTTCTTTGAACTGGCGGAAGACAGGCTATTCTTATCTTTACTGGGTGTCCAGGGGCCTTCGATTGAAGGATATCTATTCCCTGACACATATTTATTCAATCGCTCCATGAGCACCAAGCAGATTATGCGCTCCATGGTTGATCGTTTCTGGGAAAAAATTTCACCGGAGATGATTAATCAGGCGGCGGCAAAAGGTCTTGATCCCCATCAGTTTGTGACTTTTGCCTCCCTTGTGGGTAAAGAATCCTGGAAGACGGAGGAAAAACCTTTGATTGCGGCCGTTTTTTATAACCGGATGAGCAAAGAAATGCCGCTTCAATGTGATCCCACAACGGTTTATGACCTGAAAGATTTTGACGGGAAAATTCTGCGTAGTCATTACAGGAGGGAATCTCCCTATAATACTTACATTATCAAGGGATTGCCGCCGGGGCCCATAGCCAGTCCAGGGCTGGATTCATTTCAGGCGATTCTCAATTCGGCAAAAGTGGATTACCTCTATTTTGTAGCCCAAAGTGACGGCACTCACTTTTTTTCATCAAAACTGAGTGATCATATCGCTGCAACAAAGCGTATTCGCAAAGAGGCTGCTGTTAGTGCCGACGCAGCCGATGCTGACAGTGAGGATACTATCGGTATTGAGGTAAAGGGTAGTGATGGTGAGCATGTCGGCAAAAACGGCACCGGCCTTGATGTTACCGTTACTGTTGAACAATCGGTGCCGAACAGCAATAAAGAAAATCAGCCTTTGCGGTAGCATGTCATATATATTTGATATTATTAATATATAATTAATTTTCCATCCTGCTTTTTACGATTTTTCCCTCCGTATGGATATCGTTTCTGAACCTTCTTGAAAATTATTCAGGACCATCGCTTGAAATGATCCGGTTACATTTCCCGTTTTGTTAGTAATTTTAAGTTACTTGATAAGAAAAAAGATGCATATTTTCCTTGACAAAGGGAATTTCCCTCTCTATAGTTGGGCCACGTGGAGTAAAGTGGATGAATGTGGAGGATGTTTTAAGTGTCTAGATTTCGTGGCCAATTTCATCATGCTATTGACGAAAAGGGAAGAATCATTTTCCCATCGAAGTTTCGTGAGATTTTTGCGCAAGAACACGATAACCGCATGGTCATCACGAAAGGGGATGGGTGCCTCAGGGTTTTCCCTTCCGATGAATGGCTTATCCTCGAAGAAAAAATATCACATCAATCCATTTTACGCAAGGAAGTCCGCTCGTTTCAGAGATTTTTTATGTCCCCCGCGGTGGACTGTATTCTCGACAGTCAGGGCCGGGTGTTGATTCCACCCACGTTACGCGAATATGCCAATCTGGAAAAAGATATTGTTCTGGCGGGCATGATCAAAGATATCGAAATCTGGTCGAAGGAGCGGTTTGACGAGGAAATGAAGAAAGCCGCCACCGACATGGATAAGTTCAGTGATTATATAGCTGACCTGGGTATATGATTATGAACGCTGATTTTTCTCATCAGCCGGTGATGCTTCAGGAGGTTCTGTCGTGGCTTGTGGGAAACAAAACAGGCGTTTATGTGGACGGCACGATAGGCGGAGCGGGACATGCGCGCGCGATTCTGGAACAGACACAGGGTCGGCTGATCGGGATCGATTGTGACACGGATGCCCTTTCGGCCGCCAGAGAGAGGCTGGCCCCATTCGAATCGAGAGTGACTCTTATTAAGGCTAACTTTTCCGATCTGGCCTCTGTTCTGAAAGAATTGCATATCGAGAAAGTTGATGGCGTGCTTTTGGATCTGGGTGTTTCTTCCCATCAACTGGATACGGCGCACAGAGGGTTCAGTTTCAATCAGTCCGCACCACTGGATATGCGGATGGATCAGGATTTGAAGCTTAGCGCTTATGATATTGTCAACCATTTTACGCCAACTGAACTGGAAAAGATTATTCGATTATACGGGGAAGAAAAAATGGCTGCGCGAATTGCCAGGGCAATATCAAGAAAGAGACAGTCCTCTCCGATTGAGACGACAGCGGAGTTGGCAGGTCTTGTCGCTTCGGTCATGCCCGCCGGCATGAAGCACCAGAAGATTCATCCCGCCACAAGAACATTTCAGGCACTCCGGATAGCCGTTAACCACGAATTGGATTGCATTGTTCCGGGGATAGAAGGAGCCGTAAACGCCCTTTCGACCGGTGGACGCATCGGCGTTATTTCCTTTCATTCGCTCGAAGACCGGATTGTAAAAAACACCTTTCGCGATATGGCCGCAACCTGCGTCTGTCCGAAGGATATCCCCTACTGTATTTGCCACAAAAAGGCTGTCTTGAAAGTTATAACACGTAAAGCGGTGGTGCCATCCCCGGCGGAAGCGTGCCAGAACCCGCGTTCCCGCAGCGCGAAGCTGCGCGTGGCGGAAAGGATCTGAATATGGCGCAGACAGCAGGAACTCAGGCGATCCCCCGCGGCAGGCAGATCAAAGAAAAAGCCGCCCCTTCTTTCGGAGTGAAGTATCCAACCATTATTGTAGTGGCTCTTGTCCTCATGTTTGTCGCAGTAATTTATGTCGGTTCACATATCCGCATGACTAGGCTGGAATATGAGATTGCGGCAACGTTGAACGCCAAAGAAAATTTACTGGAAGAACAAAAGAGACTGAAGCTCGAATTGGCAATGCTCAAAGCGCCGCAAAGGATTGAAAATATCGCAAGAAATAAACTGCAGATGTCTTATCCCGATGCGGAACAGGTCATTGTTTTGAATAAAACAGGGAAGTGAGTATGGCGGCAGACTCAAAAAAATGGCTGAAATTCAGGCTGGCAAGCATCCTGACGATTTTTTTGATTTTGTTTATCGCATTATTGTCCCGGGCTTTTCAGTTGCAGGTTTTATCCGGTGAGAAATTAAAGACGCTCGCCCAGAGGCAGCATATCACGACGTTAAAACTTCACCCGGAAAGGGGAATGATTTACGACCGCAACGGAGAAAAGCTGGCCATGTCGGTATTGGCCGATTCCGTGTGCGCCGATCCCACAAGAATAAACGATCCGGCAAAAGTGTCCCGGCAGATCGCGGCCATTCTTAAGACAAATCAATCCACGATCTATAAAAGAATCTCGGAGCCGAAGAGTTTCTGCTGGCTGGCCAGAAAAATATCTTCCCAGCAGGCGGCTCAGGTGGAAGCGGCCAACATCGAAGGTGTATTTCTGATCAAGGAACCGAAGAGGTTTTATCCTAACGGACCACTGGCCGCGCATTTAATCGGGTTTTCCGGATTTGACGCCGAAGGTCTGGAGGGTCTCGAGAAAAAATATGATGCGTACTTAAAAGGAACTCCGGAAAAACTGACCTGGGCCAGAGACGCCAAAGGGAAGAAACTTTTCCTGCATGTGGAACGCGATCGATTCCCCAAAGATGAGGGCGCCAATCTGGTTCTGACCATCGACAGCCGAATGCAGAACCTGGTGGAAACTCATCTGAAGGAGGCTGTGCTGGATAAAGGCGCGAAAGGCGGCATTGCGATTGTCATGGATCCGAAAACGGGCGAGATCCTGGCCATGGCCAATGAGAAAGGATTCAATCCCAACAACATCAAAGGGCTGAAGCCGGATTTATGGCAAAACCGGGCGATCATGGAATCCTTTGATCCCGGTTCAACCTTTAAGCCTTTTCTTGTTGCCGCCGCCCTTGAAGAAAAACTGGTCAGCGAATCGGACATGTTTTATTGCGAAAACGGACAGTATGCTGTTGCCAACCGGGTGATTCGCGAAGCCAACCGGAAGCGCCATGGTTATCTGGCCGTTCGCGATATCCTGAAGTATTCAAGTAATATCGGTTCTGCAAAGATTGCGGAAAAACTCGGCAGCGAAAAGTTTTATGCCTACATTAAAAATTTTGGTTTTGGATCCAGGACGGGAATCGATTTGTCTGGTGAGGCGGCCGGGTTGTTGAGGCCCGCGAAAAGCTGGACCAGGGTGGATACGGCAAACATCGGTTTCGGTCAGGGCATTTCGGTCACGGCCATTCAGCTGATTACGGCCATGTCTGCAATTGCCAATGATGGTGTTTTGATGAAGCCCCGCATTGTGCGCGGCTTGACGGATAAAAATAACAACCCGATTAAAATGTATGCGCCGGAAACTGTTCGCCGGGTTGTTTCTCCTGAAACGGCAAAACGCATGTCTGCTATGTTGACGCAGGTAGTCGGTGCCGAAGACGGCACCGGGAAGAGGGCTCATATTGCCAATGTGGCTGTTGCCGGCAAAACCGGGACCGCACAGAAATTTGATTTTGTACGGGGTGTGTATTCGTCCGAAAAAGTTCGTACCTCTTTCATCGGATTTTTCCCTTCCGAAAACCCGCAGGTTGTCATTGTGGTTATTCTAGACGAACCGCAGCGCGACAAGTGGGGCGGTGTGGCCGCCGCGCCGGTTTTTAAGAATATCAGCGAACAGATTCTCAACTGCTACAAGACAAACATTCGCAAAACACCGGAGTTTGAACCACAGGAGACCCAGGATTTACAGCTGGTAACGGCGGATAGTGCCCTCGTCGATGACATGACCGAAGGTCTGCTTGATGATGAATCCAGAATGCCGGATTTTAAGGGTTTGACCATTCGGGAGGCATTGAAACTGGCGAAAACCAGATCGATCGATTTACACGTTTCAGGCAGCGGATGGGCTGTGCAACAGGTGCCAAGTGCCGGATCGATTTTAGGTAATGAACGTGTATGTAAAATTGAATTTACAATGAACAATTAGAAGGAATCATGGAACTGCGACAACTACTAAAAGGCGTCGATATCATCGAACACAAGGCCGATCAGATCGGCGACGTGTCATCGGTTTGTTATGCCGCAGATCAATGCAAAAATGGTTCTCTTTTCGTTGCGATCCAGGGGCTTGTTCATGACGGCCACGATTTTATCAGGCAGGCTCTCGATAACGGCGCATGTTTCATTGTTCATCAAAAAGATATCCGTGTTCCCGATGGGGTCACGGCAATCCGCGTTCCCGACAGCCGGCGTGCGCTGGGCCAGCTGGCAAAGAATTATTTTGGCGATCCTTCTTCCCGGTTGACGCTTATCGGCATAACCGGGACCAGCGGGAAGACGACCGTTGCCTACCTGCTGGAATCCATCCTGACTGCCGCCGGATTCAGCTGCGGTGTTCTGGGGACCGTCAATTACCGTTACAATGGCAAGACCATACCGGCGCCAAACACCACGCCCGAATCTTTTGAAATGCAGAAAATCCTGGGCGAGATGCTCAGCTCCGGTGTGACGCATGTGATCGCGGAAATATCTTCGCATGCGCTGGATTTGAGGAGAGTTGATGATTGCGCTTTCGACCTCGGCATTTTCACCAATCTCAGTCCGGAACATCTGGATTACCATCATGACATGGAAGATTATTTCCGTGCTAAAAAAAGATTTTTTACCGAGATCCTGCCGCAAAGCAAAAAAAGCAATCCGCGAAAAATGGTGATCAACCGCGACGATCCCTGGGGACGAAGGCTGTTTGAAGAAATCGAGATACTTGCGCTGTCCTACGGTTTGGAAAAAGGGAGTGAGACGACAGTTGACAGCGAGGAAATAACACTGGAAGGCATCCGGGCGAAGATCAGTCTGTCCGCAGGGAAAATAGCCGTGACGTCCAGGCTCATCGGCAGATTCAACTTGTCCAATATTCTGGCTGCCGCCTCTGCCGCTTCTGCCCTCGGTATTATGCCTTCTGTTGTGGAAGCGGGAATAAATCATTTGTCCCTGGTGCCCGGGCGCTTGGAAAAAATCGATTCGACGGCTGGTGTCCATGTTTTTGTCGATTACGCGCACAAGCCTGATGCGTTAAAACAGGTTCTGCAGAATTTAGACAAACTCAAGCAAAAAAGAATATTGACTGTTTTTGGCTGCGGTGGTAATCGCGACCGCGCCAAGAGGCCACTGATGGGTGAAACGGCTGTCTGTTACAGCGACCTGACAATTCTAACTTCCGACAATCCGCGCAAAGAAGAGCCGCTGGCGATTATCGGTGAGATTGAGGCGGGGATTGACCGGCAAAAGACCGTCAAGGTCTCACCCGATCATCCGGAATTGCCTCAAGGCATGAACGCCTATATGGTGATTGCGGACAGGAAATCTGCTATTACCGCTGCGATCAATCTGGCCGAAGCCGGAGATATCGTGCTGATTGCCGGCAAAGGCCATGAGGACTATCAGATTTTCGGAACAAAAAAAATTCCGTTCGATGACCGGATTGTTGCTAAACAGGCGCTCCTTTCCAGGGAGGATGATCCTTCGGAGGCTGCATCCCCGGTGTTTTCCCTGGAGGAGGTTCTGGCAGCGACCGGTGGACGCCTGATTTCCGGACAAGGTGGAAAAACGATTTGCGGTATTTCAACCGACTCCAGAAACATTGAACAGGGAAACCTTTTCATTGCTCTTCAGGGAGAGAATTTTGACGGCCATGCTTTTGTGCAAAAGGCAGTGGATGCCGGGGCAGCCGGCGTAATCGTTCACGACATCAGCAGGATAAATCCTGAAGCAGCGGGGAGATCTGCCTGTGTTGTTGAAGTGAAAGATACCTTGAAGGCGCTGGGTGATCTGGCGCAGGCATACCGCAGGCGTTTTTCCTTTCCTGTGGTCGGGCTGACCGGTTCGTCCGGCAAGACGACCACCAAAGAAATGCTATCATGTATTCTAAGGCAGGAAAGAAAAGTTCTCGCGACGGAGGGGAACTTTAATAATCTGATCGGTCTGCCGCACACCATCTTTCGAATGACCGGCCGGCACGAAATAGCCGTCCTAGAGATGGGAACCAATACGCGGGGTGAAATCAGGAGATTAACGCAAATTGCCGAGCCGGATGTCGGGGTGATCACCAATGTCGGTCCCGCACATTTGGAAGGATTTGGCACTGTGGATGTTGTAGGCGAGGAAAAAGGAGATTTGTTTTTCAATATGCGTCCTTCGGGCACCGCGGTGGTCAATCTTGACGATGAAGCGGTGTGCCGGGTGGCCGATCGATGGTCCGGCCGCCGTGTCACATTCAGCATGAGCGCCAGTGCCGATGTCAGCGTCGGCGATATCAGGAAAAACGGCGCGAAAGGAACGACATTCAATCTTCTGATCAACGGCGAGGCATACAAAGTGGACATGAAAGTAGCCGGCCTGCACAATATCTACAATGCGATGGCCGCCGCAGCAACCGCCATTGCCTGTGGAGTCAGTCCCGAATCGATCCGGCAGGGACTGACGATGTTTCAGGCGGTAAGCGGACGAATGGAGATCATCAAACTCAAAAACGGCGCCTATCTGATCAATGATGCATACAATGCCAATCCCGCCTCCATGCGGGAAGCTCTGTTGACCCTCAAGGACCTCAAGAACGCGCACAACGCGTTTGTTTTTTTAGGGGATATGCTGGAACTGGGTGACGCAGCCAGGGAGATGCATCGGCGGGTTGGAATGCTTCTGGCAACGATCGGCGTGACGGCTGTTTTTCTGCAGGGTGAGTTTGCAGAGATTACTGCCGCAGGAGCACTCGGAGGAGGGTTGTCGGACGAACAAATTTTCTTCTTAAAGGATGTCGAAGAATCGATTGCTCATTTGAAAAGGCAGTTGCGCAAAGGAGACTGGATTCTGGTCAAAGGGTCCCGACGGATGAAAATGGACAGGATTGTGGCGAGAATCTGTGAGGACACGGGTATCTATAAAACGGAAGGTAAAACAGCAGTTGAGTAAACCGGGAGCAGAAAAGTGATTTACGAATTCATCTACCCTCTGCATACGACGTTTTCATCCTTCAACGTGTTTCGTTATATCACGTTTCGGACGATTTTTGCTTCGATCACGGCGTTGCTGATATGTCTTCTTATGGGCCGCTGGCTGATCCGCAAACTGCAGCATCTGCAGATTGATCAGCAGATAAGGGAAGACGGGCCAAAAACGCATCTGGTAAAGAAAGGCACGCCCACCATGGGAGGGGTGCTGATGATCTTTGCTGTAGTTATTGCAACAGTGTTGTGGGCCAACCTCTCTGTTGATTATATCTGGATGGTGCTGTTGGTGACAGTCGGATTCGGCCTGATCGGATTTCTGGATGATTACAGCAAACTGGCTGTGAAAAGTTCTCGAGGGATTTCGGGGAAAAAGCGGCTTGCCGCGGAAATCATCATCGCTCTTTTTATCGGCCTTATTTTATATTTCAAGCCGGGGTTTAGCACGCAGGTGACAATTCCCTTTTTTAAGACCGTTTTGCCCAATTTGGGCTGGGGATACATTCTGCTTTGTGTTTTCGTCATCGTCGGGGCGGCCAATGCCGTTAACCTGACGGATGGCCTGGACGGTCTGGCGACCGGCCCGGCGGGTATCTGTTTTGCGACGTATTTGCTGTTTGCTTATTTCGCCGGCAACGTGAAAGTCGCGCATTATCTGCAAATTCCCTATGTTCCCGGCGCCGGAGAGTTGTCGGTGTTCTGCGGGGCGCTGATGGGGGCGGCGCTGGGCTTTCTATGGTTTAATGCCTATCCGGCGGAAATATTCATGGGAGACGTCGGATCGCTTTCGATGGGCGGAGCGCTGGGAACGGTGGCGGTGATTACCAAGCAGGAAATTCTGCTGGCAATCGTCGGGGGCGTTTTTGTCATAGAAACTTTTTCCGTCATCTTCCAGGTCGGTTATTTCAAGCTGACGGGCGGCAAACGGATTTTCAGGATGGCGCCGATCCATCATCATTTTGAACTCAAGGGCTGGGCGGAGCCAAAGGTCATCGTACGGTTCTGGATTATTTCGATTTTGCTTGCACTTTTGGCCATCGGTACACTGAAGCTGCGTTAGAGGAATTATGGAACTGAAGGGAAAGAAAATTGTTGTCATAGGCATGGGGAAAACGGGTATCGCCACAGCGTCGTTTCTGGGTACCCGTGGTGCGGCCGTTGTCGCAGTCGATGAAAAACCTTTCAGTCAGTGGGGAGAAGGTTTTAAGCCACTAACCGGACAGCCCTGGCTTAAAGTGGGCAACTATGATGTGACAGTCCTCGATGGTGTCGATCTGGTGGTGCCTTCGCCCGGGATTCCGCCCGGTAATAATATTTTATCAGCTGCACAAAAAAACGGGATTCCGATCATAAGCGAACTCGAACTGGCGTACCGCTTTATTCGGGTGCCGATTGTTGCCGTGACAGGCACTAACGGGAAAACCACTGCCACTACGCTGCTGGGCAAGATTCTGGCCTATGCAGGGAAGAAAATATTTATCGGCGGGAATATCGGTAATCCTTTGATTGATTATGCCGGTTTCCCGCAGACTGCTGATTTCATCGTGGCTGAGATCAGCAGTTTCCAGCTGCAGTGGACCAATACATTCCGGCCGCATGCCGCCGTGCTGCTTAATATTACATGCGATCATGTCAATTATCACGGATCGTTTGAAGCATACCGGCAAGTCAAGGCAAGCATATTTAAGAATCAGCAGGAGGCGGATCTGGCGATTCTCAATGCCGAGGATGATGCGCAGGAGGGACTGGCTGCATCGATTCGATCGCAGGTTGTTTTGTTCAGTTCGAAGCGGAGTCTGAAATCCGGAGTTTTTATACAGGATGATTCAATTGTTTATTTAAAGCCGGACGGAACGGAAGAGCATTATCCTTTGAGCATGATTTCGCTTCCCGGTTTGCATAATGTGGAAAATGTGATGGCGACGGTGGCGGCGGCGCGCTTCTGTGGCTGTTCACCCGAAAGCATTATCAAGGCTGTATCGAGTTTCCATGGGTTGCCCCATCGCATTGAATTTGCCGGAGAGAAAGGCGAAGTCAAATTTTACGATGACTCCAAGGGGACCAATGTCGATGCCGTTCTTCGCGCGCTTCAGACATTCTCCTCACCGGTGATTCTGCTTCTGGGCGGAAGGGATAAAGATGGAAATTTTGAAGCGCTGAAGCCGCTGCTTAGCGAAAAAACAAAACAGGTCATCTTGTTTGGTGAGGCGCGTGAACGCATAGAACCGCAGATCAGCAGGAGCGCACCCATCAACAAGGAGGCGACTTTGAAAGCGGCCATTCAAGCCGCTTATCGTATTGCGCAGCCCGGAGACATCGTGTTGTTGTCGCCTGGATGCGCCAGTTTTGACGAATTTGCCAATTATAAGGAACGCGGAAACTTCTTTAAGGAAGAGGTAAAGAATTTATAAATGGAATCGGCCGTTAAAAAAGAAACCAATACTCCGGACGTCATCCTGCTTTTGGTCACCTTGATCCTGGTGACGGTGGGTACCGCGATGATTTATTCGTCGAGCTCTATTCTGGCCCTGGAGAAGTTCAATGACGGACAATTCTTTCTCAAGAAACACCTGATTTTTGTTTTGGCCGGTCTGATCATGATGATTGTGATGACGAAAATTCCCTATGAACAGTTAAAAAAGGTGGCTTATCCCGGAGTCGTCATCTCTGTTGTTTTACTGCTCGCACTTTTCATTCCCCATATCGGAATTCGACGAGGGGGCGCAACCCGCTGGATCAATATGGGGGTGTTTTCTTTTCAGGTCACCGAACTGGTGAAAGTGGCCATGGTTATTTTCCTGGCTCATCTTCTGACACGCAAAGTGCATCATCTCAAGAAATTCAGCCGTGGCGTCGTTGTTCCCCTTTCGGTGTCTGCCGTCATTATGGGATTGATCATTCTGCAGCCGGATTTCGGGACGGTTGTCATCATTGCTTCGATTCTTCTTCTGATGCTGTCTCTAGCCGGTTCGCGGATTACCCACCTGATGTTTCTCGGCGCAGCTTTCATCCCGATGGGCGTCTGGCTGATCATGACCAAGGGGTATCGGATGGCGCGTCTTACGGCGTTTCTGGATCCCTGGAAAGATGCGGACAATACCGGTTTCCAGCTGATCCAGTCTCTGATTTCTTTTGGATCAGGCGGCGTGATTGGCACGGGTATCGGTGACGGCATGCAGAAATTGTTTTATCTGCCGGAACCGCACACGGATTTTATTCTGGCGGTCATTGCGGAGGAAAGCGGTTTTATCGGAGTAGCGATTGTTATCGTCATGTTTATTTTCTTCCTGCTGCGAGGCTTCATGATCGCCTTTCGCGCGCCGGACCTGTTCGGGACTTTACTGGCTGCGGGATTGACGATGCTGATCACCATGCAGGCGTTCATTAATATTGCGGGTGTAATGGGGCTTATTCCTTTAAAGGGGCTGGCCCTGCCTTTTTTAAGTTACGGCGGTACGTCGTTCGTTATGAGCATGCTGATCGTGGGAATCCTGCTGAATATTTCCACGCAGCGGACATAATTAGTATGGAATGTCATGTGGGGAGAGGAAGAAATCAGTGCGCATCGTTATTGCTGGAGGAGGAACAGGCGGTCATTTGTTTCCCGGCATTGCCGTTGCGGAGGAATTTGTAAGGCGAGATCCTCACAATGGGGTACTTTTCATTGGCACGAAAAGAGGTATCGAACACAGATTGCTGGGAACGCTGGGTTACGAGCTTAAAGAAATTAATGTGGAAGGTTTAATGGGAAGGGGTTTAAAGGCATTGGTCAAAGGCATATATACGATACCGAACAGCATGTTGCAGTCCAGAAGGATCCTGAAAGCCTTCGGGCCGGATGTCGTCATCGGTGTCGGAGGTTATGCTTCGGGACCCGCGGTGATGGCTGCCTGCCTGATGCGCATTCCCACAGCCATCGCTGAACAGAACGCTCTGGCGGGAAACACCAATCGTATTCTTGGCAGGTTTGTGGATAAAATTTTTGTTACCTATGAGCAGAGCAAAAATGAGTTTTCGGCGGGTAAGGTGATGGTTACGGGTAATCCGGTAAGGGCGGCGTTTGCAGATCGCCTGGGTAAGGCAATTCCCAGAAAAACCACCCGCCAGATTTTGATTTTCGGCGGTTCGCAGGGAGCGGCGGCCATCAATAAAGCGGTGGTGGCCATGCTACCTTTTTTACAGAAGATGAAAGATTCTCTGAGGATTGTACACCAAACCGGGGAGCGTGATCTGGAGATGGTGAAGAAAGCCTATGAGCAGTATGGCCTGGGTGCGCGCGTGAGTCCGTTTATCGTGGATATGGTGTCCGCCTATGAATCGTCCGATTTGATCAT
>Ga0105104_10001201_pt1 | contig 19520 bp, 15 predicted proteins | sample PPLLaktember2015_3_FD_87034 | JGI IMG/M metagenome (GOLD analysis project Ga0105104, IMG submission 87034) | Freshwater sediment microbial communities from Prairie Pothole Lake near Jamestown, North Dakota, USA - PPLs Lake P7 Core (6) Depth... | ecosystem: Environmental > Aquatic > Freshwater >... | reverse complement strand
GGTCTTGGTGATCAAGCGGTCATAGGAAATGACGATCGCACCGTTATCATGTGCCTTCTGGAGAACATCAGACAAGGTTGTGCCATCGATGGCTGCAATTACGAGGACTTTGGCACCCTTGGTGACCATGTTTTCGATCTGGGCCAGCTGGTTGGGGATGTCATTGTCAGCAAATTGCAGGTCGGTTGCGTACCCCATCGCTTCGAATTCTTTGACCATGCTTTCGCCATCAGAGATCCAGCGGGTGGAGCTCTTGGTAGGCATCGAGATACCAACCAGTGGTTTGTCGGAAGCAGCGGGTGCAGCTCCGCCACAGGCTGTCAGAATGAAACTAGCCACCATCAGAACAGCCAGAAGCGTGTAAAGCAATTTCTTTGACATTTTCTTTTCCTTGTTATAGATATAGTATTTTACGTTGGCGTACAAATTCAGCAAGAGCGGGGTAGCCATCAAGCAACGATGGGGCCGTCTCGCCCGGGAGCATACACCTCAGACACCAAGCGCTGGTGTGTGCTGCCCACTGTGAACCTTTTTATTTTATTTCTTTTTTGGCGTACCTCCTTCTAATTTCGTTTCCATTTTTGTCAGGAATGTACAAATACGGAAACGAGATAGAAATATGATCAAACTCGTTTTGAACTTTCGCGAACAACAAGGGTTGGTTGGATAAACCTTGATTGTGCGATCACAGATTGGTTGCCCTGTCGGGCCTGGATCATCTCCACCGTTATTTGAACGGCCTGTTCACCAAGTAACTGGAGATCTTGAGAAATTGTCGTTAATGAAGGATAAAAATATGCAGACTCAGGGATGTTGTCAAAGCCAATCACGGCCAGCTGTTCCGGGATGCTGATGCCTCGACGGCAGGCCTCCCGCAAAACGCTGAGAGCCATCTGGTCGTTGGCAACAAAAACAGCATCTATATCCGGGAATGACTCAAGCAATTGAATAAATGCCTGCTCCCCGCTGGCAGATGACCAGTTCCCTTCGGCACAGTGTTGTTCAGAAGTTTGAAAGCCTGCCCCCTGCAGCGTTTCAAGCCAGCCGCGCTTACGCTCATCCGCTTCCCACCAACCGAGCGGGCCCGAAATATGACCGATCTTTTTCCGCCCACACTCCAACAGATGCTGTGTCGCTATCACGGCACCCTGGAAGTTATCTGTTGCCAGACTGGAAACACCCTGGCGTGGTCGCATGGCAATGAACAGCACAGGTACAGGGACTTCCTTGATTCGCATGTCAATCCAGAGATGATTGTCACCAATTTCCGGTGCCAGCCACAGTATTCCATCCACCTGACGAGCAAGCAAAGAATCAATTACATCATTGATTTTACTTGTATGGAAGTTATCGAGTTCCCTCATCAAAAGCATGAAGCCGAGTTCGTCTGCTTTATCGGCGATACCGTTGAGAGTACGTGACGGTCCGATATGTTTCAATCCAAATGTGACGATGCCAAGGGTGTAACTGCGCTGTTGAATGAGACTGCGTGCAAGTGTGCTGGGGTAGTAGCCCAATTGTTCCACGACTGTTTCCACGCGTTGACGGGTTTCCTCAGAAACATAAGAAAACTTGTTTATGACGCGTGAAACCGTTTGTGTAGAGACTCCCGCTGCTTGTGCTACATCTTTAATGGTGACACGTTTTTTTCGGTCAGAGATCATTGAGTTGTTTGCTTTGTTGAGCTATTATGTTATCGATAACATGTTATCGATAACATAATAGCAAAAATATCCGCCCTAGTCAAGAGGGAAAACCCGAAATCTGACTGACAAATTGCTCTGAGTAAAATAATGTTCGTAAAACTGCACCAATGCAGAGTTTTTTGTTTCAGCGATGCCGCAATATCCCCGCTAGTTACAATGGCAAGCGCACACAGAAAGGAAACACATCATACACAACATAATATTGATGCGTGCATCAACTTCCTGCCGATCACATGGATAGAGGTCATCCGACAATTCGATAAGTGCTTGCACGACGCCCCACCCGGAGTGGTTTTGTTTTGAATCATGACCGGGCGATTAACTTCGCAAATCCCCAAAAGAGGATAAACTATCCCCCGGCCTGTCCGCGCGAGCCTAATCCAACAGGGCAAAGAGGAAGCAACTTTTGACCAATCAAATCTTTTTGGAACATCCATACCAGCGCGAAACCCCTCTGCGGACGCTCTGGTATTTTTTGGAGCCGCAACGCATCCACCTGTTAATCGCGGTAGGTGTGTTCATTGTCAAGCACAGCCCGGTCTGGTTGCTGCCGCTGTTAACCGCCAACATCATCGACGTGGTGGTCGGGCATCGCCCGATCGCGCAACTGTGGTGGAATGCCGGCATCCTGGTTTTGCTGCTGGGTCAAAACATTCCAATGCATATTCTGTACATGCGCCAGTTGAGCAAAGCCCTGCGCTTCACCGAAACGCGTCTGCGTTCCGATCTTTCGCGCCAACTCCAGCGGCTTTCCATTGGATACTACACGCGCGCCAGTGCGGGCATCCTGCAGACCAAGGTCGTCCGTGATGTGGAAGCCATCGAACAAATGGTGCGCCAGTTGTTCGACGGCGGCCTGTCAGCCGCCAGCAACCTGATCGGCGCGCTGGTCATTACCGGGCTGCGCGCTCCGGCTTTCCTGCCGTTCTTCCTGGTGATGGTACCGGTCTCCGCCGTGCTGGTGCGCTCGATGCGCAAAAGGCTGATGCAGCGGAACCAGCAGTTCCGGGCGGAGATCGAACGTATGGCACAGCGCGTCAACGAGATGACCCATCTCATCCCGATTACGCGCGCCCACGGACTCGAAAAGGACGAATTGCAGCGCATGGATACGACGCTCTCCCAGGTCCGGGAAGCCGGCCTGGAACTGGATACGACCACCGGGATCTTTGGCTCGCTCTCGTGGGTGACGTATAACATTTTCAATGTGGTCTGCCTCATTGTGGCAGCCTGGGTTGCCTATTACGAGATCATCCCGATCAGCGCCGGGGATGTCGTTATGCTGACCGGGTATTTCAGCAGTCTCACCAATGCCGTACTGGGACTGGTCACGTTGCTGCCCAATATCAGCAAAGGCTTCGAGTCGGTCCGTTCGATCCGCGAAGTGCTGGAAGCGCCAGACCTGGAAAAAAATGCGGGCAAGATCCCGGTGGACCAGGTGATAGGCGAGATCGAGTTCGAGGCGGTCCGTTTCCAGTATGAGGATACGAATGTCAGCGCGGTGCACGATTTTTCCCTGCAGGTTGCCGCCGGGGAAAACATTGCGCTGGTCGGACACTCCGGCGCGGGCAAATCCACCATTTTGAATCTGGTCATCGGATTCATCCGCCCCACGGCAGGCCGCATCCTGCTCGACGGCCGGGATATGAGCACGATCGATCTGCGCACGTACCGGCGCTTTCTTTCGGTGGTGCCGCAGGACTCGATCCTGTTCGAGGGCACCATCCGCGAAAACATTACCTACGGGATGAGGGACATTCGCGACGCCGCGGTCGAATCGGCCTTACGGGATGCCAATGCCTTGGAATTTGTGCGAGACTTGCCGGGTGGGATGGAAACACACATCGGCGAGCGCGGCGCAAAGCTTTCCGGCGGGCAGAAGCAGCGTCTCGCGATCGCCCGCGCCCTGATCCGCAACCCGCGCGTCCTGATCCTGGACGAAGCCACCTCGGCCCTGGATGTCGAATCGGAGGCGCTCATCCAGGAGGCGCTGGCGCGGCTGATGAAGGGCCGCACCACCTTTGTCGTGGCACATCGCCTGTCCACCATCCGCAACGCGGACCGGATCGCCGTGCTCGCAGACGGTCATATTGTTGAAATCGGCACGCACATGGAATTGCTCGACCAGGATGGGATCTACGCCCGCTTGCAAATGCAGCAAAACCACAACCAGACCAAAATCCAATAGGTGTCTCAGGGTCTTTCCAAAGTTCTTACAATTATCCTTTTTATCCGCTAAGCAGCACGAATTTTCAAACGGTTCGGGGCGACATCGTGCCCGCAGGGTATTAACGTGAATTCGCGGACTCACTTTCAACTCTGAGGACCAGAGCCGGCTTGACGCTCTCCATTTTTATACTATACTTTCGATAGACAAAATTGGAACAATAGGATTTATGAAACTTACCGCTCGCAGTGAATATGCACTCCTGGCACTGGTGTACCTGGCTCGTAACCAGAACGAAGGATTTATCTCCATCGAAACGATTGCCAGAGCCCAGGGGATCCCTCCAAAGTTTCTCGAACAGTTGATGCTGGCGTTAAAGCGCGCCCATTTCCTGCGCAGTACCAAGGGCCAGCACGGCGGGTACGCTCTCTCCATGAAGCCGAACCAGATCACACTGGCCGAGGTCATTCGACTGTTCGACGGAGCGCTCGCGCCCACCGAATCAGTCAGTGAGAACTTTTACGAGTCCACGCCCATCGAAAAAGAGAAGAAACTGACCAGGGTCTTCAAGGATATTCGGGATTACGTCTCTCAAAAATTGGAGAAAACCACCATCGCCGATGTGATGAAATAAACTGCTGTGTCTCAGAAAATCCGCCACCCCGCTTGGGGTGGTTTTGTTTTAAGTGATCGCCAGCTTCCAGCATGTCTCCGAACTTACTGTTTCGGGGTCGCGGTGAGGCAGATCGTGCCGCAGCCCCCCGGGCATCCATTCGGGTTGCCGCAAGCGAAGTTGCCGCCAGGACAAGGCGGAGGCGTACACATCAGGAACGGTGTCGGGGTTTTCGTTGGGGTTGGAGGTGGATACGGAGTCTCGGATATCCTGGCACTTGGAGTGGGAGGCGGAGTCTCACCGGCTGATGGGAAAAGGCCCAGATCCAGGTGGGTATCGGCAAGTGCAGAAACGATCTGCTCGAAGCGCAACGATGTGTAACCGGGCGCCTCGACTAACAACGTGATCCGGTCCATACCGTGGAAAAAGACGGGTCCAAAACCGTAAATCCCATTCGCGGTGGTGGTAGTTGTGCCATTACAGAGATAGGGAGATGTATAAGAAAAATGCTCGCACGTGACCGTGGCTCCTTCGATCGGGAGACTGGTGGACCCGTCGACGATCCTCCCCTGGACTGCCCCCCAGCCCAGGTCTCCGGCGGAGGGAAAGATCGTCGCCCAGGGTGGCGGAGTGTTGCTGGGAATAGCGGCGAACGTTTCCGCCATGACGGCCGTCAGCGTCAGACTGTCGCCGGGACAGGGCCACGCCTCCGGGGGACAAGGCGTGGTCGTTGGGGCTGGAGAGGGAGTCTCCGTGAGAGCAGCAGGCTCGGTCACAGCAGGAACAACCGGTCCACAGGAGACAAACAGCAACAGGCTCAGACTGGCAACGATCGATGGAAAAACACGTGGAAATTTCATTAGTATGGTTCCTTGCCTTTTCAAATCAATTCTGGAGTGGATCACACCTCATCCCCCTGGGGATCATCTCAACCTCTCGAGCCGCGTTCACTTAACGCCAGGGCATACAAGACGGGCTCGATCACATCTTCAACGTCATTCCGTATTTGATTGTTCCAAAGGGAAGGAGATCAAATCCAATAAGTTGTTTGATGAATTTCAAAGGGAAACGCGGGTTCCGCCACCCATTTGCCTGCGCGGATCTACATGCCGCCAGGATACAAACGAAGGACGGTCTTGCGCAGCCGTTCGACGCTCACTGGTTTCAAGAGAACTTCATCCGCCTGATCCTTCAGCGATTTGGCGAGGACCAGGTCTGCCGTTGCCACGATGACAGGGATGTCCATTAGTTGCTGATCGCAACGGATCTGCTTCAGGATATCGATGCCGCTTGCATATGGCATATGCAGGTCCAGAATGATCAAAACGGGATGGACCCTGGACAGGATGGCGTTATATTGATTTCCATCCGGGTCGAGAGCGGTATCAAACCCGATCTGCTGTAATGTCACCTGATAAATGATCGCAAGCTTTGGGTCGTCTTCAATGATCAGAATCAATGGTTTCGCCATGTTATCTTCCTGTCTTATGGATGGGCAGCGTCACCAGGAAGGTACTGCCCTTCCCAACCTGGCTGGTCAACACGATTTGACCGTCCATCAGATCGATCAATTGCTTCGTAATGGATAACCCCAATCCGATACCGCGGTTATCCCGGGTCAGGGCACTCTTCACCTTCTGGAAAGGTTCAAAAATAGTCGCCTGGGCTTCTTCCGGCACCCCGACCCCGGTATCCGATACCTGCATCGCCCAGTGAGTCGGGTCAGGTCGGAAGATCCGGACGCGGACCTCACCCTGCTTCGTGAACTTGATGGCATTCGCAACCAGATTGATCAGGATCTGCCGCAAACGCTGCTCGTCGCTCTCGACGCGCCCGGGCACATCCGGTTCGAGAATCGTTCGCAGGGTCAGTCCTCTTTTTTGAGCCAGGACTGCCATCATTTCCTCGAGGTGCTGGAGCAATTCACTCGGCGAGCATTCGCCGAAGTGCAAAACCAGCTTCTTGGCTTCGATCTGTGCCTGATCCATCAGATCGCTGATCACGGTCGACAGATACTCGGAACTCTCGGCGATCGTTTCGACAGCCTGCATTTGGTCCGTGGAGAGCGGTCCGAATGCCTGATCGCGCAGCAATTCGGCATATCCCAAAACACCTGCCAAAGGTGTCCGCAACTCGTGGCTGACTCTGGCGAGCAGATCGCCTTTAAAGTGGCTGGCTTCCTGCGCCTGGTCCCTGGCGAGAGACAAGGCTTCCTGTGCCCGTTTGATGGCAGTGATGTCGCGCGCAACCGCCTGAAAACCAACGATCTGATTCGCCTCCCGGATGATCTGGACATTTTGGCCCAGCCAGCGTTCATGTCCGTCCGCAGTGAGCACGGGGAACTCCAAATATGTCTTTGGCTCAACACTTAAAAATTGGCGCAGGTAGAAACGACGCACTTTGGCGCGCCATTTGGGTATGACGAACTCCAAATAATTCCGGCCCAGGATGTCGGCAGTTTTTTTCATGCCAAACAGCCACAGACTGGTCGGATTCACATACGTAATCACTCCTTCGACAGTCGTCCGGGAAATGAGTTCATCGGCATTTTCCACAATCTGGCGGTAACGGGTTTCGCTTTCCTGAAGGAGGAATTCCGTCATTTTTCGCTCGGCGACCTCGCGCATCGCCGAGGCGTACAGATTAGCACTATCGAGCACCAGGCCTACCAGCCTCGAAAACAAAATGCCCGTTTGGACTTCTTCGGGAGTAAAGACCTGGCCCGGCTCAGAACGCCCCATCCCGATCACGGCAACACATTTACCTTCCACCATAACAGGAAAATCAGCCACTGCCGTAAGGTGGACCTGATCATAAATTGCCCGGTGGTCGGACCAGGCAGAATAATCATCCAGAACAGCCGGCTGCCCGGTATCGTGAGCCTGCCAGGCAAGCTTTGCCGTATCCCGCCCCACGCGATCGCCTGACAAATAATTCTGGTTCTGGGTGAACGAGTAGACAACCAGCTCGTCACCTTCCTTGAGCATGATCTCTCCATAAGGGGCATTCAGCAGATCGGCGGCATGGTTGGCGATGGCCTGCAGCAGATCATTCAACTCACGCCGGTTAAGGAGGTCAAGCGTAATCTCATGCAGAATGGATAGATATTTATTCTGGATCTGCGACTGCTCGCGCATCCGGCGCTGCTCGGTGATATCGCGCAGAGTGATCAGTCTTCCGATGACGGTCCCATCATTGTTACGCAAAGGGGATAGACCCAATTCAAACCAGCGTTGTTGTTCCCCTTCGCCAATGGCGATCTCATCGAGCGCCTCGATGACGCTCGCATATTTCTTGATCAGATGGGGCCAGCGACTCAGCACCTCCGCCGCAGGCTGATGGATCACCTGGCCGATTGTCCGGCCGATCATGGTCAGCGCGGCGCGATTGATATCTGCCACGCGGCGCTGGGCATCGATGACGATCATACCGGCTTCCATGGCATCGACCAGGGTATCACGCGCCAGAGGCACCAGATTCATCAATTGAAAGCGGAAGATACCCCAGGCCATGAAAACGGCCGCGACAGCAAAACCAAACGAAGTCGGGTCAAGATCTGGGACCGGGGTCAAATGAAATATATAAAGTAAATTTCCCACTAGGGGTACAGCGGCGGCGCCGAGCAAGGCCACAATCTGCCCTCGATACAACCCATGCTTATGGCTGATTAATCGGAGGATGAAATATATACCGGCCAGCACAAGCAATTGGGAATAGACCCAAAAAATGTTGAACCAGAAACCGTGGGTAACTTTCAGACCTGAAAAATCACCCGTCCGGCTGACATGGTATTCACTCCAGATCCAGCCATGTGATTCTGTTGTCAGGACCAGCAGGAATGTAATCAGAGGCACTATCCCTAAAGCGACAATGACTCGCTGTGGGAGCTGTCTGTTTTGATTGAAATAGTTGTAACAAAAGATCAGCCACAGCAGGGGAACGGTCGTGACACCCACATATTGAACTTTGGACCACAACACCTTGGTCTCCAGGTCAGCGCCCGCGATCTCCAGAGCGTAACCGATCGTCCAAATGCCCGCTGCCAGCGCTAAAAAGGTGAGAGCCGATGCCCCCAATACTGAACGATGGGACCGGGCATAGTATGCCACCCAGACGGAACTAACTCCCGCAAGGAGCAGGGGGAGAATATAAGGTGTGTATTCGAATTGCACAATGGGTCCTGTTGCAGGAACACGCCGACGATGCCTGCCAGGGAAATCCTCTTATTCAATTATATTTTTGAATGAAGAATGCAAGACATGACAAATGTTATCTTTTGATAATTACATGTCACACCGGCCCCTGTCCATAGCCCCGCCCGGAAAGCCTGATTGCCAGTTTATATGTACTAGGATATGATTTCCGGCATGACGGATATGGATGAAACCAACGAATCGCCCGGGAGTATTTTGTGCAAGTCCTGCGGGCTGTGTTGCACCGGCCATTTATTCATCCGGACAAAACTTGGGGCTCGTGAGATGGACTCCGCTCAGGCGCTCGGATTGAATGTACTTCGCTCTGACCCCAGGCTGCGTGGATTTAGCCAGCCCTGCCCGCTCTGGCACGGACAATGTACGATCCATAACTCTCCCGCCTATCCGCGTTTTTGTGGTGTTTATAAGTGCAAACTGCTCAAAGAAATGCTGGATGAAAATATCCCGCTCCCGGAGGCATTGACTCTGGTTGAACAGGCAAAAGGGATGATCCATGAACTGGATACTCTTTTGCCACCCTCGGAAGGCCCGACGCTTAATTTTCGGGAGCGGCTGGTTGCCCGCCTGGAAAACCTGAAAGCGTCCGCCGGACAAGATGACACGGATTTTTGGCGGAAAGCAGATGCATTGTTGCTCTTTTACGAAAAGGTCTTCGGGGTAAACGACCTGGTCGATCAGCCCGATGAAGAGTAATTGCAGGACGCAATTGCATCCATGATGTCAGCCTATTCCACTCCAGACAGCACAGGCGAAGTCTGATCTGCCAGTGCAGGCAAAGCAAAACTTTCCAAACACGAGCAAATCTCAAAGCAGGCTACATGGCCGGCACTGGAATGCCAAGTTGACTAAGGATTCCCGTCAACCCCCCGCCTTCGATTGGCTCCACCACCCATGAAGCGACCTTGTCACCCTTGATTGTCACCTCGCTGTGTTCATGCGGCGTAGCAAAGGATTTATTGGTGGCAGGGGTCACACCTAATCCCAGCGAACTCAGGTCGAGCACTCCGCTATGTGTCCCCTTAAGTTCTGCCGAGATCTTTATAACACCACCGTCCAGGCCCTCCACGCCATCCACGTGAAAATGATAATCAAGGTTTGGGAAAGCCTTTTTCAGATTCTTGTTCATTCCCATCCACGCTACGCCCTCGATCGGTGCAGAGACGGATCCACTAAATTGACATTTGTTGCCAAGAAGGAATTTTGCCTTCTTGAAATCCCCTCTCTGGACAGAATCCAGTAAGGCTTGTACGATTTCTCTCGGATTCATGATATTTTCCTTTATTGCTAATTGAGCTGATCCTGAGCAAATGGGCCCAGGCCTCAATGAACGTTCCCAATGGAACATCCTACAGTCCCCCAAATGATCGACACCTCGTTTATTTAAACCAAATTTAGTGTAACACACTAACGGGCTGAAATACGCGCCGTGACGAACTGGCAGGGATAAACTACCTCATATGAGGGAATTGCACCGCACCGATGACGCAAAAATTCAGCCAGGCAGGATTTTCTGGAAAAATGACAATTCCCTGCAGGGCGTATCGAACGGTCATCCTTCAGCCATCCTTCGCTCATCCTTCGCTTAACCTATATCGCGCCCAAATCCACCCTTCCCCTCTAAAAAGCCGGGTCCCCCCTGAACCCGGCTCCTATCACGCTCAGTGCGGCTATGGCACCCAGATGACTTGACTGGGATTTTCGATATTTCCCAACAGGCGCGGCGTGAAATCGGGGGAGGCAGCCGCGTAGAAGGAACCATCCGTCAGCACGATCAGCAGTGTCTCGCCGGAAGCCGGGTCCCAGGTCAGAAGATTGGGCTGTTGAGCAAGGATCGTTTGCCAGTTCCTGCCGGGGACTCGCAGGTCGAGGCGGCCCTGCTGGTTTTCGATCACACCCCAGGCTTGATACCCCCTTTGAGAAACGGCTGCTTCATCTAAACTCCCCGGCTGGGCGGGCGGTCCGTAATAGGTGCCATCGGAGGCAAACAGACCTTCGGGGTAGGCTTGAAAGATCCGGCTTTCAGGCATCCAGTAGATCATGGAGGCTCTTCTATCGAACACCCTGGTGGGTGTGGTCTGGCCCGGCAGCAGGAGGAACACGCCATCGCCCGGAGAGTTCGCACAATCCGCCCCGCTCGAGAACAGAAGTGCCCCATTTTCGGGGGAACGTGCGATCTCAGAATCAAAGCTCAGATTCATAAGTGGGGTCGCCTGCCCGGTGACCACGTCCACGCTGCGCAGGTTTGTGGAATTGCAGTTCCCATCGCCATCGTAGGTAATGTAATGCGTCGCATCCTGCCAGTCGACGAAATTCAAATGAGTGCCTTGCAGCGTAGGCTGTGTGATGACCTGCCTGTCCGCGACCCGGACGGCCCAGACGCCATCCAGACGGGTATGACCGGCAATCGGTCCTCCAAAAGGCTCCACATAACTCACGCCGTAATGCAGGACGTACTGTCCGTCCGGTGACCAGTTCGGGAAGACGGCCTGGAAGGGTCCATCGGTCAGTTTGACGATCTCACCACTCTGCGTGTCGTACAGATAGAGATCAGAGGTGGGACCGTCCATCGCCCCCATGAATGCCAGGAGCCTGCCCTCGCCCGGCTGCCAGGTCACGTTTTGGTAGTCAGCGAGAGCGTAGTAGGTAATGGCGCGCGCGCCCTTGGGGTCTGCCGCCACTTCGGCCGGCGTCATGCCGTACAGACGGGAAATGGTCTTCGTCTCCCCGCTGGGAATCTTGATCTCCACCAGGTCGATCCCCTGGTCATTGACGGCGATCAACATCATGCGGTCTCCCTGGGGAGAGATGAGGCGGTGCAGGTCATCCCGCTCGACCGCCAGGTCCGTGAGCCGGGTCACGAAGCTGCCATCCGGGTTGGAGATCCAGATGCCATAGGAACCGGCATACATAACATAGGGTCCGGTCGGGTTCAGGCTTGTCGGAGCAGGAGCACTTGCAGGGCCTGCTACGAGCGGAGTTTCGGTGACAGGAGCCAGCGCCAGCGGCTCTGTGGCAGTGACCGGCATGGCTGTTCCATTCAGAAAGGAAAACTTGCAGGATATGGGTCCGATCAGGAACAGAAACAGGACGAGGCTGTTGCGATATTTTGGCATGTTCGTTCTCCTTTGGATCATGAGACCTCCTGCGAATGTCTCTTTCAAAGGTCTCGGTGGATTCTCCGGCTAAACAGGGGCATACGCACGCAAAAGATACCCTGCACATTCCCGTGGCGGGGAAGCTTGATATTCGTATATATTGTTGTAAATTGATCGTGAGACAGGGGTTAATCATCCCGCCTGCCGGAGGCAGCCGCCACAGCACGCTTCACAGCATGCGCGCCGGTTCAGACCCGGACCACACCGCACCAGACATATTTCCTGAAGGGGGTGATGAGCTTGCCTCCGACTATTTCAACGCACTCCGGCTGGACATTGTTCCAAGCTTTCCCGGCGATATACCTACGGCAGCCAGATGGCTTGATTGGCGCCGGGGACCTCTCCCATTTTCCGTGGCGTGAAATCGGGATAGGAAGCCGCGTAGAGAGAACCATCCCTCAGGACGATCAGCAGAGTCTCCCCCGCAGCCGGATCCCAGATCAGTTGTTCGACCGTCGTCCCCTCGAGGACCGTCTGCCACTCCGCTCCGGGCACTTTGACTTCGACACGGCCCTGCCGGTTCTCGATCACTTCCCAGGCTTGATAACCTTTTTGAGAGACAGCCGGGTGATAGGAGCTTTCATAGACGGGCGGATCATAGCGCCTGCTTCCATCAGCGGAAAAGAGAGCCTCGGGGTAGGCTTGAAACACTCCGCTTTCCGATATCCATTCCACTCCCCAGACTCTTTTATCGAGCAATTGGGCCGGTGCCGCCCGGTCCGGCAGCAGCAGGAATGCCCCATCGCCCGGGGAGGTCGTACATCCCTCTGCACCTGCGAACAGCAAGGCACCATTTTCAGGGGAACGCGCGATGTAGAAGGCGAAACTCAAATCCATGATCGGAGTTGCCTTGCCCGTGACCACGTCCACGCTGCGCAGATTCTGGGAGAAGCAGGTATCGTCGCTGTCATAGGTGATGTAATGCGTCTCATCCTGCCAGCCGACAAAATTGAACGTCACACCTTTCGACGTGGGCATCGTGATCACTTTCTCGTCCGCGACCTGAACGGCCCAGACACCATCCAGGTGGTCATGCCCGACGATCGCGCCCCCAAAAGGACCCTTCCAACTCACGCCGTAGTGCAAAACGTATTCTCCATCCGGTGACCAGGTCGGGAAAACACCTTGTGAGAGTCCGTCTGTCAACTGGGTGATCTCACCGTTCTCCGTATCGTACATGTACAGGTCGGAGGTGGGACCTTCCATCGCGCCCATGAATGCCAGAAGCTTTCCCTCGCCCGGCTGCCAGGCGACGTTGTCGTAATCACGGATCGCGTAGGCCGTGAAGGCTTTCGCGCTGGTGGGATTTTCCATGATCTCGTCGTTCGTGATGCTGTACAGATGAACGATGGTCTTCGTTTCCCCACTGGGGATCATTACCTCCACCAGATCCAGCGCGCCGGCGTCATCGCTGACGATCAATGCCAGACGGTCTCCCTGCGGGGAGATGGCACTGCGCAGATCGTGCAGACCGATGGGCAGGTTTGTGAGCTCGGTCAGGAAGCTGCCATCCGGGTTGGAGATCCAGATGCCATCCACCCCTCCATAAACGATGTAAGGACCGGTCGGGTTCAGGCTGGTCGGAGCCGGTGGTTCAGTGGGAGCAAGCGGAGTTTCGCTGGGGGCAGGCAGTGTGGTGGCAGGCGGCTCGGTCTGGACCGGAGGCTCGGTCGCGGTCGCGGGGGCAGGCGTTTCCACCGGAGTCAAAAACCGACAGGACAGGGACACGATCAGGATCAAAACCAGGACGATGATCTTGCGATGCTTTTGCATGTTCTTCTCCTTTTGACGGCTACCCCTTCCCGCCTGTGGACCTGCACAGGTGTCCTCGCAGAGCGGAGGCTCAGTGTTGATATCGCTATAAATCGATTGTAGGTCAAGGGGACAAATTGTCAAGGAGGAAGCAGTCTCGGATGGGGCCTTCTAGTGACAGGAGTTTCGAACCGCGCTGGGGCGCAAAGAAAAGCTTTGTGAGCTTCGCGGTTAATTTCTGATTCACTTTACACTTCCCTTAAAAAATGCTGGTTGCCCCCTTTCGCTATTGCATTTTCGTCTGATCGCCGTATAATGACTTTGTAAACTCACTGGACAAAGTACGCCTGTTCTTTCCGTTCCAACGATGTCCGTCACAAAAGCCACCCGTCAATTCTCGAAGCAGCACAACCGCGATCTGGTCTTGAAAATTATTTTCGACCGTGAAACGATCAGCCGGGCTGAGATCGCGCGCCTGACCCAGCTTACCCGCACTACCGTTTCAGAGGTGGTTTCAGGTCTACTGTCCGAAGGGTTGGTGAAGGAGGTTGGGCTGGGCTCCTCCATTGGAGGGAAACCCTCCATCCAACTCGGCCTCGTGCCAGATTCGCGTTATTTGATCGGACTCAATCTTGCTCAAAACAGGTTCATTGGCTCTGTCGTGGATCTACGTGGTGAGATTCAAAAGACATTCGAAGTACCCATCAAAAATGGCGATGGCAGGAAGGCGATCCAGCTCGTCTACCGGATCGTGGACCATCTAATTCAGGAAGAGTGGAAGTCGCTTATGGGAATCGGCGTAGGCGCGCCCGGTCTGATCGACACCCGCGCGGGCGTTGTGGTCAATGCGGTGAACCTCGACTGGCAGGACCTGCCTCTTGCCCATCTGCTTGAGGAGCGCTATCAGCTTCCCGTCAGAATCCTGAACGACAGCCAGGCGACCGCCATCGGCGAATTCGTTTATGGTGAGCATGACTCGGACGGTAACCTGATTGTCATCAACATCAGTCACGGCATCGGCGCGGGAATCCTGATCAACGGTCGACTCTTTCAGGGGGATGGAGGCAGCGCGGGTGAAATCGGTCACATCCTTGTAAGGGAAAACGGTCAGCTCTGCCGCTGCGGGCGGAAGGGCTGCCTCGAAACCCTCGCCAGCGGTTGGGCGGTCCTGCAATCCATGCAACGCCTGCCGGGTTTATCGGATGTGACAACACTCGACGAACTCCAAACAAAATTTTATGCGGACGATCCACTGGTCAAAGAGATCATTTTGGAGGCCGGGCGTTCCCTGGGGACAACCATCGGGGGATTGGTCGGCACACTTAATATCAAGAAGATCGTCCTCACCGGCGACATGACATGCTTCGGCGAATCCTGGCGGGAAGCGATCCGTGAGGCGATGTCCGGGGCGGCGCTGGGACGCATGGTGCAGGAAACGCAGTTGGAAATTGGAAAGCTGGATTACCGTGCCTGCATCCTCGGGTCCGCTGCATATTTGCTGCTCAATGACTATTCATTACTCTTTCAACAGGAGAACTAATTCGCTATGGCTAACATGCTCAAGTTCGTCCATCCAAAGATAATACCCGCGCTCGACGATGCCTTCCAACCGGCTGCGTTGACAAGCCGAATGTTTCGGGAGGCGGTCGCTCAGATCGGCGTGCCCCTGGTGATCGGCCTCGAACGGAGCAACGCCGAGATCTCGCGCTACGAGACGAACGTCTTCCCTGAAGGTCATCCCAATTTCGAGTTCAATTTCCCCTACGTCGAACGGATCATCAAGTTCCTGCTCTGGCAGCGCGGCGGGTTCAAAGTCTATATCGGCGGACCACGCCCGATCGGTGACTACATCACGAAATGTTACGCGCCCGACGGCAGCCGCAAATTTGACTATCACTTCATGGGCGAACAGGTCTATGAGCAGACTTTCCAGATCGTGCCCTGTGCGGTGGAGGACGTGCCCGCTGCGCACGAGACCGGACAGCGGCTCGGCCGCAATCTGGAGGGTCACCGTATCGGCTTCGACCTGGGCGCCTCTGACCGCAAGGTCAGCGCGGTCGTGGATGGCAAGGTGGTTTATAGCGAAGAGGTCGTCTGGGAACCACGCAAACAGACCGACCCCGACTATCACTATCGCGAGATCACGGCTGCCCTGCAGACTGCCGCATCGAAGATGCCGCGTCTCGATGCCATCGGCGGGAGCTCCGCCGGGATCTATATCGACAACCGCCCGATGGTGGCTTCGCTGTTCCGCGGCATCCCCAGGGAACGCTTCGACGAGATCCGCAACTTATTCATCCGTATCCAGAAGGAAATGAACGTGCCTCTGGACGTGATCAACGATGGCGACGTGACCGCCCTGGCAGGTTCGATGTCGATCGAAGATAACGGCATCCTGGGGATTGCGCTCGGCTCGAGTGAAGCCGCCGGCTATGTGAATCTCGAAGGTCACATCATGGGCTGGCTGAACGAGTTGGCGTTCGCACCGATCGACTACAACCCCGATGCCCCTCAGGATGAATGGTCCGGCGACCGCGGCGTCGGCGCGTTGTATTTCTCGCAGCAATGTGTCTTCCGCCTGGCGCCAAAGGCTGGCATTGAACTCCCCTCGAATCTGACTGATGCCGAAAAACTTGTTGTCGTGCAGAAACAACTGGAAGCAGGCCATGAAGGCGCCCTCAGGATCTGGCAAAGCATGGGCACGTATCTTGGCTATGGTCTCGCGCACTATGCCGACTTTTATGACATCAAGCATGTCCTGATCCTGGGGCGCTGCACCTCCGGGCGTGGCGGCGACTTGCTGCTCGAGGGAGCCAGACAGGTCTTCCAGGCGGAGTTCCCGGAACTGCTCGATAAGATCGCGCTGCATTTGCCCGATGAAAAGATCCGCCGCGTCGGACAGTCCGTTGCGGCGGCGAGTTTGCCGGTTATTTAGCAACCCGGTGGTCGAGTAGTCCCGCGATCTCGTGGCGGGGCGCATCGAGACCACATATTCGCAAGCAATTTTCTGTATGTGGCTTACCTGTTGGTCTCGATATGCCCTCGAAGAACACTCGGGCTACTCGACCAACGAAGTACGATAGAAAGGAACAACTATGAACTTCCACCTCCCCACCGCCGAAGTCTACATCCCCGATGACCTGCCGCTCGAGCAGGCGCTGGCACGGACCACGCATCTGTGCATCTCCGCCCACCAGGACGACATCGAGATCATGGCTGCCCAGCCCATCCTGGAATGTTTCCAGCAAAAGGACAAATGGTTCACCGGTGTCGTCGTGACCGACGGGCGCGGCTCGCCGCGCGATAACCTGTACAAAGAGTACACAGATGAAGAGATGCGGCTCGTGCGCTTCAAGGAGCAACGCAAGGCTGCCATCGTCGGCGAGTATGCCGCGCAGATCCTGCTCGACATCCCCAGCAGGATCGTCAAGGATGCGTCGAAGTCTGAGGTCGTGGAAGACCTTATGCAACTGGTCCGCGCGACGAAACCACGGGTTGTCTTCACACACAATCTGGCGGACAAGCACGATACGCACGTCGCGGTCGCTCTGCGAGTGGTAGCGGCTCTTCGCAGCCTGGACCCGGCGGAACGTCCCGAGCGACTCGTGGGCTGTGAGGTCTGGCGCGCCCTCGATTGGATGGTCGACGATGCCAAAGTCACCATGGATGTGACCGAGCATGAAAACCTGCAGGCGGCTCTGCTGGGCGTGTTCGATTCGCAGATCGCAGGCGGCAAACGCTACGACCTGGCCTCCATGGGCCGCCGCCGGGCGAACGCCACCTACTTCGAGTCGCACGGCGTCGACGCGACCAGCGGGTTGTCGTACGGCATGGATATGACGCCGCTCCTCCAGCATACAGACCTCCAACCAGGCGCGTACGCCACATCTCTGATCCGGGCATTCGCTCAGGACGTGACAGACCGCCTGCAGCGCGTAGGTTAAGCAACACAAGCCCACCGAATGCAGCAGGAGACATGTCAGAGTTTTGTAACTCGGAGGTCCGCTCATGTCGCTTCCATTCTCTAAAATTCTTCGCCGATCCGTATTGTATAATCTGAAAAGACAATCCAATATCTTCATCCCACCCAGCTCCAATCTCAACAGACTATTCCAAAGCCGCAACAGATATTATTCGTGTTTTCGGTCGTGCCTGAGCGCCTGCGGCAAGGAAATGAACAGGTAAAGGTTTGGAAGGCACGGGAAGGAGGTGGTGTTTTTAAAACTTGGATGAAGTTTGTTTGGTAATGTACGATTGTAAGACCAATATGATAAGGAGAAGAAAATGCGTAAAATATTTACGATGATCAGCCTGCTGGTGACTCTCACGCTGATTTTGACTGCTTGTGGTGGCGGCGCGGAAACTCAACCTCCTGCACCTGCAACCTCACCTGCAGAAACCGAACCCCCCGCGGCAACAGAGCCGGCTGCCACTGAACCAGCAGCAACGGAACCCGCTACGGGTGAGGAAGTCACGCTGACGATCGAAAGCTGGCGCAATGATGATCTTGCCATCTGGGAGGATACGATCATCCCGGCCTTCGAAGCCAAGTATCCGAACATCAATGTGGTGTTCTCACCAACCGCTCCTGCTGAATACAATGGTGTCCTCAACACCAAACTGCAGGGCGGCACCGCCGGCGATCTGATCACCTGCCGCCCCTTCGACGCCTCGCTCGAGTTATTCCAGCAGGGTTACCTGGCTTCCTTGAATGACCTGCCCGGCATGGAAAACTTTGGCGATGTTGCCAAGAGCGCCTGGATCACCGATGACAACAGTGATGTTTTCTGCGTACCGATGGCTTCCGTGATCCACGGCTTCTTCTACAACAAAGATATGTTTGATCAATATGGACTGGAGGAACCTACCACCCGCGAGGAATTCTTCAGCGTGCTGCAGACCTTGAAAGACAATGGCGAGACGCCGCTGGTGATGGGCACTTCCGACCAGTGGGAAGCCGCCACGATGGGCTTCCAGAACATCGGTCCCAATTATTGGAAGGGTGAAGAAGGCCGTCTGGCTCTGATCGAGGGCACCGCTAAATTCACCGACGAACCCTACATCCAGACCTTCCAGGATCTCGCCGACTGGGCGCCTTTCCTGCCGGAAGGCTATGAAGCGGTAAAGTATCCGGATGCGCAGAGTCTCTTTACACTCGGCCAGGGCGCTATTTATCCGACGGGCTCCTGGGAAATCAGTGTGTTCGAAAAGGATGCCGACTTTAACATGGGCATCTTCCCTCCCTACGTGCCGAACGCCGGTGATACCTGCTATATCAGCGATCATACTGATATTGCCATTGGCATGAACGCCGCGACTCCTCATCCCGAGGAAGCCAGGACATTCCTGGATTGGGTTGCTTCCGAGGAATTTGCCGTACTGTATGCGAACGCCCTGCCCGGTTTCTTCCCGCTCAGCAACGCCGAGGTGACGCTGGATGACCCGCTTGCCAACGAGTTCCTGAGCTGGCGTCAGCAATGTGAATCCACCATTCGCAACTCCTACCAGATTCTCTCGCGTGGCGAACCTAACCTCGAGAACGAACTCTGGCGCGTAAGCGCAGGCGTGATGAATGGTTCCCTGACACCCGAACAGGCTGGCGAGGAAGTGCAGGCCGGTCTGGAACAATGGTATAAGCCGTAATAAGTAAGTAAGTTTGTGTTTTAATTCATCCCGGCGGACTGCCGCTTACGTGTCCGCCGGGATGAAGACTTTTGTGAGACTCTGCCGACTCTGATAGGAGTGCCTCATGCAACAAACCAAACGACGATTCGTCTTTCCAGTTCATATCGCAGTATTTCTTGGACCGGCAGTTCTTTTGTATACCGTGTTCATGGTGGTCCCCCTGATCAATTCTTTACGCTTGAGTTTTTTTGAAACTGTCAATCAAAATCAGCAGAGTTTTGCAGGGCT
>Ga0105104_10001199_pt1 | contig 19566 bp, 16 predicted proteins | sample PPLLaktember2015_3_FD_87034 | JGI IMG/M metagenome (GOLD analysis project Ga0105104, IMG submission 87034) | Freshwater sediment microbial communities from Prairie Pothole Lake near Jamestown, North Dakota, USA - PPLs Lake P7 Core (6) Depth... | ecosystem: Environmental > Aquatic > Freshwater >... | reverse complement strand
TGAAAATATCATATAGCGAAAGAAAATGCCCAGATGGCGGAATTGGTAGACGCGCTAGTTTCAGGTACTAGTATCGAAAGATGTGGAGGTTCGAGTCCTCTTCCGGGCACCAAAAAAATAAATTTTGTCTATAATTTCAAGCAGTTATCAATTACTCTTACCTGCAAGTTAATGGTATTCCGCACAACGGGCCCATTGTACTATAGAAATGCCCCTGAGAAATGCTCTTGGAAACGGGAGGGTTTACTGATAATTACGTTAAAACCGGCTTTTACCACTGCTTGATTAGAAAATTCAAAATTTACATATAGCCTGCTATTATTGATTCGCTAGCAATGCAACGGCTTGCGCACGTTTGCCAACGTTTAGCTTCTGGAATATCCGTTTAAGATGGCTTTTTACCGTGTTCTGGCTGATATTCAAGATCATGCCTATCTCCTGATTAGTTTTGCCCGCCTTAATCCATTCAATAACTTCCAGCTCTCGCTCACTTAGACATAGCATATTTAGTGTGGCAGGCGTTTTATCCTGTGACACTGAATTATCCAAATGCTGAATTCTTCTCAACACGTGATCAATGTGCGGCATGAGTATATTCATCACCGAACTCTTGATTTCTAATATTTTATATTTGCTGAAAAATACATATAGGCATTCATTGCCGCCACGTAAGTCACTGACGCCATATACTAGCAATGAATTAAGCTCATTAGGCAAGTCTGGAAATATCATCTTGAATTTGCAATCGAATTCAGTTGTATCAAAATGATTAAGTGTATACCAGTGGCGATTATTGGTTAGCCACAAGTCATATAAATACGTCATACATTGATTTACTTCTGCAGATGCCCCCATCATGGCTTTAGTGCTAATGCCATCCACATTTGAGGCCACATCAAAATGAAGCTTACGATCTGCACTATCGTCATTAAAATCACCCCACGCAGCAACGAGCATATCATGTGGAATAAACTCTGAAACGGAGTTTTGCAGCCAAATAAAAAAATCGATATGTTTATCTATTTTGTAAGAACGCTGAATAGCCGAAAATAGTTCTTCCCAGTAATAATTCTTGATTTCTGTATCCATAATCATTGCACACCGATATATGAGCACCATTGCTCATGTATCAGTTAACGCAAAATGAATGCCAAGAAATTAATCTTATAAAAAACAGTGGGTTAATTAAATTATCGAGGAAGTATATTTAATCTAAACGTTATTAAATCAACTGATGTGTCAATTTTACAACGATGTTTTTTATGTGAATGAAAAATAAAAAACTGTTACAACTATTTCATCGCATAGATTGCAGGTAGATTACGCCACCAGCCGTAGGCATCCATACCATAACCAAACACATAACGGTCCGGTACCTCAAGCCCAACAAAATCAGCAACAACCGGTTTAACGTGATCAAGCGTCTTTTCAACTAAAACTGCAGAAAACACCTGTGTTGCACCTAATTCATAGCACTTTTCCTGTATTGCTTTTAAGGTGATGCCCTCGTCTAAAATATCATCTACCAATAATACGGTACGATTAGTTAGATCTGATTTAGGCAAGGATTTCCAATGCAGTACTTTACCTACAGTTGAATTTTGATAGCGGCTTGCGTGAACATAATCCAATTCCAGTGGAAACTTAAGCTGTGTCAATAACTGGCCTGCAAACACAACGCCGCCGCCCATCACACAAATAACAACGGGAACTGTGTTTTCAAGTTTCTGAGAAATTTCATTACTTAATCTGACAATTGCAGTTTCAACTGCCTCAGAAGAGTGAATAAGGTCAGCCTGTTCAATTATTTGTTGTGGTTGAGGTGTATGCAATTTGGTTTCAGCTATAAAATTACTTTAAAAGTTATATAGACAGGGTTCCCCAACATAACATTTTCACGCTTAATGCAGCGTAACCTGTTCAATAGATATTGAAGCTTGCGTCTCTGTGCCGGTCTGGATTTGTGGGTTGTATTCTTCAACCCATCCTGCCAACTCAGTTTTTATATGACTTTCATTCGCGCTGAGCGAACTTCCAATCCACTTCAATAGTCTTTTTACCCATGCTGCATCTGCCTTTCTAGCCTGGGCTATGCGTAGTTTTTCATGTGGTGTAGGTATTGTATGCTCATCATCTGCTAATAGCTCTTCATACATTTTTTCGCCAGGCCGCAAACCTACATATTCAATCTTAATTTCTTCTGCTTGCAAACCTGACAATCTAATCATGTCAGCTGCTAAAGTGGCGATTTTGACTGGCTCACCCATATCAAGAACAAAAATCTCCCCACCATTGCCCATCAAGCCAGCCTGCATTACTAACTGAGCGGCTTCTGGAATCGACATAAAATAGCGGGTAATTTCAGGATGCGTAATGGTCACTGGGCCACCTTTAGCGATCTGCTCACGAAATTTCGGAATCACACTACCGCTACTACCCAGCACATTACCAAAACGCACTATCACGAACTTTGTACCTGCTTTCTCTTGCAAACCTTGACACACCATCTCCGCCAGACGTTTACTTGCTCCCATTACATTGGTTGGGTTCACGGCTTTGTCAGTTGAAATTAAAACAAACTTTGCTACACCAGCATCTTTACAAGCCTGTGCCATAGTGTGCGTGCCAATCACATTGTTAGACAACGCTTCCCATACATTGCCATTTTCCATCATTGGCACATGTTTATATGCAGCTGCATGAAACACTACTGATGGAGAATATTGTGCTAATAAATTGTCGATCCGCACCTTGTTTTTAACATCACAAGTCATGTAAACAAGTTTAGTAGATAAATTAAGTAAACTTAATTCCTGCTCTAACTGATAAAGGGAAAACTCTGAAATATCTAAACAAACCAACACACTTGGGTTAAATTTTACAATTTGACGACATAACTCAGAACCTATTGACCCGCCCCCACCACTTACGAGCACAGAATGACCATCTATCAGATTCTGCAACCCTGAGCTATCGAGCTTAACAGCATCACGTCCCAATAAGTCTTCTACATCCACCTTACGAATTTGTGAAACACTTACCTTACCGCTCATCAAATCGTCAATTGCAGGCACTGTTAACACTTCCAGACCTAATCCGGTTGCAAGTTCAATAGCCTGGCGGCGTTTTTGATGATGTGCAGAAGGCATTGCCGCAATCACATGCTCAACACCTAAACGTTTACTTACATCGCCTAACTGCCAGATAGCCCCTTTTACTTTTACTCCGAAGATTTCGCGGCCATGCATGGTTTCGTCATCATCCAGCAAGCCAACAACACGCCACTGTGTACTACGAGCTAGGTCCTTGACCAAAGCAATAGCAGCATCTCCTGCTCCCAATATAACTACTGGGTTACCTTGTTTCAAAGTCATGCCATAAAGCTGATGCTCTTTCCAAGCCCGATATGCAAAACGACTACCTCCCATCATTAGGATAAGTAATATTGGGTCTAAAACCAACACGGAACGGGGGATTACAGCACCAGTTCGCAGCATAAATAACACTGCGGCTACTAATGCCGCAGCTAAACCCACCGAAAATAAAATTCGCTTGAGGTCCGAGACGCTCGCAAAACGCCACACACCACGATACAAACCAAACGAAACAAACACAGAGCCCTGTAATAGAACTATCCAGATCAATGACTGTACCATTTGCTGGGCATGCTCTATTGGAATGAAAAAGTTAAAACGTAGTAAATAAGAAGCAACCCAAGCAATCATTGCAACGATGACATCGTGCAATAAAGCAAAAAAAGTAAGGGGATTAATTAGTGTTTTTTTCATTTATATTATTAAGTCATTCCAGTTTTATTGCTAAATCATGCTAATGCTGAATGCCATCACTTTTCATAACTTTTACAAAGGTTAATAAAATGATTTTTACATCTATCCAAAAAGACTGCTGATGCAGATACTCTACATCAAGCTTGACTTTATCAGGAATAGGCAACTCATCACGTCCATTAACTTGCGCCCAACCAGTTAATCCAGGTACCAATTTATCAACTCCATATTGCGTTCGCAACGCAATTAGATCTTCTTGATTAAACAGTGCCGGGCGTGGACCTACAAAGCTCATGTCGCCATTAATAATACTCCATAGTTGCGGCAATTCATCCAGGCTGGATTTACGTAAAAAAGAGCCTACCGGAGTTAAATACTGTGAAGGATTAGGTAAAAGATGAGTCGCTACTACTGGTGTATTAATTCGCATAGTCCTAAACTTTGGCATTTTAAAAATCTTATTATGATGACCAATTCGACTCGACCAATACAGAATTGGGCCAGTAGAAGTTATTTTCACAATTAATGCAACCAGCAGTATAGGAAAAAATAAAAACAACAACACAAAAACAGCTAAACACAAATCAAACAATCGCTTCATCAATTCTAACCATTCATCAATCTAATTAATTTTTATCAATAAATAGCTCAAAAATCACATAATTATAGATTTGCCTGAAATCACAGATTCAAGATTATTTTCCAATCTGGTAAGTAATTCCAGTCGATCAAAATTTCGTTCGTAAAATTGACGGCCTCTTTGACCCATCTTAGCAAGTTCTTCTGGTTCTATATCAGCCAGCTCAATTAGAATTTTAGCGAGGCCTTCATAATCTCCAGATCCACAGGTGCGACCACCACCAGACTCTTCAATCACATCGCGAGCCTCGCCATCTATCATCGCCACTATCGGCTTTCCATAAGCAAGATAAGATTGAACTTTACCGGGTATCGTACGCGCAAAAATATCGTTAGCCTTTAAAGACACAAGTAAAACATCTGCACAATCAAAAAATGACGGCATAGCTTCCACCGGAAAACGACCGACAAGAAGAAAACTGTCAGTCATTTTTTTTCTGTTAACCTCATTAAGTACCCATTCGTGAGCTCGCCCGTCACCAACAATAATCCAACGAATACGATTATTTGATTTTAATAGTTCAGCAGCCTTAAGCAAAGATGGAAAATCTTGAGCCTCTCCTATATTTCCTGTAAACATCACAGTGAACATATCATCACGACGACATATCGCATTTTGTACAAACGCAGATTTCTTCCCAAAAACCTCTTCTGCCCAACTAGGGAAATAGACTACTTTACCTAGCCTATCAGCGTCTACACAATATTTTTTAATTGATTCTAGAAAGCTTTTGGACTGAATTAAAATATGATCACTGTTTTTATATATCCATGAAACCATTCGCCCTATGGTCCACAGAACTCGTTTTGAACGTACAGCTCCAACAGCTGATAATGACTCAGGCCACAGATCTAAAACCCATAAAAATACGGGTATATTTCTGAGCTTCCTAACAACTACAGCAGGTATTGCAACAGTTATTGGAGATACACCAAAAACAAATATGGCATCAAAAGATTGATGGCGAATTTTCCATATTCCAATAGTACTTGCGCTTATAAAAAATGATAAATAATTTATAGCCAATGAGACTTTCCCCTTACCTCTAAGCGTCATTGGAACGCGATATATTTTTACATTTCCATACCGATGGAACAGTTTCGGATCCTCCTTGAATTTTGAATGCAAAGTACCTTCAGGGTAATTTGGTTTTCCGGTTAAAACTGTAACTTCATGCCCAATATCGGAAAAATGTGTTGCAAGGTCATTGATGCGAAAATTTTCTGGCCAAAAATACTGAGAAATAATTAACAATTTCATTAATTAATCGCACCAACAAATCACTTTATTAAACATGCTTCCACACCACCCGTTTTATATAGTCTGTATAACTCAAAATAATACGTAATACTTTGTCTGAAACATTCGGCATCGAATAATCTTCAACCAACCTGATATTACGCTTAGTACCACGAGATTGAGACTCCAGTACCTTTAGTCCTTGCAAAACACGGTCAACTTCAAGCCCTGTCATCATTACCGCTGCTTCCTCGAAGCCCTCTGGCCTCTCATGTGCCTCTCTAATATTCAAGGCTGGAAAATTCAAGATAGAAGACTCTTCGCTAATTGTCCCGCTATCTGATAACACAGCTCTTGCACACATCTGGAGCTTAACGTAGTCTTTAAATCCCATCGGTTTCAATAGTCTGATTTGCGGGTGAAACTTCAGATTAGCAGCATCTATGCGTTTCTGTGTTCTCGGGTGCGTAGATACAATAATAGGTTCATTGTAACTCTCAGCTACTCGGTTCAGAATGTTAGCAAGCTTTTCAAGATTCTGCGGCGTATCAACATTTTCTTCACGATGAGCACTAACAACGAAAAAACGACCTTCTGTCAAACTCAAGCGTTGCAGAACGCCAGAGCTTTCGATTTCAGGCATATAGTAATGAAGCACCTCAAACATTGGGCTTCCAGTTTTAATAACTCGGTCAGCAGGAAGCCCCTCTCTTAACAAATAATCGCGGGCGATAGAACTGTAAGTCAAATTAACATCAGCGGTGTGATCAACAATTCTTCGGTTAATTTCTTCAGGCACTCGAAAATCAAAACAGCGATTACCTGCCTCCATATGAAAAATAGGGATTTTTCGCCGCTTAGCAGGAATCGAAGCTAGGCAACTATTGGTATCACCGAGCACCAGCAAACATTCTGGTTGAAGTTCAGCCAGTACTTTGTCAACCTCAATAATAATTTTCCCAATTGTTTCCGCTGCATTTGCACCAGCCGCATTTAAAAAATAATCAGGCTTTCGTATGCCAAGGTCCAAGAAAAAAACTTCGTTCAATTCGTAATCGTAATTTTGGCCTGTATGAATAATGATGTGCTCACAAAATTCATCAAGCTTAGCCATCACTCGTGATAATCGAATAATTTCAGGGCGAGTGCCTACTACAGTGACGACTTTAAGCTTTTTAGTTTTTGTGTTCATACCTTTTCCGCAATAGTATCTGGTTTTTCTCTATCAAATATCTCATTCGCCCATAACATAACTATCATCTCATCAATACCGATGTTTGTTATATCATGCGTCCAACCAGGCACGGTTTCTACTATTTCTGGTTTAGTTCCGTCAGTAATAATTTCATATTTTTCTCCAGAAATCATATGTCTGAAACCAAAACGAGCCTTGCCTCTAATAACTAGAAATTTTTCTGTTTTGGTATGATGATAGTGTCCGCCACGCGTAATGCCTGGGTGCGCAGTAAAAAATGAAAACTGCCCAGCATCCGGCGTTTTCAGCACTTCAACAAACTCACCACGTGAATCGCTGTATTTAGGTATCTCATAAGCAAACTCATCAGTCGGCAAATAGCTAACATAAGTAGCATATAAAGCCCTTATAAAGCCTGCTCCTACACGCTCGGTTACTAACGTATTTCTACTATCTTTAAACGTATTAATCTGTGCAGCAAGGTTACCAACATTGGTAGTATAGATTGGTGAAACATCTTGCAAGCCACCTTGCGAATTTGTGCGATGAATTAAACTAATAAAATTATTAATTACATCATCAACATATACCAGTTGTAACTCTGCCATAGGATCGTTAATTTTGATAGGTAAACCACGGGCAATGTTATGGCAAAAAGTTGCAACAACCGAATTATAATTAGATTTGCACCACTTTCCAAAAACGTTGGGTAATCTAAATATAAATACTTTAGCCCCATATGATTTTGAATATATGTTCAAAACATCCTCGGCGGCTAGTTTGCTGTTGCCGTAAGCATTATCTAACTCGGCCTGACTTGACGACGTATAAACAATAGGCACTACTCGTTTATAACTTATCAATGAATCACAAAGGGATTGTGTAACACCTGCATTACCCATCTGAAACTCGGCAGGGTCTTGCGGGCGATTTACCCCTGCCAAATGAAAAACAAAATCTGCCTGGCTAAGCGCAGACTGCAGTTCTACCTCGCTACTTTCACGGGTAATAGGCAACACTTCAACTGTGCCGAGTTCATTAAGGCGTAAACACAGGTTTTTTCCAATAAACCCATTGGCACCAGTAACAAGTACACGCATCTTGTTATTCCTCTGCGTTGGCGTGTTCGCCGTTGGCAATCCTACGAATAAACTCCAGCTTTAGCAGTAACTTCTTCATCTCTTCAACATCTAATCTTTGCGTATTATGTGAGTTGTAATCCTCGGCATGAGAAATTTTAGTTTCCCCTTGCTCAACAAATTTACCATAGTTCAAATCACGGCCATCTGCTGGCACTCGGTAATATCCACCAAGATCTTCAGCGCAAACCAACTCCTCACGGCTTAAGAGCGCTTCATAAAGTTTTTCCCCATGACGGGTACCAATCTCACGCACCTCGTGATTTGACTTACCCATTAGCTCAAGCAATGCCTGTGTAAGCACGGCCACTGTTGCAGCTGGTGCTTTCTGAACAAAAATATCACCATTCTTGCCATGCTCAAAAGCATATAACACCAACTCAACGGCGTCTTCTAATGTCATCATAAAACGCGTCATGTAAGGATCTGTAATGGTAATTGGCTTACCTTCTAGCACTTGCTGTACGAATAATGGAATCACTGACCCACGCGATGCCATCACATTACCATATCGTGTTCCACAAATTGTTGTACCACTACCATCAAGTCCCCGGGACTCTGCCACCATGACTTTCTCCATCATCGCTTTTGAGATACCCATGGCATTGATAGGATAAACAGCTTTATCAGTACTTAAACAAACAACCCGTTTAACACCATTAGCAATTGCAGCTTCAAGTACGTTTTCTGTTCCTAGCACATTAGTACGTACAGCCTCCATCGGGTGAAACTCACATGATGGAACCTGTTTAAGGGCGGCCGCGTGAAAGCAATAATCAACCCCACGAAATGCTCGAGAAAGACTGCGGGAATCACGTACATCACCAATATAAAACTTAAGCTTAGGATTGTTATATCGTTTCCGCATATCGTCTTGTTTTTTCTCATCACGGCTGAAAATACGAATTTCAGCAATATCAGTGTATAAAAATCGTTTTAACACCGCATTCCCAAAGGAACCTGTCCCCCCCGTAATAATTAATTTCTTATTTGAAAACATACCTGTCATTTCCATATAACTAATCCCTTTGGCTCAGCACCCAACATCTTAATATATACTCTGATCGCAAACCAGCAAGCCTTCTCTCGCAACCAGAGAACTCCTCTTTATCCGTCACGCCTGCTCTGATTTACTTGAGCGAGAGCAAGCCAAGTAAGGTTTGCCGCTTGTTCCCATGTATGATTTGCAACCCGATCCAATGCGGCAGTAGCAAGCAAAGATCGGCGCCCTTCGTCGTCCACAAGATCTGCAAGATGTCTAGCAAAATCCTCTGGTGAAGACGGATCAAAATAATCCACGGCATCTCCTCCAAATTCTGGCATTGGCCCCCAATTTGAAACTAATGCTGGGCGGCCAGATGCCATCATTTCCAGTAGAATATTCGGACAATTTTCAGTATATGACGCAAATATATTGATTCGAGCATTTTGATATGCTGCAGGCAGTTCATTGTGTGGCACGTTACCGGTCATAAACACCATTTCCGATAAGCCTAGGTCAGCAATTTCCTTGCGCACCAAATCTCCATAAGGGCGGTATTCTGATCCTACAAGAAGGAGCTTGCCTATGCCACCTTGCTGGTGATAAAGATTGAATCCACGCACAACTTCCAGTTGCGCTTTGTAATGGTCAATAAAAGATACATAGAGAAAATACTCTTCTTTTGGCAACCAGTTAGGGCGAGATAGCAGTGAATCCGAATGAGTTCTAAAAGAAGGATGAATACCATGTGGGGCAACAATACTTTGCCCACGTAATAATCCCAGTTCGTGCTTTATAAATTTTCTTGCAAACTCTGATATAAATATAATTAAATCTGCGCGGCGCATTGAAGAAGACAATCCTCGTTCCAACAGTAAATCTCGTAGCCAACGATATCCATGTGAATATTTTTTCCGTTGCGTATGGTCAAAAGGCAGCATATTCTGAAAGGTGACAGCCGTTAGAATATTGGAAGGTAATGCTTTAGGCAGAAGTCCTCCAGGCGAAAAAAACAAATCAATATTTAATTTTTTCAATAAAGCGATCAAACGTGTTTCTTCCCAAATTGCTCGCAAAAATGGATTTTCAAGTGATGCTTGCTCTAGTCTGATAACGTTATCGGGTAAATCATCCAGTTGAAATGAAGGTTGAACGAGCACAAACACCTGCAGTCCTATGCCTTGTGGTACATGCTTGAGAAGATTAAGCAAATAAGTCTGCCCTCCTCCCAATCGTGCTGAAAGTGCATTTATAAAAATACGCATAATAATTTTCTCAACAACTACGTTTAAGCGCTATATCCGTTCGGATTTTTTAATTGCCAACGCCAAGCATCTCTGCACATATCAGCTAAACCTAAATGCGTCTTCCAACCGAGCAACCGAACTGCATCAGATGGATCAGCAAAACTTTGAGCCACATCTCCAGGGCGCCTCTCAACAATTCGATAAGGAATAGGCTTGCCACATGCGTTTTTAAAAGCACTTACCATTTCCAATACACTGTATCCACGCCCTGTTCCAAGATTGACAGTAAGCAATCCTTTTTTATGCATCAAATAATCCAGCGCAGCCAAATGTCCGAGAGCAAGATCCATTACATGAATATAATCTCTCACACCTGTTCCGTCTGATGTGGGATAGTCATCTCCAAATATTTGCAACTCCTTAAGCTTGCCTGCCGCTACTTGCGAAATATACGGTGGTAAGTTACTAGGAATGCCGTTTGGATCCTCCCCAATCATTCCACTCTCATGCGCTCCCATCGGATTAAAATAACGAAGCCGAGCAATTCGCCATCCAGTATCAACCCCTACTAAATCAGCAAGTATCTGCTCTATCATAGCCTTGCTTTGACCATAAGGATTGGTTGGTGCAATGGGTGCATTTTCTTGAATTGGAACGTCTGTAGCATTACCATACACATTCGCCGATGAAGAAAAAACCAATGTCTTAACGTTATGTTGTTCCATAACCTGAAAAAGAACTATGCTCCCTGACACATTCCACTCGTAATAGCGCAATGGGTTTAATACAGACTCTCCCACAGCTTTAAGACCTGCAAAATGCATTACTGCATCAGGTTTAAAACTATCAAACACCAGTTCAACTGCTGCACGATCACGCACATCAACGTTAAAGAAACTAGGCGATCGCTTTGCAATTAATTTGATACGTTCGATTACTTCAATATGGCTATTACTAAGGTTATCTAAAATCGCCACATCATGGCCTGCATCAAGCAACGCCACGCAGGTATGAGACCCTATATACCCCGCACCGCCTGTAACTAAAACTCGCATTTTCAATACTCAACTAAAACTGAAAAATTAGTATCTGGCTCACTCTTAAGAATATATAAACTGATACTAAAACATCTGTTGATAAATTTATTCATTTCCAATCACTTTGGTTTGCGCAAATAAATGAGGAATCCCATGCCGCTTAGTATAGTTCGATCCGCACGCATGACATGAAATCAGATTCTCTGTTTCCAATAACTTATCCGAATGACAATTAGGGCAACGTAATAATGACAATAAATCTATTTGGCTATTTCGTGTCCGTTGCGATAACAGCACTCTTGTCACACCCAGTATCTTCTGCCTTATTGAAGTTTTGTTTGCCGAATTGAAGTGCATCGTCCCAATCTCAGGTTGTTGCCAATTCGCATCAACTTCAGGGTTAATCACCTCAAAATCAATATGATCATTCCAATAGTAACGCACATGGAATGGAAACGGATGAGAAGGAATAAGCTTTCCAGCTATATATGGCTTTACTCGATCACCGTATAGCTCGACCAAATCTTCATCAACATTCCACTTTTGTTTTTTTCGAATTATTAGTTTCCCATGGCGAACTGTAATTTCCAACCTATGGTCATGATACGGGTTAGTTCGTTCCATGAATGCATCAGGAACTTCAATGTAGCCGGCTTTTGCTACTCGTTGCAGTTCACATAAAAATTTTTCAGGTTCTGCTGAATGCTCAAAAACGTGTGATGCAATTACAAAATCAAACGACTTATCTTTAAATGGCAAGTTTTCGACAAATCCCAATACCGTTGGACGATCTGCCATTAGCGGTACCCAATGGCGTTCACGCGTACTCTCGTAAGCATCAAGCAAAACATTCGCTCGAGCATAAGGATTCCCTCCGGACCCAACTTCCAGCACCAATGCTTCTACAGTAACAGGGCAATGCAGACGGCGCAGAGCCCACGCAACTTTCTCCATGCCTAATCGATAAAAAAATCGCATCGCCCATGACTCTGATTTACCCACGAATATTCCTCTCTTCTAATTTTATTGATTCTACCCATGTCAACACCTGCAACATACGTGAAACAACATTGTGCCCATCTGTAATTACACGCCGATAACCATTTTCAGCTACTGAATGACGGAGCTCGTGATTTCCAAGATACAACTTTACTTTTTCAATCAATTCTTCTTTATTTCTAAAATAATCAGCTTCCTCGCCCTCTTTGTACAAGCTAGCGAGATCTTCACTGTACTCTGAAATCATCAACGTCTTAGTGGCTGGAATTTCAAAACAACGTCTGGTATAGGTGTCACGGTTAAGCTTTGATAAAAAGCACAGGGCGATTTTTGCACCGCATAAAGCCTTATTATAATCCTCACCTAACACTGAACGTACTGGACGCATTGCCTTCAATTGCTGAGAATTCTTTAATTCTGCATCCCAACCTGGACCAAATAACTTTAAATGAAAACCTTGTTTCACCAACTCTTCTAAGTACTGCCTTCTATTATCGGCCTCGTAATGCCCAACAAACACAATGTCGCACTCATACTTAACTTTATCCTCAACTGAAAGAGCGACTGGATGATTACGTTCGGGAAAATACCAAGAACGCAACATCTCAACACGCTTAGCACCAATTCGAAGAAAATCTTTTAGATTATTATGCCGATAAGCAAGCATCAAATCATATTGCGGCACAGCTTTTAAAAAATATCTCCATAATGAATATGGATGACCGTTTGTAAAAGGATCATCGTTATTGTAACCAACCAGCGTAATGTTTCGATTCATCTGCTTAATCTTTTCTAACGTCTTAGCAATAATATGAGTTCCCCTGTAAATAAAAATCATGTCGGGGGCAAACTCGCTAGATAGATTAATTAAATCACGATTTATTTTGCTGATGATGGGACCTAAAACAAATCGATTTTGAAATTTCTTGTAAAATTTCTCAACCTGATTTTTGGGTTTAAAGTAATCGTGCCAAGAAAATTTAAATACTTCATGTCCCAGTGTTTTGAATGCATTATAAACAGCTTCCTCATGGAGTTCTGAATGCCAATCCCCCACAATCAAAATCTTCATTGATTCTCACCTTGGTAAACGTTCCCCAAGCTTGGCGTATATCCTAATCTGTTTTTAATCCATCGTATTAGACAATCCACTCGTTCAGTGCCTAAAATCAAAATCAAGAAAAACCATAAATAAAATAATGGATAATGTTTTAGACCCAATAGAGCAAGCGACCACCAATATTTAAAAAAAACACTTAACGGTCTCTTCGCTTGAATTGCCAATATGGGATATGAATAATTGGCAATATCGCGCAGAATCGGTTTGAATATTGACACTTGGTGTACCTGTTCTACATAACGAGCAATTTCGATCATTCCTTGCATAAAATGCACTGACGACTCAGGAGTTTGTTCTTTAGGCTGGAACTTACCTTGTTCAGAAATACTGTTACCAAAATCAGGAACACCGCCATTGCGGTAAAGTGCGATTACGTCTGGTAAATAAACAGCATTCATATCAACCAGAATATTTGCTACTAAATAAAGCTGATATAACAAAGTGCCATCGAATTTATTTGTAGCATGGCGAAGTGCTGCATCCCGATGAATAACCATCCCAGATATTACAACTGATCTACGGTACATAGTGCTAATTGTCTTAGCACCAGCAGGAAAAAATAACTCTTGATCAAAGTAACGGAATGTCTGGACAATATTGCTAGGTGATTCATCAAAAGCCGCATAACTGCGGAGCAACACTCCAATATTTGGGTGGCGATCAACCGCATGAGCTATCTTCCTCAAAGCCCCCTCACACATTAAATCGTCATTTCCCATAAACAAGCAATACTCGCCTCGAGACTTCTCAATTAAATTCCGAAGATTACCGTCATATCCAAGATTTTCTGAGTTCTCAAAATAGTGAATAATGCCTGGTCGAATGTTGGCATACCTGCTTACAACTTCAGCAATTTCATCTCGTTGTGGCGACTTATCTTCACAAATAACAATTTCAAAGTTATCAAAATCTTGCGAAAAAATTGTATCTAGCAAGTCAGGTAAAACCTCTGCACGGTTGTAGGCAGGAATACATATTGATATTTTTGGTTGCAAAATCAAGATCCTTTATTTTTCATAGCGATACCCAATACTAAAAGTGCGTAAAGACGAGCTCCATTTGCACGACCACGGAACAAACCGTCAATTAACTTCTCAATTTCATTTCGATTAATGCAATCGGGCAGATACTGTATATAATTTCTCACCATTTTACATTTATCAGCCCTCATCCAGTCATCTAAGGGTATTGAAAAACCTTGTTTACGTTTAGTATCTAATTGAGGTGGTAATAATCGACTGCCAAGAATTTGCTCTATTCGACGCATCTCACCACCTTGCACCTTCCATATACTTGGAATTTTTGAAAAAGCGAATTCAACCAGACGATAATCAAGAAAAGGTGTTCGAGCTTCCAAACTAACTGCCATGCTAGCTCGATCCACTTTCATCAAAAAATCATCAGGCAATATACTACCGAAATGTGCACGAGTCATGCAGTCCACAGCATCAGTACCTTGATTAAACAGGCCTAACAACATTTGTTCTGGCGCCTCCAACTGCTCTCCCAACTGCTGCACTTGATCTTGATTAAAAATGCGTTTACGTAACGCAACATCAAAATAAGGTGAACCCCAGACTTGTTGCTCTAACGCACCGCCTCGCAAAGAGGCTAAGCGGTTCCGTCCCTTGACTCCAGCGGGAAGCAAGCTAGCCACATAACTAATCCAAGCAAGTAACCTGCGCGGCACCCAACCAAAGTATTGCTGCGATTTGAGAGCAATCGAATAGTCAGAATATCCACCAAATAATTCATCGCCACCATCACCACCCAAAACCACTTTAACGTGCTGACGTGTTAATTTTGAAATTAAATAGGAAGGAATCAACGAAGAATCAGCAAGCGGCTCATCAATTAAAGGTGCAATTGCCTCAAGATCGCTCAATGAGGGTGTAGCCAACTCCAACACATGATGATCTGTAGAAAGATGATTAGCCACGCATTGGGCATAAGATGCTTCATCTAATTTGCTACCTGGCAATGAAAGAGTAAAGGTTTTAATTGGTGATGACGATTGTCGCGCTGCAATGGTTGCAATTAGACTCGAATCTAAACCACCACTTAGTAACACGCCAAGCGGCACATCACTCACCATTCGCAGTGAAACTGCATCATTTAACAGCATCTCCACTTCATCTGCCAAAGCCTCTCCGCTCGCATCTACGCAAGCTTGATTCACTGGTAATTGCCAATACCTCCAGATATTCAATTGAAATGTATTTAACGTTAACCTGCCCGCGTGGGCGGGAGGAAGCTTTTTAACACCTTCAACAAAACAGTGTTCTCCTGGTATGTAGCCTAGTGCCAAATAATAATTAAGTGCAGCTAGTGAAACATCACCCTTATGCGAAATCGCTTTTAACTCAGACGCAAACTCAAAATTCTCACCATCAAAAAAATAATAAAATGGTTTTTTTCCAGCACGATCACGGGCAAAGAATAAGCTGGGTTCAGTGCCTTCATCACCATGATCGTAAATTACGAAGGCGAACATACCGTTGAAACGGTCAATGCATGCATCTCCCCATGCTTGATAGGCTATCAGAATCACCTCAGTGTCGCTGTCGGTACAAAAATGAAATCCCATCTGCTGTAATTCCACCTTAAGCTGGCGATAATTGTAGATTTCACCGTTAAACACGATTACATAACGTCCGCCCTCACTCACCATTGGTTGGTGTCCTAAGGGGGAAAGATCGATGACTGCAAGGCGGCGATGTCCAAAAACCACACGCCTATCAGCGCTCGTCCACAGACCAACATCATCGGGACCTCGATGTTTCAGTTTGTCACGAATAACCTCGAGACTGGCAGGAGGTAAAAGTACGCTGTTTATAGAAGATGTTCCGTAAATTCCACACATAGTTAGTACTTAAGTATTAAAACGACTGAACACGCGCATCAATTACAGAAGTTAAATTCTTGTGGTCATTGACAGCATCTTGATATAAGTTTTCGTAAAGAGGTCCCAAACGCTCCCACGACAAACACTCATGGATCATCGTTTTAGCTGATCTAGATATTTCCAGCCTGTAAACTTCATTGGCAAGAAGTTTGGTAATTTCCTCAATAAATTCATTGTTGCTATCGACAATTACACAGTGCTCTTTATTTTGCACGAATTCCTTAATGCCTTCGAATGCTACAGATGTCCCCACTACAGCAGCACCGCAGGCAAGAGCCTGTAATGCACGAGTCTTAATTCCAGTACCAGATAAATCAGGCAAAACTACAACTGATGAAGACCTAATAAGCTCATTAAGGCTTTCAACCCAGTTTGAGACTTCCACCCGTTTATCCAGTTTAATTCCCATTTGTGATATTAATTCGACAGTTCCACGCCCTTGTATTCTCACTCTAAGATCGGGTATTTTTAATAGCAAACTAGGGATGCACCTTATTACAAACTGTTCAATTCCGGCAGCAATGCCAGGCGAATTGGCGCCTCCAAGAACCAGCAAATAAGGGGGTGAACCGGCACTGCGAAAAGTCGTTCTAGATTCGTCAGGCTCAGCTGCAGGCACTCCAAACGGTATATGAACAACCTGCGCGCCTGGAGCAAGATTATTCAGGTATTCCACATCTGAAGATGAAACTAAATGAATCTTCGTAAACTTTGAATAATTATTTTTTTCGTAACGCCGAAAAAGCACCCATCCCAATAGCATCTTTGCTTTCATGAAAACACTTTCACTCTTACTCACCATGCGTAAATAACACAGCGAAGTTGCATCGTTAGGTGAATGGACTGATGGGATATCAGGAACATAATATTGCGCCATATTAATAATGTCGTAATGAATTACATCATAGTTTGTATTACTCAACGCTGATTGAAGGGCCTCATTGAATAAACAACTTTTATACCGGGCAAACGACGCAGGGCATCCACTTAGGATGCTAAAAACCATTTTTATTTTAAGGTTTAATCCATCTAGATGAGGAACTAACCTGAGCCAATTGACATTGGGCAACTGATCGTGAAGCAATGTAATATCTGCTGGGTGCTTTGGATCTATAAATGAAATAACATCACACTGATGCTTTTCCGAAAGATATTTAAGCAGATAAAACATCTTCCACCTCATACCATCTGATATCGGAAATGGAACATCCTGCAGCAAGAATAAAATCTTCAATTTACTTCCAATTCCATTTATCACTTCGTACCAAAGACTTTGGTAATTTGAAAGAAAGTTTTATCACACCATAGAGTAAAATATTTTATATATAGCTCAAGGAATATAATCGTACCCAACATTGCAATAACTATTTTAAACATCGAATCGATGGTCCCCTCGCTTACTGCAGTGAATAATATCATCAACGTATATACTTTCAGTAGCGGAGCTGTCTCCAACCTGGAAATAAGCACCAACGGCCAAAGTAGACGTATAAACAGCCCCAAAAAAACTCCTCCAAGCAATACTCCCGGCAACCCCAAAACAAGATACCACCACCCCCAATACCCTGGTGCATTCATATGTGGATAGCTTGCAGGAATAAGAAATATGTCGTTTGTCAGATACCCAGAAACCCCATTTTTAGACATCAACACTTCGAAAACTCGGTTCCCAAGAGGCGCTCCATGATGCCCAAATATTGCCGCAACAATGTCTATGCCAGGCAAACGGTAAATAATCCAGGTTATCGATTTTATAATCAAGGTAAACGGTTCGAATTTAGCAGACGAAGCTGCCACTAGCAATGACTCCCACCCCCCAGTACCGGCGATTCTAGCTGCACGAATTGCGTGCATGTACGGGAGGAATAGCAATATAGCTAACATACCTGAAAACGCCCCAACAATGTATCTATAGCCAATTTTAATGCCTGATGTAACTACAAGAAAAAGAACTAACAAAGCAGGCCATAATATAACGCTCTTGCTGGAAGTAATAACAAAATTAATAAATCCGTTCATAAACAAAAGTACTACACCAAGTACTAAAATTAAATTTTTTGTAGACTTGTAAGCAAGAGCAATAACCATCAATATCAAACCCGGTAAAAAATAGTTATTAAGATGGAATATGATGCCACGAAGGTGCATGGGGAGAATATCACTAACATTCTTACCCATTACACCGATATCATATTTATAACTTGCCCAGGCTATAACAATACTCAACAGAATGGCTATAACAAACGTCACTTCGACTAGAAAAGATGTTTTCAGTGTAGATATTTTAGAAATGTTGTTTATCTTCAAGGTTGGTATTAAAAACACCGTTAGAGACCATCCTACCACCCCCAGCGTGCATAGCGACAAACTAATTATTTGTGTGGCTGACCAATCAAATATTAAAGTTGGAGCTAATGCTTTCACCAATGCTAAACTAATAAAAGGATCTGGGACGGTTAGAGTTGTCAACATTCCCATCCTAACCGGACTAGAAGGATCTACTGCAATCAGAAAGAATTTAAGATAATAAGAAGAAAAAATCACCAAACCGCTTATCCACAATGGGATATCAACTGATGGCACATGCACAAAGCGCATTTCCACTAATCGAATTAACAATACCGTTACGATCAGTAGACAGGCATACCGATACTCATAACCTGGGAACTCATTAACCGTCGCTGTATATCCAATCACCATGGATAAAAAAGCACAGGCACTAACCCAAGGAAATTTTTTCATTTTACAGCTTTGCATTCAATTTTCGTGCCTCATCTACCAACATACAGGATACAATTTCATTAACAGATTTCCTGCTATGCCAATCGAGCAAAGCCGCAGCCTTCGCAGGATTGCCCACAGAGAAACTCACATCCAACGGTCTTGAAAACGACGGATTAATAATAACGTGTTCTTCCCAATCAAGATTTAAGTGATTAAAAACCAGCGCTAAAAAATCCTTTAACTTTGTCGCTTTACCAGAGGCAATTACAAAATCGTTTGGTTCTTCTTGTTGAAGAATACGCCACATAGCATCTACATAATCCGGGGCCCATCCCCAGTCCCTGCTAATATCAATATTTCCCAATTCGATATGAGAAAGCTCACCCTTGGCTATCATTAGAGCGCCATTTACAATTTTCTTGGTAACAAAGGATTCTGGTCTTAAAGGAGACTCATGATTAAACAAAATTCCAGAGCACGCATAGATGCCATAAGCCGAGCGCCAATCTTCCACTTGCCAATAAGCCGCCGCTTTTGCAATCGCATATGGA
>Ga0105104_10001198_pt1 | contig 19567 bp, 11 predicted proteins | sample PPLLaktember2015_3_FD_87034 | JGI IMG/M metagenome (GOLD analysis project Ga0105104, IMG submission 87034) | Freshwater sediment microbial communities from Prairie Pothole Lake near Jamestown, North Dakota, USA - PPLs Lake P7 Core (6) Depth... | ecosystem: Environmental > Aquatic > Freshwater >... | reverse complement strand
TTGAACTCGCTAAGGATGACTGGGTTGCTGAAAGGCAGAACCGAGGAACCACAATCGGTCTGAAGGCCAGCGTAGGGGCGAAGCATTCGGAGAACAAATTGGTTTAGATAAGCCCCGGTCCCTTCCGAATGCTTCGCCCCTACCCGTTCCCCTGCTCCCCCGGCGTCCTACCCGGGGCGGGGACATGCGCCAGACTCACTGACCATTCCGACCGGCAGGCTCCTGGCTTTTACGAAAGCAGGCGCCGCTCGCCTTCCAGCGCGCGGATCGATGTGACGTCCTGGGTGACTTCGACGGTGCCGCGGTAGGCAGCCTGGGCATCCCGCACGGCGAAGTAGCGGATGTGGATAAACTTGCCGCCCATCTGGATCCAGAACTCGGCGCTGTCTTTGCGCCCGGCGCGGAAATCGTCGAGGATCTGCTGGACGCGCGCCAGGCTCTGAGGAGGGTGGCAGTTCTGCACCTTACGCCCGATGATGGCGGGCGTGCGCTCGAAGATCCGCTCGCGGGTCTGCGAGAAAAAGCGTACCGTGTCGTTCTCATCGACAAAGGTGATATCCACGGGCAGGTTGCAGAAGATCAGGCGGATCTGTTCCAGGCTGAGCGCGCCGGTTTCCAGCGGGAGCGCACCGCTGACCGAGACGGCCGCCGGCTCCAGTGCGTGCAGAGCCGCGGGGTCGGGCGTCCCGTTTCCATTGAGTTTGGGTCGCCACTGGCTCCCCGGCGATACCAGGAAATAGCCGATCTCTTCCTCCTGGGCGCGGATGGCCGCCCATGCTTTTTCATCCAGCAGCTCGAGCGAGGTGGGGAAGAGGATCTTATCCTCCTTGTAAACCATTTCGCGCATGGTCGACGCCAGGTCTTCCAGATTTACAGTTAAGGCAGCGGCGGGACCTTGATCCAGCAGGCGCGCAAAGGCTTTCAATCCGGAGCGGATCTGGTCGTGGATGCCCCACATGACTTTGGAAGGACCCTGGAAACCCTTATTTTCCAGGTAAGGGAAGAGCAGGTGCTCTTTGCGCACGTAGTGCCGGTCGATCCCCTGGAGCTGGCCGAGCTGGAAGCGCAAGGTCTGGGCAAGCGGCCCGGCGGGCTGGGCCTGGAATTTCTGAAGGGTGGCCTGCATTTCGTCCAGGAAGCGCTCGAGCACCTGGTTCTCGGCGCGGAAGGTGTGGACGGGGTGCCCTGGGATGGTTTCGGGCGCGGGCTGATCGTCGAGGCCATCTTTATACAGCGCAACGTGGACGTCACACAGGCGCTGGATCTCCTCGACCGGCATGCCTTCATCGACCAGCATCTGCTCGATCTCCGCAATTTCTGTCGAGCTGGCCTGGCCGGCCAGCCCGCCAAACTCGGCTTTGACATCTTCCACCGTGCGGCCTTCGTGCAGCTGCCGGATGACGTTTTTCAAAATGTTTTTCCGTTGGGTGACGTTGTTGATATGCTCGCTCATGGGGTGGCTGCTCCTTGTTTTATTTTGACGCGCGGGGGTGTTTTCCCGCGCGGGGTTTATCATCAGACAGCCAGATCTTAGCATGAAGCAGTCAGCCCATCTTTGCGCTTGCGCAAAGAAGCACAAACCCGTCGAAGACGCGCAGCGTAGAGACGTAAAATTTTGCGTCTCTACGCTGCGCGTCTTTACGTCCTTACCCCTTTACGTCTTACCTCTTCGCGGTTCAGATCCGGGCCTCGCACAAAGGGAGCCTCTCTACATCTCAGGATCTGGCCTGCAGCCCGGTAAAAACGACCAGCCCGGCCAGGGCGGCGAGGGCGATCCAGCGGAAGGTGAGCACCGGACCGATGGCATCGAAGAGCAGACCGCCGGCCAGCGCACCGATGATCCCTCCCCAACCAAACATAGCACTGAAGAGCATCCCCTGGGCGGTCGCCCCCAGGCCTGGGGGAGCCATCTCGCTGGCGTAAGCTACCCCGGCAACCCACAGGGCGGCAAAGGTGGCGCCGTGCAGGAGCTGCAGGGCCAGGATCGCGGCATGGGACTGGGTGAGCGACAGGGCCAACAGGCGGATGGAATAAACCAGCATGGCAAACAGCACCATCCGCCGGGCGCCCAGGCGAGAGACCAACCGGCCCGAGAAGAACAGCACCGGCAGCTCGCTGAGCGTGGCAATGGTGATCGAAATCCCCATCAGCGAGCGGGAAAAGCCGATCTCTTCCAGGTAGAGGAATAGAAAGTTGTTCAGGATCGTGCTGATGATGCCGCTGAGCAGGATGGTGCCCAGAAAAGTGAACCACAACCGGTTTGCCAGCAGCTGGCGGACACCCTGCCAGAAAGGGACGCCGATCTGACCCGGGTGGATCGGCAGGCGCAGGACAACCAGCAGCCCGACGGCCATCAAGGCCAGGTAGCCGTAAAATGGCCACTGCAGCCCATACCGGTCGGCGAGGAACCCGATGACGAGCGCGGCGGTTCCCCAGCCAACCGTACCCCAGACACGCTGGCGGCCGTACACATGCTGGCGGCCCTCCAGTAAGGCCAGGACCGAATTGTCGATCAGCGACATCACCGGAGAAACCATGAAAGAGAACCCCGCAACCACGGGGATCAGCCCTGCGAAGGTGGTCGTGGACGAGAGCAGCAGGACGGATGCGAGCGCGCCGCTTATACAGATCAGCAAGATCCGCCGGTGCTGGCGGGTGGCATCTGCCAGGCCGCCCCAGAAAGGCGCGCCGAAAAGCATGAGCAGGGGAGATAGGCTGGCCAGCAGACCGATCTTGCTGGGGGAAAGACCCAGGCTGGCATAATACAGCGATAGGAAAGGGATGAGGGAAGCGCCCGCTCCAAAGTAAAGGAAATAAAAAGCCTTTGGCAGGAGCAGGCGCTTTTCGATGCGAGATTTAAGAAATAGGATCATTGAAATAATTATTCCCCAGCGCAAACAGAATTATTATACGCCTGCGAACACAAAAAACGTATTGTATATTTGCACAATATAGATATAATATATATTATCTTTGACGGTTCACGGTCGCTCTGCTGTCCAGGTCGCGTATCAAACGCTGCTTATTGTATATCCATCCCCAGTTTTATAAAATTCTAGCTGGTCTAGGAGGGCATATGAAAGCGAACCAAGGGCAACGACGCGAACTCTGCCCCCGTTGAGTGCGCAACGGGCTGATCGTGTTATCAGCAGTCATTGGTTTGGTAGTTGGTATTTTCCGGTTTAGCAGTGGGGGAAAGACACGCCGCCGCCGGAATCGCTCAGGTTTAGGATCCACCGTAGGTACAGTTCTTGGGGTGCTCGGCGCCTGGATAGGGTTGAGTGTTCTATTAAACCGCACCATTGGGCGTAGATATTACAGCCGCTGCGATGACGACCGGCAGGATGGGATCCGCCGCTGCAGGCAGTGGGAAGATCGCGGTTACAGCGCCTGTACCCAATACCGCGATGACGGTTATAATGCGTGCTCGCGCTATGAAGATCGCGGGTATAATGCCTGCGCGGAATGGCGCAAGAACTGCTGCGATTGGTGGCCCTGCTCCTGGGCGTGCGAGATTATCTCCTGGTTCTGCGTGGTCTGGGTCTGGATCTCCAACCTGGTTTGCGTGGCCTGGTACTGGGTGTCGAACCTGGTATGCGTGGCCTGGGTTTGGATCAGCAACCTCGTTTGCGTCGCCTGGTACTGGGTTTCCTATCCGGTTTGCCTGGTCACGTGCCTGATCCGGCGGGCATTCGCCCAGAACGAAGTATCCGTCTCGCGCAGCGAGTGCATCTATGGATGGACCCAGGCCTACTTCATTGAAGAGCGAGGTTGCGAGCTGCGCGTGGTGGTGCGGATCCGCTTGCAGCCTGACCCGGGCGTGACCCAGCAGCAGATCCAGAACGCGATCGCGGTTTGGGAACCGGCCATTGAAGCAGCCTGGACCGACCGCTTCCGCATCCGGCGAACAAAAGGGGACTGCCCCTGCGCCGAATACCGTGTATCTCTAGACGCGCAGTTTGTGACTTCGGGAGAACACCATGTGGTCCAGGTTCACGCCGGCAGCGGCCGGGCGGACATGGGGAATTTTTTCCTGAACAACACGGGCGGGACCACGGCCCACGAAGTTGGGCATATGTTGGGCAACCCCGACGAATACCCGGATAAGGCCTGCCCGAGCCGCACCATCACAAACGACAACAGTATTATGCGTGACAGTCAGAACGGCACCGTCCGCCCTCGCCATTACCAGGGGTTTGCCGTCTGGGTTTCAAACCGCACCTGTTGCGATTACAGCGTGGTGGAAGGTTAGCAAGGGATCAAGGAGGTGCTGTGATGTCGGAGCAAAGGATCGAGGATTTGAGCGCGGTGATCGAGGTGGGTAATGAATTTTTCGAGCCCGGTCTTACCCACCTTGTATTGAACGCGAATGGTGATATTCAGGTCACAACCCGGTTCAACGATCAGGAAAAGGGTTACCGCAGCCAGGTAGCCCCGGAAACCGCCGCGAGGTTGCTGGAGCGGATCCGGGATGGGATGGAACGGGATGTTCGAGTGGGTGAGCGCCTGGGCCTACCGGATGAGCCCCGCTATGAGATCGTTCTCCTACGGGGCGGGGAACAGCTCAGGACGGTCACTGTCTGGCGTTCGGAGCTGGCGGAGCAGCCGGCTCTCCAGCAAGCGATTGGTCAGCTTCAGGAGCTCACCGAAAAAATGAGCGACGGGCAGGCCATCCTGTAGAAATTGTACAAAGCGGACAGGCCGGGGTTCAACCCCCGGCCTGTCCGCTTTTGAGGAACACCCGGCTTTTCCAAACGCTGAGGGGGTATCTGGCGGACGCCTGGGTGGAGCGGCGCCGGGTCAGAGGGCTAACCCACCGGGCCGCGTCCAGGTTATTGGAACGGGAAGGTGAAGACGGCCAGGGTCAGCCCGACCACGACGCTGGCGATGATAAACAAGACCAGGCCGATCAGGGAGGTGACCACAGCTTTGGTGGTGTCGAATTCCATCGTCTCGCGGATGGCGATCACCCCGGCGACCAGGCCGAGCAGCCATCCGGCCAGGGTGAAGATCCATCCCACACAGGGGATAAATCCCAGCAGACCCAGCAGGCGCGGGGCGTTGGCATACCCCAGGGTGCGCAGGGTTTCGTTGAGCGTGCTGACCCCGCCGAAAAAGCGGGTGCCGACAAAATAGGCCACCAGCGACCAGAGCAGCCAGCCAAACAGGATGCTGTTGATAACCTGGACGATGTAGGCGACGGCCGCGTTCTGCGAATTGATCACCACGCCGATGGATGACAGCAGGGCCACCGCGATGACGATGATCAGGCTTTCATTCATAAATTGTGGATTGTCCGCGACCTGGCGGTAGAGGGTCGGGTCGAGCCGGACAGCACGCATAATGCGATCGAACATGATTGCTCTCCTTATCCGAAAAATGGTTTCTGTTCAGGCGCGGGTGCGCCTGGTCGAGTGATGCGAAAACCGTCACTCATATTCTTTTAATATTACGCCAAACCGGCCGAAAAGTTGCGCTGATTTTCCATCGAGTTTGTCTGGCTGCCAGAGGCATTCTGGCGCGGCAGCCTTTATGAGATGAATGCTTTGCTTCCCTCGGGGTTTCCTATGTTTCGGATAAAGGCGTTAAAATAGGCAGTGGGAGGACAAATATCGATGTCAAATTTGACCTTAGAAAAGACCCGGCAGGCCGTGCAGATCCTGCAGGAGATGCAGATCGACCTGTGGCTCACCTTTGTGCGCGAGACTTCCGCCACCCCGGACCCGGTGCTGCCGCTCATCTACGGCGACCACATGCTGACCTGGCAGAGCGCTTTGCTGATAACCCGGCAGGGCGAACGCATCGCCATCGTCGGAACCTTCGAAGCGGATACGGCCCAGTCGACCGGTTCGTTCGACCAGGTGATCTCCTACGACGAATCGATCCGCCCCGCGCTCCTGGAGACCTTGAAACGTTTGAACCCGCAGCAGATCGCGGTCAACACCTCGCAGAACGACCCGCTGGCGGATGGGCTGACTTCGGGGATGCGCCTGGTGCTGGCCGATCTCCTGGCGGATACGCCTTTCGCGGAACGGGTATGTTCCGCGGAGCGTGTGGTGGCGGCCCTGGTCGGACGCAAGACGGCCGCGGAGGTCGATCTGATCCGCGCGGCCATCCGTGAGACAGAAGATATCTACGCGGCAGCGTTCGAATTTATCCGCCCGGGACTGGCCGAACGGGAGGTAGCCGATTTTATGCACGCCCAGCTCAAGCAGCGTGGTCTGGAAGCGGCCTGGAGCTACGATGCCTGCCCGATCGTCAATGCCGGGCTGGATACGCCGGCCGGCCACACTGTCCCCTCGGATGCGGTATTCCGCCCCGGGCAGATCGTGCATATGGATTTTGGGATCCAAAAGGATGGCTACTGCTCGGATATCCAGCGGGTGGTTTACCTGTTGAAGCCCGGAGAAAGCCAGCCGCCCGAGCCCGTCCAGCACGGTTTCCGCACCATCCGCCGGGCAATCCAGGCGGTGGTGGATGAGCTGCGCCCGGGCCGCACGGGATTAGAGCTGGATGCTGTGGCCCGCTCGGTGATTACCGGGGCGGGCTACCCGGAATTCAAATTTGCCACCGGCCACCAGCTTGGCCGCCGCGCACACGACGGAGGCGGGATCCTGGGACCGGCATGGGAGCGTTATGGCGACCTGCCGCAGCGCATCCTGGAGGCCGGCCAGGTGTATACGGTCGAGCCGGGCCTGGAAGTGCCCGGGTATGGGTATATCGGGTTGGAAGAGGATGTGCTGGTCACGGCCGAAGGTGGAGGGGTGTACCTGGGCCCGCCGCAGCTGGATTGGATTTTGAAGGAAGCGTAAATCAGGCGTTTGACGGGGAAGGTTCTACCGGAGGGTGGAGGGGCAGCTGGCCCCTCCACCCTCCCCTTATTTCTCCCCCCCTTCCCGCGAAAACTGATGAATTCAGAGGACGCTTTTCCTCATCTCCTGAGGACAATTGTCACTTTACCAAAAGCCCAATTTGTCGTATACATATACTAATTGTCTCTTTTGCGCGGCCGCTAACTTCCCAGGCTTTCGGAGACAATTCTGTTTTATCCGGCGATTCTTTATCCATACTCCGACCGACCACTGAGTAGTTTATAAAATTTCACTTCCTCGAAAAATTCACATCAATGAACCTGGATCTGGCCGAAATTACCCGCGTGATGCGCGATTTGTGTAGCACAGATATTTCTGTTTATGACGAATCTTTCCTCATGAAAACGATCGAGAAAAGGTTGGGGGCAACTGCGATCAATACGCTGGCGGACTATTGTGAATATCTATCCAAAACCAGGGGAGAAGTCGATGCTTTATCCCGGTCGCTGACCATTACGTACAGCGAATTCTTTAGGAATCCGCTCACCTTTGCCATGCTGAAACAATGGGTCTTACCTCGCCTCATGGAAGAAAAGGAAAGGACAAACCGGACAGAGATCCGCGTATGGTCGGCGGGTTGCGCTGCCGGTCAGGAAGCTTATTCCATCGCGATGCTGTTGGATGAACTCATCTCTACAAAAGGGAAGGGCCAATCTTTCCGTATATTCGCTACCGACCGTTCAAATACGATCATCGAAACTGCGGGCCAGGGGCTATACAATTTCGCCGAGATCCAAAATGTGGGTTTGAAGCAGTTCCACAGTTACTTTTCACAAGAAGGCGAAGCGTACCGGATTGGATTCGGGCTTAGAGAGCATATTGATTTCTCTGCTTATGACCTCTTAGATGAGCTTTCGAACAGTCCCCCGGCAAGTATCTATGGAGATTTCGATCTGATATTCTGCAGCAACCTGTTGTTTTATTACCGGCCAGAAATTCGGCAGCTCATCCTGAACAAGGTTCACCGTTCTCTATCCCCAAATGGATACCTGGTCACCGGAGAGGTGGAAAAAGCAATCGTTGAGAGTGTAAACGGTTTTCGCCTGGTTTCCCCGCCGGCAGCCATTTTTCAGAAAGTGGAAAGGTAGCAGATCATCGATGATATTGAGAAATATGAAGATCAGTAGACAATTGCAATTTGGCCTGGGGATTATCCTGGTGTTCGTAGTCCTCCTTGGCGCGGTAGCCTGGTTCGATGCAGACAGTTTGTGGCAGCAGACCAAAGGGTTGTATGAACACCCGCTCCAGGTTCGAAGAGCCGTTGGAGAAATCAAAGCGAATGTCCTGTCCATGCACCGCGGGATGAAAGATCTGGTCCTGGCTGACAATGTACAGGAAATTCAAGTGATCCTCCAGTCTATAGACACCACGGAAGCCAATACCTACCAGCAGTTCGATATTTTGTATGACCGGTACCTGGGTCCGCGCAGTGACATCGATGACGCAATCAAGGCCTTCGTCGAATGGAAAGCCATCCGGGAGGAGACCATCCGGCTGTTACAGACAGGCGAGACGGCGGAAGCTCTGAGCCGCACAAAATCGACCGGAGACGGTGGGACTCACGTGGATAAGATGTTGGGATACGTCCAAACGGTGAGTGATTTTGCGATCAACAAGGGTGATCAATTTTACCTGGATGCCCAAAAGCAAAGGGAAGGCTTGATGGTAAAGCTTGCGGCCATCCTCGGGGCAATCCTGTTGGTTTCGCTCGGGATCAGTTATTTCCTCCTGAAAGGAATCACCGACCCGCTCAAGGAGCTGACCCTGGTCACACAGCAATACCGGAAGGGAAAGTTGGATTCTCGCAGCCGGTATGTTTCAACCAATGAATTTGGAGTGTTGGCTGCTTCGTATAACGCCCTCGCGGATACGGTTCAGGCGGAAATCCGAAGCAAGGAAGATACAGCCAGAATTGCCGATGTGATGCTGCGAAAAGAGGAGATGCATACCTTCTGCCAGGAACTGCTGAAGGCGCTGCTTGAAAATACAGGATCGCAGGTTGGGGGCGTCTATCTATTGAACGAACAAAGAACTGCTTACGAGCATTTCGAATCCATTGGGTTGAGCCCTGACGGACGCAGACCTTTTTCTGCTGCTCAGTTCGAAGGAGAATTCGGTGCAGCGCTTGCTACGCGGCAGATCCAGCGGATCGAACAAATCCCGGCGGACACGCACTTCACATTTTCTGCCGTTAGCGGGGATTTTAAACCGCGGGAAATCATCACCATCCCCGTCCTGTCCGAACATCACATCGTCGCGTTGGTCTCCCTGGCCAGTATCCATAGTTATTCGGAGTCTGCGGTGCGCCTGGTAAACGATGTCTGGGGCGTATTGACTGCCCGCCTGAATGGAGTGCTGGCTTTCCGTCAAATCCGTGCTTTTTCCGAAAAACTTGAGGGCCAGAACCGGGAGCTGGCCGAACAGGCAAATGAATTGTCGATCCAGGCGGATGAGCTGAGCGAGCAGAATATCGAGCTGGAATTGCAAAAGAAGCAGTTGAATGAAGCCAACCGCCTGAAAAGCGCCTTCCTCTCCAATATGAGCCATGAACTGCGCACGCCGCTCAACTCTGTGATCGCCCTTTCGGGGGTGCTGAACCGCCGGCTGCGTAACAGCATCCCCGAGGACGAATATAGTTACATCGAAGTGATCGAGCGGAACGGCAAGCAGCTTCTGGCATTGATCAACGATATTCTGGATCTGTCGCGGATCGAAGCCGGTCGGGAAGAGATCAGCTTGAGCCATTTCTCCGCCAGGGACCTGGCCGGGGAAGTGGTGGCATTGATCGAGCCCCAGGCACACGAGAAGAATATTTCTCTGTTGAACCGGGTGAGCGCGGACTTGCCCGTCATCACCAGCGACTTTGCCAAGGGCTGTCACATCCTGCAGAATATCGTCGGCAATGCGGTGAAATTTACCGAAGAAGGCAGTGTGGAGATTTCAGCCGCGCGGGTGGGTGATGCCATTCAAATTGTCGTGGCTGATACCGGCATCGGGATCGCCGCTGACCAGCTCCCCTATATCTTTGATGAGTTCCGCCAGGCCGACGAGAGTACATCTCGAAAATACGGCGGCACAGGGCTGGGGTTGGCAATTGCCAGGAAATACGCAATCATGCTGCGTGGAAAAATTGCCGTAGAAAGTATTCAGGGTAAAGGCTCAATTTTTACCCTGACGCTGCCGCTGAGTGGGGCCCCGCTAACCCCAAATACGCCGGTAGCGGGAACCGAAAAGCATTTTATCGAAGCTGAGACTTCCAGACATCTATGGGTCCCGGCCGGCCAGGGTAAGTGCGTCTTATTGGTAGAAGACAGCCAGCCCGCTGTGATCCAGCTGACCGATATCCTCAGCGAGCAGGGGTACCGCGTGCAGGTGGCGCATAATGGCCGAGAAGCCCTCGAACAAATTCAACAGGCTCCGCCTGATGCGGTAATTCTTGACTTGATGATGCCGGAAGTGGACGGTTTTCAGGTTCTGCGGATGGTCCGCGGCGAAAAGAAGACCGCGCAGCTCCCGGTGTTGATCCTGACGGCCAAACATGTATCCCATGAAGAATTGAGCTTACTCAAGGGAAATAATATCTACCAACTGATCCAGAAAGGAGATATCAACAAAAAAGACTTGTTGGCAGCGGTAGGTAAAATGGTTGCGCCAGGCCAGGAGAAGCGATCCTCGCCAGAGCAGACCATTCCCCGGGTTCGAGCCTCCGGCCCCCCTGTCGTCCTGATTGTGGAAGACAACCCCGATAATCGGAAAACAGTCCAGGCGCTGCTGAATGACGACTGCACGGTCCTCGAAGCATCCGATGGCCAGGCAGGGGTCGAGCTGGCCAGGAACCATAAACCTGACCTCATTTTGCTCGATATCTCTTTGCCTGTACTGGACGGGTTCCAGGTCTTGGCGGCGATGAAAAGTGATGAAACCATCCGGCACATCCCGGTTCTGGCTCTTACAGCCAGAGCGATGAAAGGGGATCGAGAAGAGATCCTTGCATATGGTTTCGATGGTTATATTTCCAAACCCATTGATGCAGGGTCGTTTTTAAAAACCATCCGTGAGATCATCGATGCTGGCTGAAAACCTGAAGATTCTGGCGATCGACGATAATCGGGACAACCTGACGACTTTGAAGGCTGTTATCGCCGATATATTTCCAGGCGCGACGATCTTGACCGCCTTGAATGGCTGGAAAGGGATCGAACTGGCTCTGGCAGAAGATCCGGATGTAATCCTGCTGGATATCATCATGCCGGGAATGGATGGGTATGAGGTATGCCGGAAGCTGAAAGAGGACGAGCGCCTCCGGCTTATCCCGGTGGTTTTTTTGACTGCCTTGAAAACGGGTCGACAAAGCCGGATCCAGGCCCTGGAAGCGGGCGGCGAAGCATTCCTTTCCAAGCCCTTTGAAGAAGAGGAGCTGATTGCCCAGGTCCGCTCTATGGCGAAGATCAAAGCCATGAATATGCTGCAGCGGCGAGAAAAAGAAGAACTGGCTGCTCAGGTTGCCGATCGAACTCGCGAGCTTGAGCTAGAACTTGCGGAACGCCAAAAAGCTGAGCAGGAGCTCCGTGAGGCGCACCAGGAGCTGCTTAAATCTGAAGCTGACTTAAAAAAAGCCCAGAAGGTAGCTCATGTCGGAAGCTGGGTCTGGCACATCCCATCCAACCAGTTAGAATGGTCAGATCAGATGTTCCGTATCTTCGGCGTCGACAAAAATGATTTCAAAGGTGATTTAAGCGAGGTGATCGCAAGCGCCATCCATCCCGATGATCGTAAGGCCGTCGAACAGTCAAACCTCTCTGTGATTGAAGACAAGAAGGCTATCCCACTGGAATACCGCATTCTCTGGCCTGATGGAACGGTGCGGGTAGTATGGGCTGAAGCGGGCGAGCTTATTGTAGATGAGTCAGGCAGCCCGATCGTTCTTACCGGGATCGTTCAAGACATCACCGAGCGCAAACAGTATGAGCGTGAGCTGGAAGCTTTGGTCACTGTGACCGCAGCCTTGCGCGCGGCTGCCAGCCGCGCTGAAATGCTGCCCGCCATCTTGGATCAACTGCTTTCGCTCCTGGATGTGGAAGGCGCCATGATGACCACGATTGATAAAACCAGCGGTGACCTGCTGATCGAACTGGGGCAGGGTGTGTGGTCTGGCGCGTCAGGCCGGCTGATCCAGCACAGTTCGGGGTTGAGCCAGGAGGTGCTGGCCACAGGCCAGCCTTTTCTTGACGATCTGAGCCAGAGCGGGCCACATCTATTCGGCCTGGAGCTTTTCGGCGAATGCCGTTTCGTGGCAGGGGTTCCATTGGTGGTTCAAGATGAGAAGATTGGTTTGTTGTGGATAGCCAGCCAACGCCGGATCACCGAGCATGACCAGCGCCTGGTCATTGCAATTGCCGATATTGCCGCCAGCGCCATCCACCGCGCCGCCTTGTACGAGCAGACCGAAGACCGGCTGCGGCAGTTGACCGCCCAACGCACGATTGATCAGGCGATCATCGACAGTTTTGATTTGAATATCACTCTGAATACGCTCGTCGATCAGGTGGCAAATCAATTAAAAGTCGATGCGGTGGCGGTCCTGTTATACGACCCGCACACCCTCACGCTGGAATATGCTTCCGGTTGCGGCTTTCGCAATCAGGATATTGAAAATACTCGCCTCCGCCTGGGCGAAGGACGGGCTGGTCTTGCGGCGCTGGAACAAAGCACCCAGAGCACCCCGAATCTTGCCATACAGGATAACGGCTTGAGCCGGGCGCCGCTGTTCGCGCGTGAGGGGTTCATTTCGCATTACGTTACACCGTTGGTCGCGAAAGGACAGTTGAAGGGTGTATTGGAAGTTTTTCACCGCACCCGTCTTGATCCGGCCCCAGAATGGTTGGGTTACCTTGAAACCTTTGCAAATCAGGCGGCGATCGCCATCGCCGATGTTCAACTCTTCAACGGCTTACAACGTTCCAATCTCAATCTATCCTTAGCTTACGAAGCCACGATTGAAGGGTGGTCGCGGGCTATGGATTTACGCGATCATGAGACCGAAGGACATACCCAACGGGTGACAGATTTGACTGTGCGTTTAGCGAGGATCATGGGAATAAACGATGAGCAGATCGTTCACATTCGCCGCGGCGCGCTGTTGCACGATATTGGTAAGCTGGGTATACCCGATACGGTCCTGTTAAAACCGGGGACACTTTCCCCTGAAGAATGGGATCTAATGCGCAAGCATCCGCAGTATGCCTATGAGATGCTGTACCCGATTGAATACCTGCATCCGGCCCTGGAGATCCCCTACTGCCATCACGAAAAATGGGATGGTACCGGGTACCCACGCCAATTAAAGGGGGAGGAAATTCCGTTTGCGGCGCGTTTATTTGCGGTGGTGGATGTGTTTGATGCCCTGACTTCAAACCGGCCCTATCGAAATGCATGGACCCAGGAGAAAGCATTGGGATATTATCGCGAGCAACAAGGAAAGCATTTCGATCCGAACGTCGTAGAAGCCTTTCTCAGTTTTTATAATAAATAGATCTGTCGTGCGTGAGTGGATACCGCTGGCAGCCTGATAGGGGAATCCCTACCCGAGTCATAGGAAATACCCTGATTGAGAATTAATCCTGCCTGGCATAGGATAAAGGAGGGGGATTATTGTGCCTGTAAATCACCTCACAGGACACACAGAAATTTGACTCATAAAGGAGCTGACAATGGCAGTAGCAAAAGTAAAAACCTTTGAGACGCGTAATGACCTCAAATCAGAGGTCCGCGAAAAGATGATCGATCTGCTCAACCGGCAGTTGGCGGATACTTTCGACCTGTTTAGCCAGACCAAGCAGGCGCATTGGAATGTCAAAGGCCCCGATTTCATCCAGCTCCACGAGCTGTATGACGAGCTGGCCGGCGAGCTGATCGCTTTCGTGGATGTGATCGCCGAGAGAGCCACGACCCTGGGCGGGATGGCGTTAGGGACCACCCGTATGGCAGCCGAGGGGACGCGCCTGCCCGAGTTCCCGCTGACGGCAACCAACAGCATGGCCACGGTTGAACAGCTGGTGGAGCGCTATGCCAACCTCGCGGAAACGACCCGCGGGGCGATCGACCAGGCCACCGATGTAAACGACCAGGCCACGGCTGACCTGTTCATCGAAATGGCCCGCGCCCTGGATAAAAACTTGTGGTTCCTGGAGGCGCACCTGCAGGGCCAGCCATAAGGTCTGAAAAGTAAAACCCGCAATAGGTACCCGGTGTCAGTGCGGGCGCAACCTTTGCGCCCGCACTGACCCCATCATAATATTGGACGGACGATAAACCGGCGGGGCCAAACCCGTCCGAAGATTTTAGCGGACGACCAGCGGCAGGAATATGGCCTGCTGCGTTCCGGGCTGGTCCACACGCCAGACCTGGTCGGAGCTCCAGGTGGGAGAGATGCCCAGGTATACAGAGCCGACCTGCAAACGGACCGTTTTTCCCGGCTCCCCACACCCCGGCGACATTTGCCCGTCCGCGAAGACATGGATGCTGTATCCAATTTGCCCATTGACGGACAAGGTTTGCCCGCTTCCACAATCGGCGCCGTCGATCCAGGCCTTTACCGGCTGGTTGGCCGTGGGGGTGAACCCCGGGCTGGGGGAAATAAGCCCATAGAACGTGGCAGGTGGAAGGCCGGGAGGTATGGGCGATCCGGCGGATTGTCCTGCCAGGCTCGCATCTCCGCGCAGGCGCAGGGTAACCGCCTGGGTCAGGTTGATCCAATACCCCTCCCCAAATTTCAGCTCCAGTAGATCATTGACCCAGGTAGGCACGCCAGGAGCGTATACTCTCCAGGGGTTGGTGGGGGTGCCAGAGTCGTAGCCGTACACGCTCGTATAGGCGCCCGCGATGGATTGGAGCGCCTGGGCAACCGGGCGAGCCGTCTGGATTGGATAGGCAAACAGCTCCCAGCCCGGCCCGTTCAGCGGCAGCTCGATGGTGGACATGAGCGCATACAGCCCATCCGTGCTGATCACCGCGACCGCGTTATTTTCCGCCGGGTCGACGCGCGTATCCAGGGCATCCCAGCTGGCGCTGGTCTGGTTCCAGTGATACACCTTGAGCCAGGTTTCTTCGCCAGCCGGCGCCTGGCCTTCCGGGTAGCCCATGCTGAGCGAAGCCCCGCTCAGGTCTGGGGCGCCCGTGGATTTGCTCAACCAGTATGCGTGCCCCACCAGGCTGGTCCAGGCAGGCGTGGCCGGCATCGTGGTGGCGGCCTGGAGGGTGTAGAACTCATCCTCAGGGAAGGTCAGGCTGTCGGTGTAGAGGATTACCTGCCCATCGCTGGAAGCTGCCGGGGCAAAACCGGAACGCAGCCGGGCAAACCCGGAGCGAAGGCGAGCCGGGCTGCCGCCCATGGCATAATCGGCCACGACCACGTGCTGGTCATCCGTATTTTGCCAGATCAGGACGAATCCATCCGCGGTGGGTTGGGTCAGGCTGAAAGTGGCGGTGTAATCACTGCCGGAACGGGTCAGTGGGATTGGGTTGGACACGCGCCCGTCGCCTGAATACAGCCGGGAGGAGAGCGAGAGGCCGGCTTCCAGACCGCCGACCCGCACATCCACGCTGTAAGGACCCTGGGGGGAGATGACTACCTCCGGATGCCAGTCGGGATGCAGGCCCAGGCTGAGCTGCTGGTCGTCCTCGGGTTGGACCGTCTTGCAGCCGCTGCGCTGTGCCGGGAGATCGCTGACACACACCCGGTCTCCAGGCCGGGCTCCAGGCGCCAGGATCGAGTCGACCATAGGGCTGCCCAGGTCAACCAGGCGGTCATCCCGGTAGAGGAAAGCCCGCGCCGAGCTGCCCGGCTGGAGGGATGCGCCGCTCTCGTCCTTGAGGTAGAAACGCGGGTCGGGTAGAGCCTGCGGGCTGCCGGGCGGGGCAAATTCGCTGACCTGGGTGACGTCCAGCGGCAGGCTGCCGGGACCTGGGCTGGTGGAGGCGCCGTTGAGGGCCGGGTAGAAAGTGGTGATGGTGGCCCAGTCAGCCCGCCCGGTGGTTTTTTGAGCCAGGGTGTCCGCGCAGCCCGGGAGCCAGGTGGAGGCAGGTTTGAAGGCCGAATAATCGTTGCGGTATGGATCGGTCATGGGGGTGCCGGTGCAGGTGTCCACGCTGATCAGGTGGCCGTTTGCATCCAGGCCCAGGTAGTCGTCGTCCAGGAAAAGGGCGAAATGGCCCAGTTCGTGGGCCAGGGCCCGCGGCCAATCCTCGCCCGTAGAAGCGCCCGCATCGCCATACCGGCTCCAGATCTTGCCGATGTGGACCATCCCGGGCTGGTAGACAATCGCGGCTCGATCCGGATCGGGCGTATCCGCTGAGACAATCCCGCCCATGGAGGCGGCCGGCCGGCGGTTGTTGGTGGCATAGATACGGATGTCGGCGGTGTCCCAATTCTGGCGGTCGTGGTAGAGGCTGATGTGTCCCAAAGCGACCTGGCCATGGCTCCATTGGTAGAGCAGCTCGGAGCTGCGCTGAAAGTTGAAATGCATCTGTTCGAGGAATTGGGCGTCCTGGCGGGCGTCCCACTCCAGGGACACGTTAAGGTTCAACAGCACCAGGGGGTTGGCGGAAGAGACGTTCAGGGTCTGGATGCCGCCCGAGGTAACCGTGTGCATGTCCAGGCCGGCTGAAGTCGGAGCTGCGCTGGTTGAATACAGCCTACTGTTTGGGGTGGATGAGACGGGCGCTAATGCAACCAGCCGATCCCCGGGTTTGATCTCCCCACGTCCCAGAAGGTAGCCCTGGCTGTCGGTGAGGTAAGGCTGACCGGCCCGGTCGGCGATCATTGCGGCCGCCCCGGATTGCCCGGCCGGCAGGCGGTAAACCCTGGCGTTGGGTACAGGCGCAGTACCGTTCATCACCCGTACCTGGGTGCCGCGCACGCGGAAGGGCAGGCTCTGCGCGGTATATCCGCCGCGTAGAAACGGGCCGGCCGCAGAATTTGGCCGGGTGATCGTTCCCGGGACAGCCTGGATGCGCAAGACCACTTGATCCGATTGCCCGAAGAAGCCGCTGGCGTTCACATCCCACTGGTAGACTTGTGCGCTCCCATCGGGCGAGGAGGTCAGGCCGGTTGTGGGTGTACCGGCGGCAGCCGCAGCCGGGAACCAACGCCCGCCGCCATCCGGCGAATACCAGGCATACACAGCGGCCACCGGGTCGCTCTGAAGACTGGTGAGCTTATATTCGATCGGGATGACCCCCGAATGGATGCTCCCCACCGAATAGAAATCCGCCTGCGGGCCAGGCCGGGCCACACTGACGACCGGGACCGCGCCGGGCAGCCAGCGCGCATCCCGGTTGTTGGGATACAGGTACAACAGGGGTTCGTGGGCGCTCGTCTCGCTGGTCACCGCCAGATCGAGATCGCCGTCGCCATCCACATCGCCCCAGGTCACGCTGCTGGTGATATGAGTGTTTGGAAACTGCCAGACCGCATTCGAAGATAGCACGCCCCGGTCGTTGCGGTATAAGCGGTTTTCGTTGAGATTACCGGTCATCAAGTCTGGATCGCCATCGCCGTCGTAGTCGCCAAAAGCAGTGCTGACCGTGTACCCAATTTCATTGGATGTCCAGGCCGGGCTCGCAGCCAACATTCCGCCCTGGTTATGATAGAGACGGTTTTGCTGGTAAAAATTGCCGGCGGCCAGGTCGGGCAGCCCGTCGCCATCCACGTCGCCCCAGGCCAGGCTGTTCGTCTGGCCGCCATGAGCGGACTGCCAGGCAGGGGCAGTATCCAGCGCGCCGCCGTCATTGTGATGCAGGACGATCCCATCAATGGATCCCGCGGCCAGGTCGATCAGGCCGTCTCCATCTACGTCACCCCAGGCCAGGCTGGTGAAACGTCTCAGTTCAGCGGATGACCAGACTGCCTGGGAGGATAACCCGCCAGGACTGTTTTGGTACAACCGGATTTTGGAGAGCGTGCCGCCGGCGGCGGCCAGATCCAGGTAGCCATCCCCGTTGTAATCGCCCCAGGCAACCGCTGTGGGGTTCTCCTGCTCAGTGGACGACCAGTCGGCAGTGGTGGATAGGTTCCCCGTATGGTTTAGATACAGCCGGATAACCCCGTCATAATCGGCGGCTGCCAGGTCAAGGTAGCCGTCATTATTGGCATCCCCCCAGGCCACGCAGGTGACGCTGCCTTCTTCTGACGAGATCCACACCGGAAGACCGCTGTCTAAAACGCCCTCATGGTTGCGATAGATTTTCGCGGGCTGGTCGGAGTATTCCCGGGGGCTGCCGATGGCCAGGTCGAGGTCGCCGTCATTCTCCAGGTCTCCCCACGCCAGGCTGCTGATGGTATTGCCAGGATTGGCCGACCAGGAAAAGCTGGGCTGCATGGTCAAACCGTTATTGCGGTACAACCGGTTGGGCTGGCCATCGTGCCCGTGGTTCGCAGCGGCCAGGTCGAGATCGCCGTCGTTGTCCATATCTCCCAAAGCAACGCTGGAAGTGTCGTCTATTTCAATGGATGACCAGCCGGCAGAAGAGGCTAACGTCCCGGCCTGGTTGAGGTACAGCCGGCTTGGCCCACCCGAACTCACCAGATCGAGGGTCCCGTCGCTGTTGACATCCCCCCAGGCAAGGCTGCCCCATGGATCGCTGTCCGGGGCAGTCCAGGCAGGCGTCATCTCCAGGGCGCCCCCTGTATTCTGGTATACCTGGGCAGGGCTTTGGGAATTTCCAACTGCCAGGTCGAGCTGCTGATCGTTGTCGTAATCGCCCCAGGCCACGCTCATGACATTATCCGCCGCCGGCGGCGACCAGAGCAGGCTCAGCTGCAGGCTTCCGGGCGTGGTGGTATCGTTGCGGTAGACTTTAACATTATTTGCCTGTCCATTCCCCCCCACCGCCAGGTCGAGCTTGCCGTCACCGTTCACGTCGCCCCAGGCCACGCTGCGGTACAGGCTTAATTCGGAGGATGACCAGGCTGCCGTTGAGCCCAACACCCCGCCGGTATTCCGGTAAATGCGGACCGGCTGGGAATCATCAAGTGTCCCGTTGGCCGCCGCCAGGTCGGGCAGGCCATCCCCATTCACGTCGCCCCAGGCCAGGCTGTTGGTGTACTCAACCTCAACCGGCTGCCAGGCTGACCGTTCCAGGATGCCGTTCTGATTGATCAAAAGGATCAAACCAAACGAACCGCCGGCCGCCAAATCAAGCCGGCCATCCCCATTGACGTCACCCCAGGCCAGGCTCTGGATCGTTCCGCCGGTATCATAATCCCAGGTTGCGGCATTGGGCAGCCCGCCGCCTTCGTTGTGGTAGATCCGGAGATGAGGCACATCCGCGGTTGCCAGGTCGAGGTAGCCATCGTTATCCATATCTCCCCAGGCTGCTTGGTTTGTCGGGTATGCTTCGCTGGAAGTCCATGCCAGGCTGAAGAATTCCGCAGATGCCGCCTGGGCCGTCTGCGGCTTTGGGATGGACACGACCAGCGTCAGGCAGGCCAGGCAGGTTCCCAGAACGTGCTGCCATGTGGCTGGATACAGGCTGTTTCTACTCGCTTTTGATTCCATTTTTCCCCACCCTTTTGGTACCCGCAGTTCGATCTATATTGGAATAACGGCGCTGTTACGCTTGAACCAGTTAGTTCATGGTGCAACACTGCTCAAGCCGCCGTCCCCGGCGGCGATTCCTGCACCGGCCCCCAGCTG
>Ga0105104_10001196_pt1 | contig 19581 bp, 25 predicted proteins | sample PPLLaktember2015_3_FD_87034 | JGI IMG/M metagenome (GOLD analysis project Ga0105104, IMG submission 87034) | Freshwater sediment microbial communities from Prairie Pothole Lake near Jamestown, North Dakota, USA - PPLs Lake P7 Core (6) Depth... | ecosystem: Environmental > Aquatic > Freshwater >... | reverse complement strand
GGCGTGGATATGACCGGCACGCAGCCCATTGAGGATGCATTCGAGGTCCTGGAAGATTACATCGAGCGCCTGGAAAGTCTGACGAGCAAATAAGATCCAACTTTATAATCGCGAGCGAATCCGTTGACAACCATTCTGGAAACCAAACGACTTCTGCTCAGGCATTTGGTCCTGAGTGATCTGAATGACTTGTTCTCCTTTTACAGCGACCCGGACGTGATCAAATACATCCCCGATGCTCCGCGCACCTACGCAGAAACAAAGGAGGAGCTTGAATGGTTCATGAACGGTCATCCAAAATTTCCGGAGTTGGGCCTCTGGGCAACCATTCACAGGGAAACAGGTCAGTTCATCGGTCGCTGCGGCTTGCTGCCCTGGACCATTGATGAGCAGAAGGAAGTGGAAATTGCATTTGCTTTCTCCAGGGCATACTGGGGACAGGGATTCGGGACCGAGGCGGCGCAGGCACTCCTCCAGTATGGCTTCGGACATTTGCAGTTCTCCCGTTTGATCTGCCTGATCGAGCGGGAGAATCTGGCCTCAATTAAAGTAGCAACAAAGATCGGTATGATCTTCGAAAAAGAAGGTCGGGACGAAAAGGGACCATTTTTGATCTACGCGCTGAAAAAGGATTAACCTATGCAAAGTGTTGTTGTGACCGGCGTTTCCACTGGGATCGGTTGGGCGATTACAAAAGTTCTCATCCAGAAAGGCTTCCGCGTGTTTGGGAGCGTACGACAGCCTCAGGATGCCGAACGGCTTTCCAGGGAGTTCGGGGAAAATTTCGTCCCGTTGCTCTTCGATGTGACCGATGAAGCCGCCGTCCAGACCGCCGCCCGGCGGGTCCGCGAGCGGCTCAACGGGGAGACGTTATCCGGGCTGGTGAACAATGCCGGGATCGCTGTCCCGGCGCCGCTGATGTACCAGTCCACCGACGATTTTCGGCATCAGCTGGAAGTGAATCTGGTCAGTGTTTTGATCGTTACAAAAGCCTTCCTGCCTTTGCTCGGCAGCGACCGTTCGCTGCGGGGCAAGCCGGGGCGGATCGTCAACATTAGTTCCACCAGCGGAAAATTCGGCTTTCCTTTTGTCGGCGCCTATGTCACCTCGAAACACGGAATGGAAGGCTTCTCGGAGAGCCTGCGGCGGGAATTGATGCTTTACGGAATCGATGTCATCATCGTTGCGCCCGGTGCGATCGCAACTCCCATCTGGGACAAAGCAGACCAACTGGATCTCTCGACATATGAAGCTACGGAATATATTGAATCTGTCCGGCGTGTAAAGGAGTTTATGGTCCAAAGTGGGCGAAGCGGTCTCCCGCCGGAAAAAGTTGGAGAGGTGGTCTGGCGCGCGCTGACGACGCCCAGGCCGCGCGTCCGCTATGCCCTGGCGCCGGGTAATTTCATCAGCCGCTTGCTTCCCATGATCCTGCCGAAGCGCCTCGTCGATGGATTCGTCGCGCGGAATCTGGGACTCAAGTAATGCTCCCACGCCGAATAGCACCTATAGTTCTACTGTTAATGTATTCAACACAACTTCAAAGTGCCTGACGTTCGAATCATATTCCCGAAAGAGCCCCTGGGCTGCAGGTGCCACAACGGCAACCTCCGCATCCTCGCCTGCAAACGTACGAATGGCATCCATCGATTCCCACAGGGTGAGAACGATAAATTCGACACCCTGAGATGAATCCTGGCGCATCAGGGTCACTCCCTGAAATCCCTCGATCTGACGCAGCGCAGGCAGAACAGACGTCCGAAGATGATTCACATACTCCTCTGCCTTTTCAGAGAAAGCAGATCCTCGCCACACTCGCGCGATCATAGAAAACCTCCTTCAAGGAAGGACTGCTATGGAAGAATTAGATCGTAGCGCTGTTCTCGCAGCGGTTTTCCAAAGGCAGTCGATTCCTTCTCCTCGGTCAGTTTGAAACCAACCCGTTTATAAAGAAACGCGGCGGTACCCAGTTCGTGGGTCGTCCACAGGTAGGATTCGCGATATTCACATTCCTGCAGGAAATTCATATACAGGCTCATGAGCTTTGAACCCAAACCGATCCCGCGGAATTCCGGTTGGATCAAAAAGTAGCGCAGCTGGGCAGCTTTTCCACGATCCATCAATAATAAGAAGCCAATCATCCTGTCATTGTGTTCGCAGACCCAAACGCGATCCCTTTGCGGGTTGTACTTATCAAAAAACTCGCATAAGCCTTTGGCAACATAGGTTTCAAATGTAATGCCGTAGCCGTATTCCTTTTTGTAGAGATCTCCGTGCATGTAAACGACATATCCAATATCGCCGGGCCTGAGTTCCGTGCGGATGGAAATATCCTCCAGCGCGAAATTGTTTTTCATGGGTCCTCACTCCTTGTCCGGGCAGAGACGCTCAGCTCACGATCCGTCTCTGCTTAGCATTTCACGAATTCCTTCCATCATCCCAATCAGATCTTCACGTTCCCTTTCAGACAAACCTTCCGTGATTTGAGAAATCCATCGATTTGAATTCTCGTTCAGCTTCGAAAACTCCTTCTGTCCTTTTTGGGTAAGCACAATAATGTGCGTGCGCCTGTCCATTGACGAGGGTGTCTTCGTGATCAAACCTTTTTTGATGAATTTATCGATGAGCCTGCTGAGATAGCCTTCATCAATCAAAATATTTTCCCTGATTTTCTTTGCCGAGCACTCTTCGATATGGCGTATTTCATACAATACACGCCCTTCCGTGAGCGAGTATGGAGTGTCAAGGAAATGCTGGTCGAGCAAGCCAATAACGTTTGTGTAGAAGCGGTTGAAGTTTCTGACTTTTTCAATGAAGTCCTGGTTTTGTATCATGCATCCATGATATTCATAATACTTGACTTTGTCAAGTATTTTAGACCTTCGGCAAAATTGGAGCCTCTCTACCTCTCTTGACAAATAGACAAACTTCGATATAATCTCAAATAGATAAACGTCTATGAAAGTAAACCCTGTCCTTTTTGCCAAAGCGATTGCCGATGACACCCGCCAGAAGATCATGAGCGCGTGTTGTTGTGCCTGGCTGTCTGTCAATGAGATCGTCGAGAAGATGAATGTCTCGCAACCCACGGTCTCTCATCACCTCGCGATCCTGCGCGAGGCGGATCTTGTACGTGTGCGTGAAGAGGGCAAGCAAACTTTCTATACTCTGAATCAGGAACATTTCGCGGCTTGCTGCGGGCAGATCATGATCAAATTCGCACCCGAGGATAAGGCAACGGAAGCGGTTATCAAGGTTTTTAACGGATAACCGCCTCTTTTTTTTGCCCAGATCAATAGACAAACGTCTATATGAAAGGAGGTGAAAGCTATGAAGGAACTGTACGTTCTAAATGATTGCGGTTGTGGAGAGGGCGAGTGCGGTTGCGGCGGCGGTGGCTGCTGCTAACTAAGAAAGACCTCTGTGGCGCCAAGGTGTCACAGAGCGAACTTATTGGTAGTAAATTTTTTTTACGACAATACATAGACGATCTTCTATACAAACTCGCACATCATCAAATATCAAACCAAAACTCGAAGGATCAAGAATGGACGTTGTTACTCTTCTTCAAGACACATTCGCCAAAGTCATTGGCACATTCTCACATAATTGGTACCTGCTTGTGCTTAGCATCCTCATCAGCGCCGGGCTCAAGTTTTACGTTGACCAGGATGCCATCGCCCGCTTCCTGCGCCGCAACACAAAAAACAGCGTGCTCATGGCAACGGGAATTGCCGTCGGGACGCCGTTCTGCTCCTGCGGAACGACAGCCATTGTCCTGGGCATGATGGCATCCACCGTCCCGTGGGCGCCGATCGTTGCATTCCTCGTCGCCTCCCCTCTCAGTTCCCCGGAAGGGCTTTTTTACAGCGCAGGGATCTTCGGCTGGCCCTTTGCCATCGCATTGTTTGTTTCATCCATCCTGCTCGGCCTGGCTGGAGGCGCCATCGCCAGTTTTGCGGAGGCGCGCGGCTGGCTGGCAGGTCAGGCTCGCATGGCGCAGCCCAAACCTTTGGCTCCCCTCAGCATCATAAGCCGGCCTGCTCCGATAGGCTTATCTTTGGTCGCACAGCCCGCTATGGCAACCACGGCGGAAGCAGGGCAATGTGGGTGCTCATCGAATCGCGTGGAATTACCTGTCATGGCCCAGCCAGCAGCTGCATCTGCCAAACCAACGATCAGCTTGCACGCATTCACGCAGGAGATCTACTCTATTAGCAAAAGCTTGCTGCCGCTCTTCTTCGGATTTACATTTGTTGGCTACCTGCTCAATGGATTGATCCCCGCAGCCTGGATCACCGGTTTGTTTGGCGCCGGTCACGCCTACAGCATTCCTCTCGCCGCCACACTTGGACTGCCTTTCTATCTCAACTCGGAAGCTTCCTTGCCCCTCGTACGTGCCATGCTCGAAGGCGGCATGAGTGAGGGCGCGGCGCTTGCCTTTCTGATCACGGGTGCAGGCACCTCCCTGGGTGCGTTTGGGGGCATGCTGACTATTGCCCGCTGGCGCGTCATTGGGATCGTAGTCGGCACGCTTTGGCTTGGCTCCACCCTGCTGGGCTTCCTTTACAACCTGCTTGTGATTTGACGATCGGTTCAATTAAAGGATTAAAATAAAAGGAGACAAAATGACTGAAACCCCAACCCCCATCCATGAGACGGTTCAAAAGCACTATGCTGAACGGATCAAGAGCAACGCTTCCTGCTGCGGATCCGCCTCGGACTGCTGCAGCTCCGAAAGCAGCCTCTACCCGGCAGATCTGCTTGCCACTCTCCCCGAGGGCGAAACAGGCGTCAGCTACGGCTGTGGCGACCCGATCACGCTCGCCTCGCTGGAGCCGGGACAAACTGTCCTCGACCTCGGCTCAGGCGCAGGCCTCGATTGTTTCTTTGCCGCGAAAAAAGTCGGCGAGACGGGCCGCGTGATCGGCGTGGACATGACTCCCGAAATGATCGAGCGCGCCAGGTCCAGTGCGAAGCGCTTGAACCTCCAGAACGTGGAATTTCGTCAGGGCTATCTCGAAGAGCTTCCGGTCGATCCCAACAGTGTCGATGTCATCATCTCGAACTGCGTCATCAACCTCGCACCGGATAAATCCAGGGTTTTCGCCGAAGCGTTCCGCGTCCTCAAACCTGGTGCGAAATTCGCCGTCTCGGATATTGTCACGGATGGACCCTTGCCGGAGGCGATCAAGAATAGCCTGAGCGCCTGGGCAGGCTGTGTGGCGGGCGCAATCGAAGCCAGGGATTATACCGCCATGATGGAAGTGATCGGCTTTACAAATATTTCGATTGCCCCTGTCTTCTTCGAAAAAGAAACGATCGACTCTGCGATCGCCGAAATGGGTGATGCCATTGAATTGACAAGCATCTCACGCGAGGATGTTTACAAAGCTGTCTACAGCGCAAAGATCACAGCCTACAAACCGGGATAAACTGGTTGTTTAAAGGTATATATGCAAACTTCCATAAAGAAACTGGATGCACGAGTCTCCCAGAATGAAATAGGGCAAGTGTATGATGGCATCGCCGGCATCTATGATCTATGGGGAAAATTAACCGAAACTTATGCCCGCAATCGAGCTTTGGAACTCGCGGAGATCCGGGATGGGCAGCATATCCTGGAGGTGGCAGTGGGAACGGGTCTGGCTTTTCATGAAATCGTCCGGCGCAACTCCCATGGACACAACCTTGGTATTGACCTGTCGAAAGGGATGCTGGAAAAAGCTGAACAGCGGCTCAGAACGCTTGGTCAGACAAACTATTCTCTACGGGTCGGAACCGCGTTTGACCTTCCGCTTGAAGATGAATCTGTCAACCTCCTGGTCAATAACTATATGTTTGACCTGATCGCCTTCGAAGATATGGGACGCGTGCTGTCTGAGTTTGGACGGGTGCTGAGGATGGGCGGAACGTTGATCCTGGTCAATATGACAGAAGGCGAACGCTGGGGAAGCCAAATCTATGATTGGGTATACAACCTGTAACCAAAACTGATGGGCGGTTGTCGTGGAGTCAAGCTGTCAGATCGATTACAACAATATGGTTTCCAAGTTGACGTACGGGAGTATTATCAACAACTTTTATTTCCATCGGAAGTCATTCGAGCTTACAGGGCGTAAAAAACTTCAGTGAAGATCACTACCCCAGTGGACAGCGAATGCTGTCCACTGGCATTTAACAAACCAGGGATTCCCTACCTTGACAGTGCAATCGTTTGGCAGTAAAAACAAACCGACTGGTCGGTTTATTCCAACCCCAGCCCCTCTTTTCTTCCCCTTCAGGGACCCTGCGGAGAAAGAGGGAAAATGAGAGACCCATGCAGCAAAGAAGTGAAGAAACCCGTTCTCGGATTCTTGAATCAGCCATCAAGTTGTTTTCCACCCGCGGCTACAACAAAGCCAGTGTGGACGATATTTGCGCAGAGGCAGGCATCAGCAAGGGAGCGTTCTACCATCACTTCGAAAGTAAGCAGGCGCTCTTCCGGGCGTTGCTCGATCGCTGGCTGCAAACCATCGACAATGCCATCGAAGCCTCAAAGGACAAAACGGCTCCCGAAACATTCATGCAGATGATCGAAGCCTTTCCCTACGTTTTCGAGGCTTCCGGGGAAGGCTTGCCGATGTTCCTCGAGTTTTGGCTGCAAGCCAGCCGTGACAAAAAGCTCTGGGAAGCGAGTGTTGCCCCGTACCGCCGTTACCACAAGTACTTTACATCGTTAATTAAAAAAGGTCAGGAAGAGGGTTCGTTTGCGGAAGTGGATCCTGAACTCGCCTCGCGCATGATCGTCGCCACCGCCATGGGATTGCTGATGCAAAGCCTGCTCGATCCGCAGGGCGCAAACTGGGAAAAGGTGGCACACGGCAGCACCACCATGCTGGTCAATAGTTTATTGAAAGACCGAGGGCATTGATCCATGTGGCTGGTAACAGGTGCAACGGGACACATTGGAAATGTTTTGGTAAGGTTCCCATCGATCTGGCAACGTTTGCGGCGCTATTTACACGCCTGTACTACAGCGTTGCAGGAGCGACACCCCGCTCTACTCCGTATGCACTGGAAGTGTTGAGGAGCAACTCAAATATCAGCCATTCAAAGGCAACCCATCAATTAGGTTACCAGCCGCGCCCGTTGTATGAAAGCATTCGCGACGCGGTGAAGTGGTTTTTGGAAAAGAAATAAATCGATCGCCACTGAGCCCACAGAGCTCATTGAGTCTTAAAACCTGTTTCTCGCAATCTCTATGGCGAGGAACAAACCAAAAGAGGAAACAAATATGAAAATAGTAACAGATTGCGCAGCGGATCTCTCCTCCGAGGAGCTTGAACAACTGGATGTCGTCCAGGCTCCACTGTTCATCCAGTTCCCCGAAGGCGAGGTGAACGCCATCGAGATCTCCGCCGATGATTTTTACAATCGCCTGGAAGCCATGCGGCCCGCCATCCCGACCACCGCGCAGCCTTCGGGCGGGATCTTCGCCGACTTGTATCGCAAGCTGGCCGAGAAGGAAAAGGAAATTCTTTCCATCCATATTTCATCAGGCTTGAGCGGCACGATCAACTCGGCGCGCGACGGCGGTGAGCAGGTGAAGGGGGAAGCAAATGTGCGGTTTTGGGATACGCTGACCCTCTCCGGCGGCGAGCGTTTTCAAGTGATGGCAGCCGCCCTGGGAGTAAAGGCAAGCTGGGCGCTGCATGCCATTCAGGAACGCCTTGAAAAGATCCGCGAAAAGACCGAGGTCATTTACACGCTCGATACACTTGAGTATCTGGCACGCGGCGGCCGCATCGGGCGGGTCAAAGCCATGGCTGGCGCGTTGCTCAACCTCAAACCGGTCATCCGGGTGGATACCGATGGAAAGTACAGCACAGTGTCAACCGGACGCACCATTGGAAAATCCATCAATTCAATTGCCGAACATCTCTACCACAAGTACGCCCATACCCCTGTGTGGGTCACCGTCCTGCACGGTCGCTTCGCAGAAAAAGCGGAAGTGCTGGCGAACGAGCTAAAATCGAGGATGAATATCGCCAAGCTGGAAGTCGTCCGCATTTCACCTGTGCTGGGCGTGCATACCGGTCCCGGTATTGTGGGTGCCGCAGTTGTCCCCATGGAGTTGATGGAAGATCTGATCAAGTAGTGGACAATGGGATCCGAATAAAAATAACTCAATTCGAAATCTCGAGGTGAGTTATTTTTGATTTTGAACGACTGTACCTTATCAACCTGGCGGTAAAGGAAGCCGCCTTCTTACCATTCTGCGATTGACCTTCCTGATCGTACTCTTTCTTTTCCTCGTTCTCAGGGGCTGCGCGCGCCGCATCATGCCGATGGGAGGCAAACGCCGAAAGTCTGGCAGGAGCTTGTCCACATTGCGAATGGAAGGGATCAAATATCCGCTAAGACCCACAAGCGTCCCGCCAATGCCGCAAAGCAGGATCAACAAACCAAAGCCGGAACCGGGGCCCGTGCCGACCAGCCAGCCGAATGTGTCCACGAGCACGCCACCAGCGCTCATTGCCGGTTCGAAAATCCGGTCTCCGAAATAACCAGCCAGCAGCCCGGTAAATGGAATCATTGCCTGTGCAATAAAGTCACTGGCGGAGAAGACCCGGCCCTGGAGGTCAGGCGGGATCTTGGCCTGTAGTAAGGCATCCATGGCGACATTGACAATGGGATCAAAAATCGCATCGACAACGACCGCGATCAACCAGATGAACAAAACCTGGCCGATCCCAAGCAGGGTCATGCCGAGAAGACTGGAAATGATCCAGCCGAAGATGATGGCACGCGCCGGGCGCCTGATCCCGCCCCAGGTGGTCAGGAAAATACCCGCCACTACCGATGCCAGTGCAGCTGCAAACTGAACGGTTCCAGGAATTGCAGTATTATTTCCTGTACGCAGCAGGAGCATGGGGAAGAGCGCCGCCGCCGATAACGCAATCCCGGAAAACAAATTGCCGGTAAGAAAGATCAACTGCAATCCCAACAAGCCAGGGCGCTGAAAGATGTATTTAATCCCATAGATCGCTTCATCCAAAAACCTTTTATGGGATAGATCTCCTTCTATGGTTCTCGGAGCCGGGGGGACCTCGACGAAAAGCAGGAAACCAATGGAAATTACAAAGGCGATCAAATTAAGAGCCAGGATTCCGCTTAACCCAAGGACCGTATATGTCATGGCGGCCAGAAGCGGTCCGAAGACGCCTGGCATATCATTTAACAGCGACATGAGTCCGTTGGCACGGACATATTGCTTGCGCGGAACCATCGTGGTGATGGCAGCCAAATAAGAAGGTGATTGAAACGCCACACCAACCCCCTGGAAAACCGCCGAAACATACAAATGCCAGACTTCCAAGAGTCCCGCCGTCTGCAGAACCAGCAAAATAGCCAGCCCGGAAAGCGATAGGAAATCGTACATGAGCATCATGGCTTTCCGATCGCTGCGATCGATCAGGATGCCCGCGAACAGCACAGTTATAAGGTAAGAACCGAAGTAGAAGAACTCCAGTAAGCCAACCGCCGCGCCGCTGTCTGTAATACTAAATATCCAGATGGGTAATGCAACCGCTGTAATACTGGAGGCGATGCCTGAAATCATCTGGCCCAGCCAGATGACAAAAAGTCCCGTCATGCCATTCGGACGCTGAAAACGAAAGTTCAATCGCCACATCGTTTGTGAAGAGAGCATATCATAGCAAATAATGTAAGACAACCCTTAAAATTTATATTTTGCTTTTAAAGTCGTTTCAGAAATGTCAGGGAAGATGGAACTAAACGGTTTCAGCCGCTGCCATTGTGTCGTGATCCGGCAGGATCTCCTCCGCTTGCCGAATGGGGTGGATGAAATATCCCGCCAGCCCGGCCAGGAGTCCGCCCAGGCTGCCGAAAACGATCAGGAGGCCCATCCCGGCCCCGGGTCCCGGAGGAACGAGCCATCCAAACAGCGGGACAAGGCTGCTCGTCGAGGTGCGCATCGCCGGTTCGAAAACGTAGTCCCCGAGCATCCCGGCGATCAAAGGTGAAATGGGGTTGGTTATCCAGGCGATCAAACGGCGCGCGGAGAACACGCGTCCCTGAACATCCGGCGCGACCTTCGCCTGCCAGATCGCTTGATTCGAACCGTTGATCAAGGGGACCAGAATGGTCGACAGCACCGAGGCAGCCATCCAAAGGGAAAGTGAAGTTCCCAGGCCCATCAGAGAAAAGAAGAAGCCTGACATCATCCAGCCCGCCAGCACGCCATGGACTCTGCGCTTGAAGCCGCCCCAGGCGCTCATTGCCACGCCTCCTACCACGCCGCCAATCGCGCCCGCGGATTGAACCAGTCCTAGGCTGACGCTGTCGTTGCCTGTTCGGAGCAGGATCATCGGGGCAACAAGGGTATAGGCGATCCCTGCACACAGATTGCCAAAAAAGAAAACCAGCTGCAGGCCCAGCAGACTGGGCCGCGCAAAGATGTAACGAAAGCCAAACACGGCTTCTTCTAAAATCGTGCCCTGCCCTTGCGCGCCTTCCGCCGTGCGCGCGGGTTGCGGAATGTGAACGAAAAACAGGATCGAAATTGCCAGTACAAAGGTAACCACATCCAATGACAAAATTCCAGTCAAGTGGATGACCGGCAGGAGCGCCCCGGCCAGCATGGGAGCCAGGATCCCGGGTCCCATCTCGATCAGTGACATCATGCCGTTCGCACGCCCATACTGTTCTTTTGGGATCATGGTGCTGATCGCCGCCGAATACGCGGGCCATTGAAAGGCATTCCCCAGCCCCTGCAGGACCGCCGCGGCATAAAGATGCCACACTTCCAAAATACCGAATGCCTGTAAGAGGAGGATCGCAATCGTGCCCAGCCCAGCCGTCAGATCGCTCATCATCATCATTAATTTGCGGTTGTGTCTGTCCACCATCACGCCGGCAAACGGACTGATGATCAGTAAAGGTGTGATAAAGAACACCTGCACCCAGGCAAGCGCAGTGGCGCTGCCCGTCTTCTCAAAGACCCAGATCGTCAGCGCGAACGCGCTCATATTGGTGGCAAGGACGGAAACGATCTGTCCGAGCCAGACCATGGTGAAACCAAACATTCCCGTGGGTCGGTTGCTCCTCTCCATCAGCTCCTCTGCAGTGCGGGCAGGATAACATATCTGCCAGAGTCAAACAATCCCGCGCCAGGCGGGATTGTTTGACTTCCTCTCACGTGATCAATTTATGCTGCTTGGCACTTACTCCACATAAATCTCTACGTGCTCCCCATCCTCTTCATCCGTCACGTCGATAATTTTGCCTGTCATGCCCGAGCGCACAGCTTCCATGACATTGGACATATCCACGCCTTCGACCTCCGGCGCAAAATGCGCGCCGATTTTCATGCCGGCGTCCACCAGTGCCAGCGGAATCTGCACGGAAGCCTTGGAGCGGCCCGTCCGTATATCGGTCACGCGGATGCGCAGCCAGCGCGCCCCACCGGGCATCCCCGGCATGCGCGGCGGAGTGGGCGGGCGCTTATCGCTTAAGGCTGCAAGCAGTTTTGTCCCTTCTTCCGCGCTAAGCTTCCCCTCCTCGATCATCTTCAAAATCTTCATTCTTTCTTCAGAGCTAGCCATCCCACACCTCCTTACCCGATGTAGATTTGCACTTGTTCGCCATCTTCATTGTCATTTGCATTAATAATAAGAGGTGCACCAGATTTCCCCGTGGCGTCCAGAATCTGGATGATCTCGTCCACATTTGTGTTTTTCATGCCGCGGATATTATGTCCGAACGTCCGCAGGAACCAGGCGGTCAATCCCAGCGGGAGTGGAAATGCCAGCGTGATATTCCTGGGCCAGTCCTGTGCGTTGCGTCGATCCACGTTCACATATAACCACTTCGAGCTCTGGCCACTTGCGCCGAGCACGATCAATAAAACGCCCAACAATAGCGGAGCCATCAGGCAAAAAAACCAGAAGTTTACCCCCGCATTCTGTTGAATCGAATAAATGCCCCAGGCACTGAACACAGTGACCAGGACACCGATCCATAAAGGGATCATGGCAAAATTACGCGCCCGCCTCTTGACCTCCTCGAATTCCGGCGCCTCGGGTCCCGCCTCGCCGGAGGCCGTTCCCGCTTCAAAGATTTCCACCTCCCCTGCCTCGGAATCTGCATCCGCTTCAAGGGCTTGCATCAGGCTGGCAGCTTGAGCAGCCGAAATTTTGCCCTCCTCCACCATCTGCAAAATTTTCCTGCGTTCTTCAGAGGACATTATTTGCCTCCTTCCAAAGCATTGAGCAATTGTTCAGCCTGCTCCGCGGTGATCTTCTTTTCGGCCAGCATCTTTAAGATCGCCATGCGTTCCTCCTCGGCGACCGGCTCAGAGGGAGGCGCAGGCGGGGTGGGAACACCATTCGGACCGATATCCCAATTCCAGCGGCCCACTTTTACGTTCGCCTTCCAGCGACGGGCATGGCGTTCGGCGTGTCGTTCCATACGGCGGGCAGCTTCCTCGGCGCGCTTGGCGGCACGGGCGGTTGCCTGCTCCACCTGGCGCGAGATCCGTTCACCGAAGCCGGACCAGTCAAAATTCATCCCGGCAAAGTTCCCGAAGTCCTCGGCGGAATTGCCTGCCTCGGCATCGTTGGTCACACGGATATCGCCGCCGGCATTCAACGTGATCTTTGCCGACCCATCGCCCAGCACCAGGACGCGTTCCGTGACATCCTCCTGTTTTTCAACGCCGGGCCACGCCACATCGATTTCATCGCCGTGCATGCTCAGGGTGACGTTGGCGTTCGGCTTCAACACAAGCAGAAGGTCATCACCGGCGGAGATGGAGTATTCGCCATCCGCTTTTGGCTCGAGGTAAACGACTACATCCTCTCCGACGTTGACCTTGACATTCCCGCGCGCCCCGCGCAAAGCGAGATCATCTGCAACTGATTCCAGCATGACGTTCCCTTCCACGTCGCGGATGGAGACATCGCCGCCGGCATTCTTGACATAGAGATGCCCTTTGGCGCCGCGCAGGTCAAAGTCTGCCTTGACCGTATCAATCGCCACCGAACCAGCCTCGCGGATGGAAAGGTCGTTATCAATTTCCTTGATCTCGACGTTCCCCGTCACTCCTCGCAGAGCTGCGTCCCCTCCGACCCTGTAAATGAAAAGCGACGCATCCTTGGGGATGCGCAGAGAAACATCGTCGGTGCAGGAAAATGCGATCTCATCGCCGTTCTGTTCGAGGGTCAGTTCATCCTCATCCGCTTTGATGAGGATCTCCTCCGCGTCCCAGCCCACCACGCTGAGGTCGCCGTCGATGGCATCAATTTTGATCTTTGGGGATTTCCCGGCAGAAATTGTCCTGGACATGCTCTACTCCTCTTCGCCGCGTAATAAACGCATCGCTTCCGTCGCGGAGATCTTTCCCGTCTCGAGGTCTGCCAGGACGGAGCTGCGTCTCTCCGGGCCGACTTCCACCGCTTCGTCTTTACCGGGTTCAAAGCCGAGGGCGCGGATCACCTCGTGCAAACGGTTACGGATCGTCGGGTAGGAAATGCCGAGTTCCGGCTCCATGCGGTTGATCTTTCCTTCGCAGCGGACAAAGGTGACGATAAAATCCAGGTGTTCGGCGGTCAAATGCGCAAAGGGACCGCTGGTGAATTGTCCTTCAATGGAAGTATCACAGGAGGGACAATGTAACCGGGTAACTGTCAATTCCGAACGACAAACGGGACAGTGAGTTGGTGCAGAATACATCTGAAATCTCCTGAAAATCGATCATACACGGATGAGAAGGCTTATAATCAAAAAGATAAGTTCAATTTTTCCAGGTCTCACGGGTTATACTTTTGTGTTTTTGAAGAACTTATCAATTTTTTTAAATATTATAGGCAAAATCTTTATTTTGTCAAGGACAGCATTAACTTTATCAACATGATTTCAAAATAGTTCAAGTTTCATAAAGAAAATATCAAGAAAATGATTTTTAACCAGATTATACTTACACCAAGGTGTCTATGATTCGTTCACTCTACTATGCTCCAGGGCAGCCCATCCGAAAAGATCTGCCTCCAAAAGAGTTCCCCAAACTCATTCAAAACCAAAAGGGGCTTTTGTGGGTGGATTTTGTCAGCGAACCACCTGAAACCAGCCTCCCTATTTTGCAGGACTTCAAGTTTCATCCGCTGGCGATCGACGATGCCTTACAGGAGACTCACATTCCCAAAATAGACGACTGGGGAGAATATCTTTACATCGTACTGAACTATATGAACACGGAAAAGAACGGAGATGCCTGGGAAACGGAAGTAGACGAACTGGATATCTTTCTCGGAAAAAATTATATTGTTACCCATCACGACCATCCGATCGCGGCTGTGGATGAAACGTGGGAGGCATGTGACCGGGATGCACGCAATGTGCAGGGGGGCGCCGACCATCTTCTTTACAAGATCGCTGACAATCTCATAGCCGGATACATGCCTGCCGTCGAGAAGATTGATGATGCCATCGACCTGATCGAGGACCAGATCTTTGACCGTCCCGAGCCTCGGACTCTCGAAAAACTGTTTGCACTAAAACGCGTTTTACTGGCGATGAGGCGCATTATCCTCCCACAGCGCGAAGTGCTGAACAAACTTGCCCGCGACGACTACCAGGTGATCGATCCAAAAGACCGCATCTTCTTCCGCGACATCTACGACCATCTGGTCCGTTTGCACGACATCAACGAGAGTCTGCGTGATCTCGTTGGCGGCGCGCTGGATACCTATCTATCGGTTGTCAATAATCGCATGAATGAGATCATGAAAACCCTGACAACGATCACAACGCTTTTTATGCCAATGTCCTTTATTGTCGGTTTTTTTGGCATGAATTTCTTTCTGCCGCGCTCCCAGGATGCAGTTTGGGAGCTGATGCAACGGCCTGTATTTTTTGGGGTCTTGCTGGCTCTGTTCATTACTCCCGTTATTATGTACTGGTGGATGCGCCGCCGGACCTGGATTTAGGGAGAAATTCGGTCAGATAAAGCTTGACACAGAACAGACGTTCGGTTATCATTCATAGCACAAATGAGCGAAGAATGCTCAGGAGGTAGCTATGATGATGGTTCGTAAAAGCAAAGGTCTCGGAGAACGCCACCAGAGGATTCTTGAATTCCTTCAAGTGTATCAACACGAGAACAGATATCCTCCCTCAATACGTGAAATCGGTGAAAAAACCGGCATTTCATCGACTTCTGTTGTGAATTATTACCTTGATCAACTTGAGAAACGGGGATTGATCGAGCGCGACCGCAAAATCTCACGCGGCGTGCGTCTGGCGGGTGTCAATGGATCGGGGGATACACTGCGCATTCCCATTCTGGGTCCTATTGCTGCAGGTCTGCCCCTTCCTGAACTCGATCCTAACATCAGCTACATGAATGACAGCGAAGCCAACGCCGTGGACATTGCGCGCAGTCTGCTCCCTTCGAAGGAAAAAGGTGAAAACCTGTACGCCCTCGAAGTAAAGGGAGAATCGATGATCGATGCAATGATCAACGATGGAGATATCGTTGTGCTCAAGCCAGCCACAGAGGCGCGCAACGGTGAAATGGTTGCCGTCTGGCTCCCACGCGATAGTGAGGCGACCCTAAAGTATTTCTTCAAGGAAAAGGACCGCTATCGCCTGCAGCCCGCCAACCCGACCATGAAACCGATCTTCATCAAGAAGAGCGAACCTCTGGAGATCAAAGGCAAAGTGGTCATGGTCATCCGCAGACTGGATAAGCCGCTCGCGGCCTGACAGGAATATGATAAAAAAGAGACGACCCCTTGGTCGTCTCTTTTGATTCTGCAAAACCTGTAACGATATAATCCGGGTAAAAAGGAGATTTATATGTATGGAACGATTGCACGCTTCCGGATCAAACCCGGAGTCAGGGATGAATTTATCAAAGCCATGGATAGCTTTGGCGCTGCTCCCATCTCAGGCTGGGTTGCAGACTATTACTTCCAAATGGATAATGACCCGGACGAGTTTTATTTAGTGGCAATTTTCAAAGACAAGGAAACCTACCAGGCAAACGCGGACAGCACGGAACAGCATGAACGTTATCTCGTCTTTCGGTCTTTTTTAACGGAGGACCCCGAATGGCACGACGGTTCTATTTTATCGGCGACCGGACCCGGGTCCGGAAAATGAAGCGCCGGCATGAATTCAAAAAAGACGGTGGCGCTGGTAGCGCCACCGTCTTCCATTTACTTGAGTTTGATCCGTCCTCTTGATGAGCTTTGAGGCGATTTCCCGAAAGAGCGACCGTCCCCGGATTTTCCTCTGGCGCCACTCACTGACCGGCCGATCAGCCCAATCAACAATGGCACAAACAACAGGACCAGTAATCCCGCCAGGATGATGCCAAACATATTCCAGGATCTACTTGAGACCTCGGGCAAAACGCCGCCGGGATTATATCTTCCCTCGGCCGTCGCCGGAGTGCCTGACAAAGCCACCGTGAGGTTGCGGTTGATCCCATCTCTCAACGTAGACGGTGAAACGTACGTGACGCGGTACTCACTCTGCAATGCACGGCTTTGCTGCTGATATAAAGCTTTGAGCACCTCGGCATTCGTGGCATAACCATAAACGCCGCCGCTCTGTTCAGCCAGGAATTGCAACGCCGTCTCGTCCAGACCAGTTTGGGCACGTGAGCCCGGATCGCCAAAGCCCACGGCCGAGATGGTCAGTCCGCTCTCCCCAATCCCACTGATCACGTTCTCGGCTGTACTTTGACTTTTGTTATCCAACCCGTCCGTGAGCACAATGATCGCCTTGCGGCCGGAAGCACCTTCGAGAGCTTTTTCTGCCTCCACGAGGGCATTATACATGGCTGTGTCACTGCCTGATTTAAGTCCATCAATGGCATTGATCAAGACTGTCGTGTCTGCGGTAATTGGCTGGACCATGTATACCTGGGTATCATAGGTGATCAGCCCGGCCTGATCCCCGGGGCGCATTTGACTGACGTAGCTTTTCGCGGCTTCTTTCGCGGCGGCAAGCTTGTCGTTTTTGTCCATGCTGCCAGAGATATCCATCACCAGCATGGTCGTAATGGGAATGCTTTCTTCTCCCACCACTTCCCCACCACCCTGGACATCCACCAACTGCATCTGTTGACCATTCTCAAAGATCTGGATAGTGGAAGCGTCTATCCCCACAGGCTCGCCCGCTGCATTTGTCGCCGAAACATAGACAGTGACATTTGGGAATTTGGAGTTATCCACCTGGGTAATTCGAATCTGCGGCGCATCCCCTTGCGCGGACACTGCTGTGAATGGCCATGCGAAGACCGCGACCAGCATCAGAGCTGTAATGATGTAATTTAATTTGCGCACGGTTACCTCCTTTCGTGGTAAACCATTTCCGTATTCCCCATACGGATTCTTTGACCGTCTGCCAATTGCACACGTTCGATCTTGCGGTTGTTAATGAATGTCCCTGAGAGACTCATATCTTTCAAATTAAATGCCATCCCATCTCCGGTCAACATGGCATGTTGAGGAGCAATATCGGGATCGGGCAGCACAATCTCGGATTTCAAGGGTGAACTTCCAATGGCGACGGAAGGAAAGCCCTTCGCCATAAACTTGTCGAGCATGAATTCCGTGCCTTTGAGTTTGCCCGATTTGACTTCGAGCCAGGCTTTGGAAAGCAGCACCGCGATCAGGGAGATGAACGCGCCCACACAGGCACCGAGGAGCATCAGACCCACAGCGTTACCGGTCTGTGTGTCGGCCCGAAACTGGACGAGCACCAATTCGAGCAGGGTACCGCCGATCACACCGCCAATAAACCCGCCGAGCATCCCTTTCCAGGCCTGCGTCCTACCGACCATACCCTCTGCCAACCCGATCAGCAGGCCGAACACACCCCATCCCAGGGCCCGTCCGAGAATCCCTGCACCAACGGATTGGAATAGAAATTCGCTTATCATCAAGCCAACCGCACCTGCAACCAGACCCAACAAACCGCTGAAAAGACCTGATTTGAGGGCTTGTACAGGATTACGCGTCAAAGCGCCTTCGGTGAGTCCAACAAACAGTCCGATGAGCAAACCAATCAACGCGCCGACGATGGCCAAATTCACCGAGAAAAACCCCGTAAAGGACAGACCGAGCAGGGCGCTGATTTGCGAGCCAATCAACCCACCGATTGCTCCCAGCACAGCATAGTAATACGTACGCATGCGTCTATTCATAGTGAGGACCTCCTTCAGATTCGGTTCCAGCTTTCTGGTAATTTTGCCAGCGAACGATACTGCGTCCATTGGCGCCATCCATTTCATAAAAGCCAAAATAACGTGTGGGATCAAAAACACCATCTGTCTGACGAATAAAGAATCCAGCCACCGATGAAAATGGTTCCACCACTAGGGCGACCTGCCAGGGTTCGGGAAAAAAGTTATGATGCAAAAAAGTATCGTAATGCGAAAGAAAAACACCCATACGGGGATGCGTATGGAACCAGCCCACGATTTTGTCGCCTTCAAAGCGCTTGTCGATCTGAGCGTGAAAATCAAGGATCGTATCCTGAGTAAACGTCAAATAGACGGCACCCTGCTTGGTATGCCGCGCCGGCAGCACGTGTTTGATGACGATGTATTGTTCGCCTGTCTGATCCTGGTGCCACTGACCGACCAACGCGCCGCCCACTTCCACATCAGCGCTGCAGGCGTGGACGCAGATGCGGATGTAAGCCGGTCGTGTCACAAAGACGGATATGTTCGGCTGAAGCCCGCTGTTGTCGTATGGGGAATCCCAGCGCTGGGCAAGTTCCAGCGGCCGGGACACAGTCTCGGGTTTGGCCGTTTCCGGTGGCGCGATACGGATATTGAGTCCAGGCATAAAAGTTTCCTAGGAGATAATGACAATAACACTAAGGGAAAGGATGACGCGGGCCACCCCGGTTTCCCGAGGCGGCCCGTGTTATGGGTGCTACCCCGCGGTCACGTCGGCGGTCATCATCAAGCGATCGCCTTCGGGAATCCCGGCTTGCGACAAGGTCTCATCTTCCTTCAATTCACGACCCAGCGCTTTGCTGTCCAAACGATAGGACATCGGGCGTCCATCCGGGCCGGTGACCGGGAGCTCAAGCGAAGTCGTCAACTCAGGGAGCAACTCCTTCACGGGTACCTCAGCGGGTACCTCAGCATTGCGGCTACCTCCAGAGGGAAGCACAATCGTAACGGGAATATCTGCCATTCTTAACTCCTTTCTGAGAGTGGTTGTGGCGCTCCCGCTAGCGCGGGATGTTCAATAAGGCACCACACGAACAAGGGACGTTCCGCTATTGCATGCAACGCGCACAGGTTATCGCAAATGAATCTTGGGTTTCTTCTTCGGCGGTGGTTCAGGTTTAAGCTTCACTTGCGGTTTTGGTTTGCTCGGTGTGTTCGGTACAGAATCCGTGGAGGTCAGCTTGACACGTTCCGGTCGCAGCAGTTCACGCTTGTCCAACGGGAAATAATTTGGGTGAGTCTTGCGAAATTCACGCGACCAGCGCGCCGCTTCTGCATCCCAGGGGAAGGGCGGCTTGGTGGGGTCATCATGAAAATTCTTC
>Ga0105104_10001195_pt1 | contig 19586 bp, 28 predicted proteins | sample PPLLaktember2015_3_FD_87034 | JGI IMG/M metagenome (GOLD analysis project Ga0105104, IMG submission 87034) | Freshwater sediment microbial communities from Prairie Pothole Lake near Jamestown, North Dakota, USA - PPLs Lake P7 Core (6) Depth... | ecosystem: Environmental > Aquatic > Freshwater >... | reverse complement strand
CGTCGACCTGGTGCGGGGGAAAAAAGTGGAGGAAGCGCTGGCCATTTTGCAGTTTACCCCGAAGCGCGCAGCCAAGCTGGTGGAGAAAGTGATGCGCTCCGCACTGGCCAACGCCGAGCATGAGTCGTCGACAGTGAATGTCGAAGACCTGTTCGTGAAAGAAATCTGTGTCGATTCAGGGCCGACCAAGTGGCGGCGCCGCGTGCGCCCGGCTCCTATGGGCCGCGCCTATCGTCAAATGAGACGAGCCAGCCACATCACGGTTCGCCTGTCTGACGGAAAAGAACCCGTCGGAAAAGAGAAGGAGGAATAAGTTTGGGCCAGAAAGTACATCCTTACGGATTTCGACTGGGCTACAACCGGACTTGGAAGTCGCGGTGGTTCGCGAAGAAGGACTACGGAAAGCTCCTTCATGAGGATCTGCATATCAAGCAGAGCCTCAAGCAGCGCTTCGCCCACGCGGGTGTTTCCGAGATCGAGATCGAACGGGCCGCCAACAAGCTCACGGTGATCATCCGGACTTCTCGTCCGGGCATCATCATCGGCCGCAAGGGCTCGGAGATCGACAAACTTAAAGCCGACCTGCAGTCCGCAACGGGGCGGGTGGTGTTCATCAACATCCAGGAAGTGAACAAGCCTGAACTGGACGCGCAGCTCGTTGGTGAATCCATTGCGCAGCAACTCGTCAAGCGCGTTGCTTTCCGCCGGGCCATGCGCCGGGCGGTCGATACGGCTCTTCGGTTCGGCGCCCAGGGGATCAAGGTCCGATGCAGCGGCCGGTTGAACGGTGCTGAAATCGCCCGATCCGAGTGGTACCTGCACGGGCGCCTGCCGTTGCACACGCTCCGCGCGGACATCGAGTACGGATTCGCCCAGGCTTTCACCACCTACGGCGTCATCGGCGTCAAGGTCTGGATCTATAAAGGCGACATCTACGAGCCGAGACAGGACACGGACAGCCGAAGCGACCGGGACCGAGGGCGTGACCGGAGAAGAGATAATCGCTGACGGCACGCAAACTGACAAACTGACAGACTGACAAACTGACAGTCGAAACGATTGTCGGTAGTGGTCGTCAGCCGGGTGAGTTGTCAGTTTGTCAGTTGTCAGTTTGTCAGTGTTTTACGGGTGCAGCTATGTTAATGCCAAAGAAAGTCAAATATCGCCGGCAGCAAAAGGGCAAGATGCGCGGGAAGGCGACTCGCGGCAACTCGGTGGATTTCGGCGAATTCGGTTTGAAAGCGGTTGAGTGCGGGTGGATCACGGACCGGCAGATCGAAGCGGCCCGTATTGCCATGACCCGCTACATCAAGCGCGGCGGCAAGATCTGGATCCGCATTTTCCCGGACAAGCCGATCACCAAGAAGCCGGCTGAAACCCGCATGGGAAAAGGAAAAGGCGCGCCCGAAGGCTGGGTGGCCGTGATCAAGCCGGGCCGGGTGCTTTACGAAATGGAAGGCCTCCCGCCCGACGTGGCCGAAGCGGCCATGAAATTGGCGGCTCAAAAGCTGCCGATTAAGACGAAATTCGTGAAACGGTTTGGTGACTAATGAAACCCTCGAAATATCGCGAGATGACGACCGAGCAGCTGGACGCCGAAACGCGTGATTTGGCCCAGCAGCTCTTCCGCCTGCGTTTTCAGAAGGCGACCGGTCAGGTTGATAATCCTCAGAAGATCCGGGAAATCCGGAAGGATCTGGCGCGGGTCAAGACGGTCTTGACGGAGAAGGGGAAGTGAACTGACAGACTGACAAACTGACAAACTGACAAAACTGACCAGCACGACCTCGAGTCCCTTGTCAGTTTGTCAGTCTGTCAGTTTGTCAGTCCGTCAGGTTGGCAACAGACATACAGGTGGGACAATGGAGCAGCAAGAATCAAGCAGGGGAAAACGGAATCAGAAGGTCGGCCACGTGACGTCAGCGGCGATGCAGAAATCCGTCGTGGTGGCGGTGGACCGGTTGGTCCAGCATCCTCTCTACGGCAAGACCGTTCGCAGGACCAGCACCTTCATGGCGCACGATGAGACCAATGAGTGCAAGGTCGGCGACAAAGTCCTGATTATTGAAAGCCGGCCGATCAGCCGCCGGAAACGCTGGATTGTTCAAGAGGTCCTGGAAAAGGCGAAGGAGTAGCGGGGGTTCCTATGATCCAGATGCGGACTATTTTGACTGTGGCCGACAACTCCGGGGCCCGCAAGATTTCCTGCATCCTGCCGCTGGGCGGGGACGCGGGATTGGGTGCCGGGTTGGGCGATATCATCACTGCCTCCGTGAAGGAAGCTTCGCCGGACGGGACCGTTAAAAAAGGCGAAGTTGTGAAGGCCGTCGTTGTGCGCATGCGCAAGGAGACGCGCCGTCGCGACGGTTCGTACATCCGCTTCGACGAGAACGCGGCTGTGCTGATCAACAACGCGAAGGAACCGATCGGCACGCGCGTGTTCGGGCCGGTTGCTCGCGAGTTGCGCGAAAAGCAGTTCATGAAAATCGTCTCGTTGGCCCCGGAGGTTCTGTAAAGCACTGACCACCTGGGAGCGCAGGCATCCTGCCTGCTTCCCCTAGTGCAGGCAGGATGCCTGCGCTCCCAGGCTGTCAGTTTCGAGCAGGTACGTGCAATGTTACACATTAAAAAAGAAGACCAGGTGATGGTGACGGCCGGGAAGGACCGGGGAAAAACGGGCAAAGTGCTGCGCGTTTTTCCCGGCGAGAACCGGGCGATCGTCGAGAACGTGAACTTCATCCAGCGGCATACCCGCGCCAATCCGCAAAAGAACATCAAGGGCGGACTGGTGCAGCGTGAAGCTTCCATTCACGTCTCCAACCTTAAGGTCGTATGCCGTGAGTGCGGCAAACCCAGCCGAATCGGCTACTCGATCCTCAGCGACGGAAAGAAAGTCCGGGTTTGCAAAAACTGTGAGGGGACGATCGATAAGTAAAGACACTGACAACTGACAACTGACCAACTGACCTCACAGCAGACTGGTCAGTGGTCAGTTGTCAGTGGTCAGTTGCTTTTCGGGGAATAACGATGGCTAGACTGAAGGACAAATACAAAAACGAAGTGGTCCCGGCCCTGGTGAAAGAGTTCAAGTACACGAACATCATGGCGGTGCCGAAGGTCGTCAAGGTAGTGGTGAACATGGGCGTCGGTGAGGCGATCCAGAATGCCAAACTCCTTGACACGGCCGCCGACGAGCTGGGCGCGATCACGGGCCAACGACCAATCGTGCGGCGGGCCAAGAAGGCCATTGCTGCCTTCAAGCTGCGCAAAGGAATGCCGATCGGCGTGACGGTCACGTTGCGGGCCGACCGGATGTACGAGTTCCTCGATCGGCTGATGAACATCGCCCTGCCCCGGGTGCGCGACTTTCGCGGCGTCTCCGTCCGCTCCTTCGACGGGCGCGGGAACTACACCCTGGGCATGCGCGATCAGTTGATCTTCCCCGAGACCGACATCGGGAAAACCGAGCGGATCAACGGCATGAACATTACCATTGTGACCACCGCGAAGAGCGACGAGGAAGCTCGCTTCCTGCTGACACAAATGGGCATGCCCTTCATGAAGCGAGAAGAACGCCGGGCTTTGGCTGTGTAGCGTTCAGGGTTACACGGTTCACGGTTATAAGGTTCAGGGTTATGGCAAAAAAATCGTTGATCGAAAAATCGAAGAAGACTCCCAAATTCGCGGCTCGCAAGTATACGCGCTGCAAGCGCTGCGGTCGGCCGCGTGGATACCTGCGCAAGTTCGAACTGTGCAGAATCTGCTTCCGTGAACTGGCGTTGCGGGGCGAGATTCCGGGAGTCATCAAGGCAAGTTGGTGAAAAGCAACTGACAACTGACAAACTGACAAACTGACGAGGATCGTTCCGTATTTGTCAGTTTGTCAGTCTGTCAGTCTGTCAGTTGCATTTAGGAGCAGGCAACAATGGCGATGACGGATCCGATTTCCGATCTTCTAACCCGCATCAGGAATGCCCATTTAGCGGGACACGAAGCGGTCGAAGTTCCTTACTCTCGAGTGAAGAACGAGATCGTGAAGATCCTGCAGGAGGAAGGCTTCCTGGCTGGTTCAAAACTGAACGAAAAGAAGCCTTTCTCGACGCTGACGGTGCTTCTCAGGTATACCGCCAACCGGCAACCGGCGATTCAATCCGTGAGGAGAATCAGCAAGCCGGGTTGTCGCGTGTATGCCTCCAAGGATGAGGTGCCGCGCGTGCTCGGTGGACTGGGGGTTGTGATCCTCTCCACTTCGAAGGGCCTGATGACGGGCAAGAAAGCCCAGGAACAAGGCTTGGGCGGCGAACTCATGTGTGAGGTCTATTAACGGTTGTCCGGTTATACGGTTTTCCGGTTATCCGGTTCCCGCGAACTCCAATGACCGGATAACCGGGTAACCGAATAACCGGGTAACCGAATAACCGTTCGGAGATACATATGTCGCGTGTAGGTAAAAAACCGATTCCCGTTCCATCCGGCGTCAAGGTCTCGGTGGCCGGTGACCATGTCCGGGTGGAAGGACCCAAAGGGAAGCTGCAGGTTCCAGTGCCGCCATCCATTCGGGTGGAGATGAAGGACGGCACGGTACTCGCCCATCGGGACAATGATGAAAAGAACGTCCGTGCTCTTCACGGGCTGACGCGGTCGCTCGTGGCCAACGCGGTCAACGGCGTGACCACCGGGTTTCGGAAGGAACTGGATATCGTGGGCATCGGCTACCGGGCCGAGATGAGGGGTAAGTTCCTCAACTTGACTTTGGGTTTCTCGCATCCTATCGAATTCCCTGTGCCTCCGGAAATTACGATCAAGGTCGAAAAGCTGCCGCGCACCATTCAGAACTACGTGACGAGCGTGGTGGTTTCGGGTGCGGATCGCGGCCGGGTCGGCCAGACCGCGGCTGATATTCGGGCGCTTCGTCCCCCAGACGCCTATCGCGGCAAGGGAATTCGCTACTCGACCGAGGTCATCAAGCTCAAGGTCGGAAAGAAGGGCGCATAAACGATGACGGTTGAGCGACCATCGACGGACTGACCGACTGACCACTGACCGACTGACCTTCTGACAATCAAGCGCCAGGAGGTAAGAAGGTCAGTTGGTCAGTTGGTCAGTCGGTCAGTAGTCGTTCGGCCAATCGTCAATCGAGAGACATTATGGCTAGGAATCTGAGTAAAGACGACAGACGCATTAAGATCCACGGAAGGTTGCGGCACGTGTTGAGCGGGGGGCCGGAGCGGCCCCGGCTGTGCGTCTTCCGCAGCCTCAAGCACACTTACGCCCAGATCGTAGACGACATGGCCGGCCGCACTCTGGTTGCTGCTTCCACGCTGAGCATGGACGGCAAGAAGCTTGAGCAGGGCGGAAACGTGGCAGCCGCCAAGAGAGTCGGCAAGGTGATTGCCGAAAAGGCTTTATCTCAAGGCATTCAGAGCGTTGTGTTTGACCGGGGCGGTTATCTTTATCATGGCCGGGTGAAGGCTTTGGCCGAAGCCGCACGCGAAGCAGGCCTGAAGTTTTGAAGGCATAGAACGAAAGGATGAAGGATGAAGGATGAAGGATGAAAAAGGAAGAAGGGGAAGGAAAGAGGGATTGGTTCCCTCTTCATCCTTCATCCTTCATCCTTCATCCTTTCGTTCATCCTTCGGGTTTGCGAACGGTAGGGAGAATGTATGGCGATTCCTGAAACGACGGAAGTCGAACTTAAAGATCAGGTCGTGGCAATCAACCGCGTGACGAAGGTCGTCAAGGGCGGAAAGAATTTGAGTTTCAGCGCCCTGGTCGTCGTGGGTGATCAAGGCGGACGGGTCGGCTACGGGCTGGGCAAGGCCAAGGAAGTGCCGGCGGCGATCCGAAAGGGGATCGAGAAGGCGAAGAAGACGATGGTCCAGGTTCCTCTCGCCGGAGCGACGATTCCGCACGCGGTGTTAGGGTGCTTCGGATCGGGTCGAGTCGTTTTGAAACCGGCGCCGGAAGGGACCGGTGTCATCGCCGGCGGAGCGGTTCGAGCCGTGATGGAATCGGCTGGAATTCGGGACGTGGTGACAAAATCCATTGGTTCCGCTAACCCCCACAATGTTATAAAGGCCACTTTCGAAGGTTTGAAGCAGCTTCGTAGTCCGCAACAAGTGGCCCAGACGCGCGGATTGAGCCTCGAGGAACTGTAATGGCTACTAAGGCGAAGAAAGCACCTAAGATGCTGAAGATCACGTATTTTCGAAGCGCGATCGGCCGCGACAAGCGGCAGAAGGCCATTGTGAAGGGTTTGGGCTTTACCAAGCTGAACCAGGTGGTCGAGCGGGTGGATAGCCCCGAAATTCGTGGCATGGTCGCGAAGATCAGTCATATGGTCAAGATTGTTGAGGAATAAACATGAGCCTGGAACTTCACGGTTTAAAACCGGCCAAGGGAGCCAACAAGAAGCGGAAACGAGTGGGCCGAGGCCCCGGTTCCGGTCATGGCAAGACGGCCACCCGAGGCGAGAAAGGGCAGAAATCGCGCTCTGGCTTTTCCCAAAAGGCCGGGTTTGAAGGCGGTCAGATGCCGCTGCATCGGCGCATACCGAAGCGTGGGTTCACGAACAAGTTTGCCAGGGAGTATGCCGTCCTTAATGTGAGAGAGCTGAACCATTTCGAGGACGGGACGGAAGTAACTCCCGAACTGTTGACCCAAAAGGGTCTTGTCAAGAAGGGTAAAGATGGAATTCGGATCCTGGGCGAGGGAGAGCTCTCCCGCAAGCTCACGGTTCGAGCCCATCATTTCAGCGAGTCTGCCAAGCAGAAAATCGAGCAGGCAGGCGGCAGTGTCGAGGTCGTGAGTTAATGGCGGACATTAACCCTCTTTTAACCAGTGTTCGTAATATTGTAAACATCCCGGACCTGCGCAAGCGGATTCTGTTCATGCTCGGGCTTCTAGCCGTGTATCGCGTCGGCAGCTGGATCCCGACGCCCGGGGTGGACAGCAGCGCCCTGCAGGAGGTTTTCCGGCAGCAGGCTGGCACGATCTTTGGAATCCTTGATATTTTCTCTGGTGGAAACCTCAGCCGGCTCTCGGTCTTCGCTCTCGGTATTACCCCCTACATTACCGCTTCTATTATTCTGCAGTTGTTGACGGTCGTCTGGCCTTATCTGGAGCGGCTATCGAAAGAGGGCGAGCTCGGGCGCAAGAAGATCACCCAATACACCCGCTACCTGACCGTGGGCCTCAGCCTCTTTCAGAGTCTGGCGACGGCCCTGGCCCTCGAGCGGACGGGCTCCACTCCGCCGGTTGTCCCTTACCCGGGATGGGGTTTCCGGATCATGACCATGCTCACGTTGACTACCGGGACCGCCTTTGTGATGTGGCTCGGGGAACAGATTTCAGAGCGTGGTATCGGAAACGGAATCTCCCTCATCATCTTTGCCGGTATCGTTGTCGGCCTTCCGCACGCCATCATTTCCTTGTGGCAGGACTGGATCAGCAACGAGAGGAGCATTTTCACGATCATCTTGCTGGTGATCATGATGGTGGTCGTAGTGGGGGCGATCGTTTTCGTCGAAAGGGGCCAGCGGCGAATCCCAATTCAGTACGCCAAGCGCGTCGTAGGCCGCCGGATGTACGGTGGTCAGTCGACTCACTTGCCGCTGCGCGTCAACTCGGGGGGAGTTATTCCGGTTATCTTTGCCGCCTCGATTATCGCTTTCCCATCGACCCTGGGGCTGGTCTTCCAGTCCGGCTGGATGCAGGCCTTTGCGCAGCAGCTGCAGCAGGGGTATCCGCTATACAACATCGTCTACATAACGGGCATTATCTTCTTCTGCTTCTTCTACGTGAGCATTATTTTCAACCCGGACGAGGTGGCAGATAACATCCGGAAATACGGCGGGTTTATTCCTGGAATCAGGCCCGGAAAGCGGACTTCGGAGTACATCGACAGGATACTGAGCCGGCTTACGTTTGCGGGCGCGATTTACCTTGTGCTCGTCAGCCTCTTGCCGGAGTTCCTGATTACCGGGTTCAAGGTGGCCCCCATCCCCTGGATCGGGCCGGCCATCGACAATTTCCTGGTCGAATATAACCTGGACTTCGTCACGACCGGTCTGGGCGTCGCTTTCTACTTCGGCGGCACGTCGCTGCTGATTGTCGTCGGCGTTGCCATGGATACGGTTCAGCAGGTCGAGTCCCAGTTGATCATGCGCCACTACGAGGGCTTCCTGAAGAAGGGGCGGATCAGAGGGCGCAGGTAACGGCTGACAAGGTGACAAGGTGACAAGGTGACAAGGTGACAAAGACCAACGCGCACAATTGGTGGTTTTGGTCACCTTGTCACCCTGTCACCTTGTCAGTTTTGATATGGCTAACACGAAAGTGATAACTCTTCTTGGCGCGCCGGGCGCCGGGAAGGGAACGCAGGCCAAGATGCTGGCGGACAAGTTCGGATACAAGCACGTCTCGACCGGCGAGGTGCTGCGCGACGCGGTCCGGCAGGGAACGCCGCTGGGCCAAAAAGTCAAGGCGGTCATGGAGGCCGGGGAACTGGTCTCCGACGACCTCGTGTCTGAGATCGTTCGTGAGCGAGTCACCGCCCCGGATGCGCCCCGGGCTTTCATCCTGGACGGTTACCCTCGCAATGTCGCGCAGGCGAAATACCTGGAGAACCTCGGCAAGCAGATCGATCTTTACGTCGTCGACATCAAGCTTGAAGAGGAAGTGGCCGTGAAACGCCTGTCAGGCAGGCGTTACTGCGGCGGTTGTGGTAAGATCTACAATGTCTTTTTCTCGCCGTCTGCCAAAGAGGGAATCTGCGACGTCTGCGGCAGCGAGCTTCAGCTGCGTAAGGATGACGCGGAAGAAGTGATCAAAGAGCGTTTCCGCGTTTACCGCCAGCAAACCGCCCCGGTAGTGGATTTCTACGCGGGTCGGCCCAACTTCTTTGAGATTGATGGGAACCGTGAGCCGGACGAGATAGCGGGCGAGATGTCGTGTCTGGTAAATGGTCTTGAGCGTCAGTGGGGAGAAAAAGGATGAAGGATGAAGGATGAAAAAAGTTCTGAGTTCTGGGTTCTGAGTTCTAAGTTCTGAGTTCTGAGTGGTGAGTTCTTCGCGTTTCCGATTCAGGACTCAGAACTCAGAACTCAGAACTCAGAACTTAGAACTCAGAACTTAGAACTCAGAACTTTTTTCATCCTTCATCCTTCATCCTTTGTCTCTATGATTATTTGCAAAGGCAGAACGGAATTAGCCACGATGAGAGAAGCGAATCTTATCGTGGCTCGAGTACTTAACGAACTGGGGCGCCTGGTGCGGCCGGGAGTGACGACCGGCGAGCTCGATCGGCAAGCCGATGAGATGATAGTCAAGGCCGGCGCGCGGTCCGGTTTTAAGGGGTATCACGGGTATCCGGCAAACATCTGCACGTCGGTTAACGAGCAGGTTGTCCACGGGATCCCGAACGGACGCCAACTAATCGAAGGCGACATCATCAGCCTTGATGTCGGCGTGCTTTATCACGGCTTTTACGGTGATTCAGCCTGGACGTTTCCGGTCGGACAAGTGGATGGCGAGACGCAGAGACTGCTGACGGTAACCCGGGAAGCTCTTTACAAAGGGATTGAAAAGGCGGTCGTGAACTGCCGGGTGTCGGATATCTCGGCAGCCGTACAGGAACACGTCGAAAGCCAGGGCTTTTCGGTCGTCCGCGAATTCGTTGGGCACGGGGTCGGGACCTCGCTGCATGAGGAACCGCAAGTTCCGAATTACGGAAAGCCCGGCCGTGGGCCCAAGCTGCAAGCGGGCATGGTCCTGGCGATCGAGCCCATGGTCAACTCCAAGGGCCCGGGAGTCAGGGTCCTGGGGGACCGGTGGACTGCGGTGACGGCGGACGCGGGACTGAGCGCGCATTTTGAGCACTCGGTGGCCATCACCGAGAACGGGCCGTGGATTCTGAGTGAACTGGATTAAGGGGCCGGGAGGAGAGCGAGCGCATGCCTAAAGAAGAGGCCATAGAGGTCATGGGAACGGTGGTTGAGACTCTGCCGAATGCCATGTTCAAGGTCCAACTGGAAAACGGGCACCAGGTGCTGGCTCACATCTCCGGCAAGATGCGCAAGCATTTCATCCGGATTTTACCGGGAGACAAGATCAAGGTTGAGCTTTCGCCTTACGACCTTTCCCGGGGACGCATTGTTTATCGTTATAAGTAGAGGAACTTATGAAGGTCAGAGCATCGGTCAAAAAGATCTGCGCCAAGTGCAAGATGGTTCACCGCCGCGGCGTCGTGCGCGTGATCTGCAGTAACCCAAAGCATAAGCAGCGGCAGGGGTAAGAAACAAGTTCTGAGTTCTCAGTTCTGAGTTCCAAGTTCAGAGTACTGAGTTCAAGGTTTCCAAGTCAGAACTCAGAACTCAGAACTGAGAACTCAGAACTGAGAACTCAGAACCTTCTCGGAGAAACATATGGCACGTATCGCAGGTGTGAACATACCCGACAACAAGCGCGTTCAGATCGGGTTGACCTATATCTTCGGCATCGGCCGGTCTCGGTCAACTCGCATCTGTAAGCAGGCGGATGTCGACATCAACAAGAAGGTCAAGGACTTGTCCGAAGAGGAAGCCGGCCGGATCCGCCAGATCATCCAGGACGAGGGCGGGATTGAAGGCGACCTCCGGAAAGAAGTGCAGCTGAACATCAAGCGCTTGATGGACATCGGTTGCTATCGCGGATTGCGCCATCGCCGTGGACTGCCGGTGCGCGGGCAAAGGACTCATACCAACGCCAGGACACGGAAGGGCCCGCGTAAGGGCGGCATCCGGAAGAAGAAGACGACGAGATAATCGGGTGAAGAAGGATGAAGGATGAAGGATGAAGGATGAAGAAAGGGCGCCTCTGGTGTTCAGGTTTCTTCATCCTCCATCCTTCATCCTTCATCCTTTCGGGTTTACCTGTCAGTAATTGAGAGGAACCAATGGCACAGGCTGGCAAGAAGTCATTCAAGAAGAAGTCGGCGAAGAAGAAGGAAAAGAAGATTATCGCCCACGGAATCGCGCACATTCAGGCGACCTTCAACAACACGCTGGTCAGCATCAGCGATTTGGAGGGCAATGTCCTGAGCAGTTCGAGCGCCGGGGCGCAGGGCTTCAAGGGGAGCCGCAAGAGCACGCCTTTTGCTGCTTCGCAGGCCGCCCACACCGCCGCGGCGGCTGCTCGCGACCAGTACGGCATGAAGTACTGCGACGTGCGCATCAAGGGTCCAGGCGCCGGGCGAGAGGCGGCGATCAGGTCGATCCAGGCCGCTGGTTTGGAAGTGCGTTCGATTACGGACGTGACCCCGATCCCGCACAACGGCTGCCGGCCGCCGAAGCGGAGAAGAGTTTAAACTGACAAACTGACAGACTGACACACTGACAAACTGAGACATGAACAGCTTTAGGTTGTTGGTTTGTCAGTTTGTCAGTCTGTCAGTTTGTCAGTTTGTTAGGTAACACGGAGGATAACACTTGGCACGCTACACGGGTCCGGTCTGCAGGTTGTGCAGACGCGAAGGAATGAAGCTGTTCCTGAAGGGACAGCGCTGTTTCACAGAGAAATGCGCGATTGAGAAGCGCAATTTCGTGCCTGGAGAACACGGACGCAACGTCCGGATGCGCAGCAAGGTCATCGGGTACGGTTTGCAGCTGCGAGAGAAGCAGAAGGTCAAGAGGATCTACGGAATCGTCGAAAGGCAGTTCCGGCGGTACTTTGAGAAAGCCGCTCGCCGCAAGGGAATCACCGGAGAGATGCTCCTGCAACTGCTTGAGCGGCGGCTCGACAATGTCGTCTGCCGCCTGGGTTTTGCAGGCTCCCGGAGACAGGCGCGGCAACTCGTCCGTCATGGTCACATTGCGGTCAACGGTCGAAGGGTAACGATCCCGTCGTATCTGCTCAATCGAGGCGACGAGGTTACCGTCCGGGACAAGAGCCGGAAGGTGCCGGTCATCGTCAACTCGCTGCAGGAGGTACCGGGTCGCGGCGTCCCGAGCTGGCTTACGCTCGATGCCGACAATTTCAAGGGTCAGGTTCTCGAACTGCCAAGGCGGGCGGATATCGCCATGCCCATCGAAGAACAGCTGATCGTTGAACTGTACTCGAAATAGGCCACGGCGAATGCGCGCAAGGACCGGAAGGACGCGGTAACCGCGTGCCATCGGAGACCTGCGCGATGGGAGAACCGAATATGAGAGGTTTACAGAGACCAAAGAGACTTGCTTGCGACCTGGAAACCAGGACTGGGACTTTCTGTCATTTCTACGCGCAGCCCTTCGAGCGCGGGTTCGGGACGACGATCGGCAACGCCTTGCGCCGGATCATGCTCTCTTCGATTGAAGGCGCGGCGATAACGGCCGTCAAGATCGAGGGTGTTCTGCACGAGTTCTCCTCTATACCGGGAGTTAGGGAGGACGTGACCGACGTCATCATGAACCTCAAGCAGATTCCCCTGAAACTGCACGTTGACCACCCGAAGACCCTTTATCTGGAGTCGAGCGGACCCGGAGACCTGAAGTCCGGGGACATTAAGCCGGATCCCGATATTGAAGTGCTCGACCCCAATATCCACATCGCGACGGTCAACGAGACGGCGAACGTGAGGATTGAGATCAGGGTCAAGCTGGGCCGCGGCTATGTCTCGGCCGACGAAAACTTTGACGATGATCTGGATATCGGCTACATCCCGATTGATTCGGTCCATTCTCCGGTGAGAAAGGTCAACTACAACGTCGAAGCCGCCCGTCTCGGGCAGGCGACCGACTACGACCGGCTCAACCTGGACATCTGGACCAACGGTTGTCTCAGGCCTCAGGAAGCACTTGCCCAGGCCGCCAAGATCCTCAAGGATCACATGTTCATCTTCATCAATTTCGATGAAGAACCCGAGCGGTCCGAACGAGAGGACGAACGGGATCTGGAATCGATCAATGAGAATCTGAACCGGTCAGTCGAAGAGTTGGAGCTGTCCGTTCGTTCCTACAATTGTTTGAAAAACGCGAATATTCAGACGATCGGGGAGCTAGTCACCAAGAGCGAAGCGGAAATGCTCAAGACCAAGAACTTCGGCCGGAAGTCGTTGAACGAGATCAAGGAGATCCTTTCGGGCATGGGGCTGTCCTTCGGCATGAAGCTGGACGACAAGGGCCGGCCGGTCCGGGAGAAAGTGGAAGCATAATCGGGCGCGGCGGTTGAGTGGCGCGTTTTTTTTGCGCTGTATCGAAACCCCGCGCCGCTCGAAAGCGGCAAGAGGATTAGTCATGCGACATCATAGAGCAGGTAGAAGGCTGGGCCGAGACGCGAGCCATCGCAAGGCCCTTATGCGTACTCTGGTCACCCAGTTTCTCGACCGGGAAAGGCTTATCACGACCGTGCCGAAAGCCAAGGAGCTTCGGCCCTTTGCGGAAAAGATCATCACGTTGGCCAAGCGTGAGACTTTGCATGCCCGCCGCCAGGCATTGGCCGTTTTGCGCAAGAAGACGGTAGTCTCCAAGCTCTTCGAGACTCTCGCCCCCCGTTTCGCGGACCGCAATGGTGGATACTGCCGGATCGTCCGTTTGGGCGTCCGTAAAGGGGATGCGGCCGAGCTGGCGATCATCGAGCTGATAGGTAGCGAGTACCAGGCAGCCAAGCCCGCTAAGGGTGGCAAGAAGGCCGCGAAAGGCGAAGCCAAGAAGGGGAAGGCCGAGGCCGCCGGAGAGAAGAAGTCCAAGAAAGCGGCCGCCGAAGAAACCGCCACCGCGGAAGAGAAACCGAAGAGACGCCGTACAAAGAAAGCGGAAGCTGAAAAGTAGAAAAGTCAGGAGTCAGAAGTCAGAATGAAAGGTCAAAGCCTCTCATGCTGATTTCTGACTCCTTCTTTTTTCCCCTACGACTTAGGTAAAGATCGCCGCCAGCCCCATCTTCACCAATACCCAGAGCCCCCACGGTATTAGCACGAGCGCGACAGAAGTCGCCAGTGACTTGCGTCCGACTATCGACATCCCCAAGGAGAGCAGGAACACGCAGTAGCACGAGAGCAGATCGATCGATGATAACAGGGCGAAGAGCACTGGAGACTCCGTTCGTGAGACGAGTACCCCCAGGTTTGACGCAACGAGATTCTGGACATCCAGTTCAGTCGGATCTGCTGCCACCAGCACGATCAGCAAGGTGATCACGGTGGAAACGACCGTGTAAGCCAGGAAGCTGTGGACTACAACGGAAAAGACCCGGCTGAATTTCGCATCCGAGCCGACTAGCCAGAACAGAGCCAGGAGGAGTCCCGCCGCTACGAGCAGGACAACTGGGTTCATGATGATCATGAACGCATATCTCACGGCCTTTACCCCAGGCGAATTGAGCATCTGCAGTTGCTCTTCGGGCACTTCCCTGCCTTGAGCCTGGGCCTGCTCGATTACTATCCTCTCGAAGCCTATCGTCTCCATCACCCAGATGAGACCGACTCCTCCAATGACCACGCAGAGGATGAGGGCGATCAGCCAGGTTGGTTTTTTAGCTATCTCCTGGAACGTCTCCTTCGGTTGAAAGAAGATACCCTGTAGCCTCCAAAGCGACCCCTTCACTGGCGGCGCCGATGGTGCGGTCGGCGGCTGCTCGATTTTCTCTGCCAAGTCTCCCATATCGCGTCTCCTCTCGGACTACCCGGCAATTGTATGCGAACGGGCAGTGCTTAAAAAGGACGAAGTTATCACAGTTGTTTGAACCGGTTGTCCTTGACACAATGGAAAAACGGGGAGTTGGGGCGAGCCTGGGAGTTGCTGGCTGAAGCGCGCCGGCTCTGTAACGCGAGCCGCGCGCTTCAGCCAGCAACTCCCAGGCTCGCCATCCGTGCAGACACTCAGGCGATCATGTTCAGATACCTGCTCTACCAGATCGAGTACCGGCGCTGGTTGTTCCTGGCGTTGGCTGTCGCCTTGATCATTCACCTGCTGCCAGTCCAGACATCTCTGACGCCCGCCGGGAAGTCGATACTGGGGATTGTATTGATGACGGTCGTGCTCGTCATCTTCGAACCGATCCCGTTGCCGGTCGTATCGTTTCTAATTGCTGTTTTGGAGGTGTTGTTCGGAATAGCCCGCCCGGCCGACGTTGCTCAGTCTTTCATGAGCGACTCGGTGATCTTCATCATGGGATCGCTCATGCTGGCTGTCGCTATCGTGAAGCAGCAACTGGACAAGCGCATTCTCTTCTTCATTCTCAGGCTGACGAGGGACAGGGTCAGGTTGACGGTGATGTCCCTCGTCTTCATCGCGGGTCTTCTGGCTTCGGTGATGGGCGAGCATTCGGTGGCGGCGATCATGCTGCCGGTTAGTTTGATTCTCGTTCGCATCTGGCAGGAAAACCAGGTCCGGGAGTCGAATCAGCCCATCGTCTTCCTGATGGCGGTGGCTTACGGGGCGGCGGTGGCCGCCATTGGTACTCCGTCCGGCGGAGCTCGAAACGCCATTATGCTCAGTTACTGGGAGCGGATGTCAGGCGTCCGGGTCAGCTATTTGGAGTGGATGGTCGGCATGTACCCGCTGGTGCTGGCGCAGCTGCCGATTCTCTACTTTCTGCTGGTGCGCGTTTACCGGCCCGCTGCCGGCGGTCTGGCCAACGCCTACTCCTTTCTGCGCCGGGAGATGCACCAGCAGAGGCAGTTCAGCGTGGAAGACTGGATTACTGTGAGCATTCTGCTTCTCACGGTGTTTCTCTGGATTGTCTTCAGCGATACTCTGGGGCTCGGTCCGATTGCCCTGATCGGCGTTCTGCTATGCGTTGTGAGCGGTGTCCTGAACTGGGACGACATCAGCCACGATGTGAACTGGGGAGTACCGATCCTGTACGCCTCGATCATCTCCATGGGACTCTGGATGGACTCCACCGGCGCCGCCGACTGGATTGCCGACGGACTACACTTCCTGCTAGGATTCGAGACCGGCGGAGGGCAACTGCTCTTGATCATCACCTTGACCTTGCTGTCTATGCTGGTCGGCGCCGTCGTCAGCAGCGGTCCTGCGATTGCCTTGTTGGGTCCGATCTTCCTGCGGCAGGCCCAGATCTCCGGTGCAGATCCGCTGGTTTTCGGCATGGTTCTCGTCGCTGGGGCCAGCTACTCCAATTTCACTCCGGTCAGCTCTCCGGCTTGTACGATCATCTATGGCAGCGGGATGGTGCCCAGAAGTGATTACTGGAAGATCGGTCTCCGCCTGGCGCTGGTCTCTTTCGTGGTTATTGTCGCTTTTGCTTACTTTTATTGGCCGTTTGTGACGTCCCGTTTCTGAGATATGCACTTTCTTATCTGCATTGGCGGCGAACAACAATCACGGGGGACACTGCGCTTTGGCCTGATGATCTCCTCCGCCTTGCGCGCCGATGTCACAATCCTGTACGTTCGTCGCCCGGTTTCATTCTATTTCCGGAAAGAGGCCCAGATGGCCAGGCAAAAACTCGAGGGTTGGCCACTTGAGACCGTCGACTCTGCAATGATGAAGGCGATCGAACGGATGCTGGTCGAGGAGAAGTATCTGCGCATGGTTGAAGGGCGCGTGGATGTTCGCCAAATGCCGCACGCCGAAAAGGGAGGACTGTACGAGTACCATCTGTGCGGGCAGTATGGCGAGAACGTCAGGATCCGCGAACGGGAAGGGGATGTCGTCGACAGCATTCGCCGCGAGACCATCGAAGTCGCGTACGACCTTGTCATCGTCGGGGCGCCCGGGGACGGAGGCCGCCTCGTGCGCCACATCATTCAGTACATCGAGCCGTCCGTGCTCATCGTCAAGAATCCGCGAGAGGTGCCGTACCGTTTCCTGCTGTGCCTGAATAACTCGGAGTCCGCCCGCAAGGCACAGGAATTTGCTCTCAGATCGGCGTTGCTGCTAAAGACTTCCGTGGACGTCCTTTGCATCCACAGCTACCCTTGGGAAGAAAACGTCGCGATGACGCTCGGTGAGGACGCGGCCCGGCTTTTCAAACGCTTCCGCGTGCCTCACACGATCCACATCAGGCGGGGTCCGGTTGTCCGCACCATCCTGAAGGAAATCCAGCCCGACCACCTGCTGGTGATGGGGCCAAGTGAGAGGTCCAGCATTTACCAGTTTCTCTTTGGCAGCGTCCCGGTCGAGATCGGTCGGAAAGGAAACAACCCGGTGCTGGTCGTGAAGTAGGGATCGGAGCGGCAGAGCGCAAAGGCAAGAACGCGTTACAGAGCCGCTTACTTCGCTCCAGGCTGCTCCGCAAAAAACGCCTTCGCAGCCCTCCACTCCGTGCGCGGCTCTGTAACGCGTTCTTGCCTTTGCGTGCGCGGCTCTTTTACGTCTGGAACTCTGCTATATTGCCTCCTATGAATAAATTGCTCCCGCTCCTTCTGTGTCCGTTACTCCTGACTCCCGTTGTTGCTCAACAGAAGAAGCTCACGCTCGATGACGTCTACCATCCCGAGAAACGCCTCAGCGTAGAAGGGTCGATGCCAATTGGCTTCCGCTGGCTCAAGGACGGAGAACACTATCTTCAGCGTGCGGGCAGGGCCACTCCTCTTGTCAAAATCAACGCCTTAACAGGGGAGCGGAGCCCGATCGTCGATGCGGATCAGATGGAGGCGGCTTTCAAGAAGGTCCCGGGACTGAAAGAGGACCAGGCGAAGAGCGCAGCGCGCGGCAGTTTCAACCTCAGCCCGGATGAGTCCGGCCTGTTCCTTTACCTGAACGACGATATCTACTACTACAATTTCGCCCGTCGCCAGGCCAAGCGGTTAACGAGCTCACCAGGTCTCGAGAAGGAAGCGGATTTCAGTCCGGACGGAAAGAACGTGGCCTTTGTAAGGGACAACAACCTGTATGTCGTCGATGTAGACCAGGCACGGGAAAAGCAGCTGACGAAGGACGGGAGTCCGAGGCTCCTCAATGGCATCCTCGATTGGGTTTACCAGGAAGAGGTCTACGGGAGAGGCGATTATCGGGCCTTCTGGTGGAGTCCGGATTCGACGCGGCTCGCCTTCCTGCAGCTCGATGAAACCGATGTCCCGACGTTTCCGGTCGTCGCCCAGACGGACGTCAATCCGACACTCGAGCAGGAGTATTACCCGCAGGCGGGCGATCCGAATCCGAAAGCCAGACTGGGCATCATCTCAATACGCAACGGCGAAAACCAATGGGTCGATCAGCCGAAGTACCGCCGCGAGGACGAGATCCTGATTGTCAGGGTGGGCTGGACGCCGGACAGCCGGGCGGCGATCTACGAGGTGCAAAACCGCGAACAGACCTGGCTTGATCTCAACTCGTTTGAGACCGGCCGGAAGTCTTCGCGAACGCTTCTTCGCGAGACCTCGAAAGCCTGGGTCGACGTCATCGGCCTGCCAGTCTGGCTGCAGGACGGGTCATTCTTGTGGCAAAGCGCGCGCAGCGGTCACACGCACATTTACCATCATGCGGCGGACGGGAAGCTGATCAAAGCGGTGACATCGGGCGATTGGAGCGCCTCGAACCTGTATGGAGCGGGCATCGCCAGCGGTTGGGTCTACTTTGCCGCCAAGCGGGAAAACGCCACCGATCAGCACTTGTACCGAATTAAGCTGGACGGGACCGGGCTGACCCGCTTGAGCCAGAGAGCGGGCTCTCATTCCGCAAACTTCAATAGATCCTTCACGCTGTTCGCTGACACTTGGAGTGATGTTCAGACCCCGCAGCAGACGGCCATCTATCGAACCGAGAAGGCCGAGCTGGTTAGACCGCTGGCCGAAGCGCAAGCGTCGGTTCTGAAGGACTATGTGCTGTCGCCGGTCGAATTCATGCAGGTTAAGGCGGCAGACGGATTTCCGCTTGACGCGGCGATGATCAAACCATCGGACTTCGATGCGTCACGGAAATACCCGGTCCTGGTCTACACTTACGCAGGACCTCAGGCGCCGACGGTCGCAAACTCGTGGGGCGGACGAGCTCACCTTTGGCACCAGTTCCTGGCTCAGCAGGGCTACATCATTTGGGAGATAGATCCCCGATCCTCCAGTTCGAAGTCTGCGGCTCTTGCGTGGCCGATCCATCAGAACCTTGGAGATCTGGAGCTCCGGGATATTGAGGCCAGTCTGAATTGGCTGAAACAGCAGCCGTACGTCGACGGATCCCGAATCGGGATTTGGGGTTGGAGCTACGGCGGATTCATGGCCGCCTATGCACTCACTCATAGCACCAGCTTCAAAGCTGGAATTGCGGGTGCTCCGGTCACCGACTGGCGGCTTTACGACAGCATTTATACCGAGCGCTACATGGGCCTGCCGTCAAAGAATCCCCAGGGGTATGAGAAAAGCTCGATCGTCAAGGCGGCAAAGAATATGCATGGCCGCCTGCTCCTGCTTCACGGTCTCATCGACGACAACGTGCATCTGCAGAATTCGGTCATGCTCATGTTCGAGCTGCAGAAGGCCGGCAAGGATTTCGACGTGATGTTCTATCCGAACAGCCGCCACGGGGTGACGATTCCGGCGCTGGTTTATCACCTGCGCCGGTTGATGACCGAGTTCATTCTAAAAAACCTTTAAAAGCTGCTCGCGGGATTGACACGATCTCTTTCGGAGTGCGGTGGCCTGGACACCGCTTTGTGTTCGCCGGCCTTGCCGG
>Ga0105104_10001194_pt1 | contig 19606 bp, 12 predicted proteins | sample PPLLaktember2015_3_FD_87034 | JGI IMG/M metagenome (GOLD analysis project Ga0105104, IMG submission 87034) | Freshwater sediment microbial communities from Prairie Pothole Lake near Jamestown, North Dakota, USA - PPLs Lake P7 Core (6) Depth... | ecosystem: Environmental > Aquatic > Freshwater >... | reverse complement strand
GTTTACGCCAAGGACGTGATGATTTACATGGCTGGTCTGCTGGGCATGTATGGCGGCACCTATCGCTCGGTGGAATTTGGCGGCGAGTATATTGACGAGCTGCCAGTGCATGAGCGGATCATCTTCCCGAATATGTCCACTGAGATCGGTGCGAAATGCGGCTTGATCGCTGCAGACCAGGTGACGCTTGACTATCTCGAAAACGAGACGCCAGCCCGAGGCAAAGGTCCCTTCGAGCAGATCCGCCCGGTGAACCCGCGCTACGAGCGCGTGCTCGAACTGGACGTCTCGGCTCTCGGGCCGCAGGTAGCCTGCCACCCGGATGTGGACAACGTCAAGCCGCTGGAGCAGGTGGAAGGTTTGGAGGTGCAGCAAGTCTATATCGGTACCTGCACCAACGCGCGGTATGAAGATCTTGAAATTGTGGCGAACATGCTCAAAGGCAAAAAAGTAGATCCTTATACGCGTGTGATCGTCACGCCTGCCAGCGCGCGCATTTACAAAAAAGCTCTGCAAAACGGACTGATCGAAATCCTGATGGACGCGGGCTGCACAGTGACGGGTACCGGCTGCGGCGCGTGCATTGGTCGCCATGGCGGGATCCTGGCGCCTGGCGAACGCGCTCTCACCACAATGAACCGTAATTTCATAGGCCGCATGGGCAGCCCGCTTTCAGAAATTTACCTGGCAAGTCCTGCCACGGCGGCGGCAACTGCGTTAACGGGTCGCATCGCCGACCCGCGCGGAATTTTGGAAAATCTTTAACCACGAAGGACACGAAGGAACACGAAGGTTTTAATTTCCCTTTGTGAAACTTCGTGGTGAGAAAAGGAGAAACTCATGGGCAAAGCCTGGACATTTGGAGAAAACATGAACACGGACGAGATCATCCCCGGCCGTTACAACATCACGATCGATCCGCTCGAACTTGCAAAGAATGTCTTTTGTGAGGTCAAGCCGGAGTATGCACAGAACGTCAAGCCTGGCGACGTGATCGTGGGTGGGCAGAACTTTGGCTGCGGTTCCTCGCGCGAACATGCGCCGATCGCGATCAAAGGCTCCCAGGCGAAGTGTGTGATCGCGGCGTCCTTCGCGCGCATCTTTTTCCGCAACGCCATCAACATCGGTCTGCCGATCCTCGAATGCCCCGAAGCCGTGGCTGACATTACGGAGGGCGATGAGATCGAAGTCGATCTTTCCAGTGGCGGAATTTTCAACCGTACCAATGGGCATCAATACCAGGCGCGTCCGCTGCCTGATTTCGTCTTGAAGATCGCTGATGCTGGCGGGATCGTCAACTTCCTCAAAGAACACGATATTCAGGAGCTACTAAATTAGGTGGTGGTCTCGATCTGGGCTCGCAGAACTCTCACCCTACTCGACCATCGGATAACGAAAGGAACTAACAAATGACTCGCATTGGATTTTTATACACACGCTTGCGCCTCGAAGAAAAATATTTGCTGGAGGAACTGGAAAAGCACAAGGATGTGGAGGTCATTCGCATCAACGATGGCAATCTATATTTTGACATTGCCCGGGTCCCTGAGCCGGTGGATGTTCTGTTCGAGCGCTCGATCTCTTACTCACGCGGGTTGTACATCTCGAAAATTTATGAAGCCAACGGCGTGACGGTGGTCAACTCACCGCAGGTGGCAGAACGTTGCGGCGACAAATACGTCACCAGCCAGATCCTGGTGCGCGAGGGCATTCCGACCCCGCGCGTGATCATGGCCTTCGATGAAGAGTCGGCATTGGCTGCGGCGGAAGAGATCGGCTATCCGTTTGTGCTGAAACCGGTCGTTGGCTCATGGGGGCGTTTACTCGCCAAAGCGGAAGACCGCTCCACCGCGGAAGCGTTCATCGAACACAAGGCGACGCTTGGTGTCCACCATCAGGTCTTTTACCTGCAGGAGTATATCAACAAGCCGGGGCGTGACATCCGTGCCTTCGTCGTCGGCGACGAACCCGTTTGTGCGATCTATCGCACCTCCGAAAATTGGATCACGAACACGGCGCGCGGCGGCGTCGCTTCGAACTGCCCGCTGAGTTCTGACTTGATCGAAATTTGTCGGCAAACGGCGCGCGCGGTCGGCGGCGGGTTGCTGGCAATCGATTTATTCGAAACAGCGAACGGCCTGGTCGTGAACGAAGTCAATCACACCATGGAATTTCGCAACAGCATCGAAACCACAGGAGTCAACATCCCGGCTCTGATGGTGGAATATGTTTTGTCGCAAGTACGAGTTCCTTCACAATGAAGTCACCTTGAAACCATAAGATCAACTTCGGACGCGCGGACGGCGGCAAACGATCTAAATTGTTTCATCCCAAAGGACGCGAAGGAACACGAAGGTTTGATTTTGCTTTGTGAAACTTCGTGCCCTTCGTGGTGAGAATTTTGCAGCAAATTGGGTATTGACACATTTTGCAAGCGTAGTAAAATCCAGCCCAATATGTTCAGTCCATATGCATTGCCGCGTACCCGTCGTCCGAAGCCCACTTCTTCTGAGAAGGTTGGGAGCCTTTTGTTTGGATGATGGAATGAACCCGCAAGTGCGCTGACACAGCGTATCAGTCAACCAAAACAGCCCTCCTTCTCGGAGGGCTGTTTTTATTTTTTTTGTTCGAGCAACGACGAAGTCATTGCTCCATAAGGAGAAAAATGAAATCCAAACCAAAACCGCAAGTGAAGAAGGTTGTGCTGGCCTATTCGGGTGGGCTGGACACATCCGTGATCGTCCCATGGCTGAAAGAAAACTATGGCTGTGAAGTTGTCTGTTTTTGCGCGGACGTGGGGCAGGGCGACGAAGACCTGCACGTGCTGGAACAGAAAGCACTCAAGAGCGGTGCGAACCAGTTTGTTTTGCACGATATGAAGGAGGAATTTGCCAGCGAGTATCTTTTCCCAATGCTCAAGATGGGGGCAGTCTATGAGCACAAGTATTTATTAGGCACATCCGTCGCACGTCCTCTGATCGCAAAGCATCTTGTGGAAGTGGCGCACGAAGTCGGCGCGGATGCGATTGCACATGGCGCGACCGGCAAAGGCAATGACCAGGTACGCTTCGAATTGACCGTCATGGCGCTCGACCCGCGCTTGAAGATCATTGCTCCCTGGCGCGAATGGGAGATCCGCTCACGTGAAGATGCAATCGCCTTCGCTGCCAAACACAACGTCCCAGTGACTGCGACGATCAAATCCATCTACAGCCGCGACTCGAATCTATGGCATCTCTCACACGAGGGCGGTCTGCTCGAGGACCCATGGAACGAACCCGAAGAAGTGATGTATCAGATCTCCGCCTCGCCTGAGAACGCACCCGAACAGGCTGAATATGTGGAGATCGAATTTGATTGCGGCAACCCGGTGGCAGTCAATGGGGAAAGACTTTCCCCCGCGAAGATCGTCGAATGCTTGAATGCCATCGGCGGGACGCATGCCATCGGACGCGTGGACCTGGTCGAAAATCGGCTTGTCGGCATGAAGTCGCACGGCGTGTACGAAACCCCGGGTGGGACGATCCTGCTGTACGCCCACCGCGAGCTTGAGTCTCTGGTGATCGATCGCGAGACGATGCACTTCAAAGAGATGGTCGCTGTGAAGTATGCCGAGATCGCCTACAACGGTCTGTGGTTCACGCCGCTGCGCGAAGCGATGGACGCGTTCGTCAACGCCACGCAGGGACCCGTCACGGGCACTGTGCGGCTCAAACTGTACAAAGGCAACATCATCACTGCCGGGCGAACGTCGCCGTTCAGCCTGTACCGCGAAGACTTCGCCACGTTTGGTCAAGAGGATGTCTACGACCAGAGTCATGCCGAAGGGTTCATCCGCCTCTTCGGGCTCAGCCTCAAGGTTCGCGCCTTGAATGGCTTACCCGTTTCCGGTCTGGATATGCCGAAGCCCGATTATTCACGATTCAAACGAGACTAAATGATCAGCACTACCTTGAATGCCCGTTTTGCGTCTGTCGAGGATTGTTCCATGCTGGCTGCCTGGAATTATCAGCTGATTCGAGATGAAGGCCATCGCAATCCCATGGATGTCTGGGAACTCGAAGAACGTATGCGCGGGTGGTTGGACTCCGGCGAATATCAAGCCATCCTCTTCGAAGAGAACGAGCCTGTGGCGTACGCCTTGTTCAAGGAAACTGATGACGAGATCTATCTGCGGCAATTTTTTGTGGTGCGGCACCGGCGGCACCAGGGCATCGGTTCGTGTGCAATGGCTCAGTTGTTCGCCCTCTGGCCCCAAGAGAAGCGTTGGATCGTTTCGGTTTTGACAAAAAATACCCCCGCGGTTGCGTTCTGGCAATCGCAAGGTTATGCCGACTATGCCCTGACACTTGAAATACTGCCAGGTACAAACGCACCTCAAAGGAGCCTGACATGACGACTCTCTGGGGCGGTCGGTTTTCCACCAAGCTCAATGAACAAGCCTGGATGCTCAACACGTCTTTGCCATTCGACCAACGCCTCGCCTTGCAGGATGTGCGCGGTTCCATTGCCTGGGCGGAGGCATTGCGCAACGCGAACGTGCTGTCTCGCGAAGAAGTTCAGCAGATCTTCGATGGTCTGCATGCGATCGAAAAAGAATTTGTGGAAGATCGTTTTGTCTTCGTCGAAAACGATGAGGATATCCATACTGCGGTCGAGCGGAGACTTGGGGAATTAATCGGCGCGGTGACGGGAAAACTTCATACGGGTCGCAGTCGCAACGATCAGGTGGCTACGGATTTCCGGTTGTGGATGCTGGACACCCTGCCTCTTCTGGATGAGGCGATCCAGGGACTCCAGTCTGTGCTGCTCGACCTGGCGGAAGCGCATCAGTCCACACTGATGCCAGGTTACACCCACCTCCAGCGGGCACAACCTGTGACGTTTTCCCACTGGCTGCTCAGCCATTTCTGGTCCCTGCAACGCGACCGCGAAAGATTACAAGACTTGTGCGATCGCGTTGCTGTTTGTCCGCTCGGATGCGGGGCTCTGGCGGGGACAGCCTTTCCGATCGACCGGGAAACATTGGCTACGGCACTCGGCTTCGACACGGCGAGCCCAAACAGCATCGACGGTGTTTCTGATCGTGACTTTGTGGCTGAGTATCTTTTCTGCTGCAGTCTGTGCGGCGTTCACCTCAGCAAGCTTTCGGAGAATATGGTGCTGTTCACAACTGCCGAGTTTGGCTTCATCGAACTCAGTGACGCGTTTTCCACGGGTTCGAGCCTGATGCCCCAGAAGAAGAATCCCGATCTGTTCGAGCTGGCGCGCGGCAAAGCCGGGACGATGATCGGCCTGCTGACGGGATTCATGACCACGCTCAAAGGATTGCCTTCCACCTACGACAAAGATTTGCAGGAAGATAAAGTTCCCGTCTTCCAAGCCACGGACACGTTGCTGGTGATCCTGCCTGTGCTGGCTGGCGCGCTGGAAACAATGAGTGTCAACAAAGAAAAAATGTTAGCAGCGATCGACGCGTCCATGCTGGCGACGGACCTGGCAGATCATCTTGTCCGCAAGGGGATGCCGTTTCGCGAAGCGCACGTGGTCGCGGGAAAATCCGTTCGAGCCGCGGCGGAAAAGGGCCTCAGCCTGGATCAACTCTCTTTGAACGAGTGGCAGGCTCTCGGGCCGTTCGAAGCGGACGTTCAACAAGTCTTCGACGCGCAGCAATCCGTCGAAAAAAGAAATGCGATTGGCGGCACAAGCCCTCAGTCGGTACAAAATCAAATCCAAATTGCAAAAACAAAAATCAAAGGAGATTAAATCATGTCTACAGTTTCTTGCCCTGAATGTGCTGCGGAAGTTGCACTGGTGGAAAATACTGAAGTTGGAGAGATCCTGGTCTGCCCGGATTGTGGCGTCGATCTGGAAGTGACCGCCCTCGAACCCGCGACGATCCAGCTTGCCCCCATGGAACAGGAAGATTGGGGGGAGTAGACGATGGACTATCGACCATGGACGATCGACAATGGTCCATCGTCCATGGTCTGCCATTGGAGAACCCATGCATAGACGATTAAAAATTGGCGTTTTATATTCCCGTGTGCGCGTCGAGGAGAAGTGGATTTTCGGCGCGCTGGAAAAGCGCGGGATCGATTATGACCGGCTCGATGACCGTGCGATCCATTTTGATTTGAATTGTCCTGAGCCCTGGCAGCAATACGACGCGGTGCTGGAACGCAGCATCAGTTACAACAGCGGGTTGTACGCTCTGCGATTGTTGAACGCGTTCGGGGTGCCGACAGTGAATACCGCGCAGGTGGCGGAAATTTGCGGGGATAAGTTGATGACCAGCGCAATGTTCACCCGCGATGGAATCCCACAGCCGCACAATGCCACCGCGTTCACGCGGGAAGCCGCGCTGGAAGCCATTGAGAAAATGGGTTATCCCGTCGTGCTCAAGCCTGTAGTCGGCTCGTGGGGACGGTTGCTGGCAAAGGTCAATGACCGCGATGCAGCCGAAGCAGTGCTCGAACACAAAGCGACACTCGGGTCGGCGCAGCATTCCGTGTTCTATATTCAGGAATATATCGAGAAGCCCGGGCGTGATATCCGTGTGATCGTGATCGGCGGGAATGTGTTGACAGCCATGTATCGCAAGTCTGAGCACTGGATCACGAACACGGCGCGCGGCGGCGAGGGAGAGCTTTGTCCCATTACGCCCGAGATCGAAGACTTGAGCCTGCGCGCGGCTGCCTCTGTGGGGGGCGGCGTGCTGGCAGTGGATCTGGTCGAACACCCTGACCGAGGTCTGATCGTCAACGAGATCAATCACACGATGGAATTTCATACCATGCAGCCTGTCAGTGGGGTCGATATTGCAGACGAGATTGTCGAGTATGTTGTCAACGTTGCAAGCAAGGAGTATGTTCAATGACCACAGTATCCATTATCGGCGGATCGGGCTACGGGGGCGGGGAGTTGTTGCGGCTCTTGTTGAGCCATCCGCACGTCGAAGTCAAACAGGCAACCTCACGTTCACATTTGGGCGAATACGTCTATCAAGTCCATCCAAACCTGCGCAAGCAAACCCAGCTCAAGTTCAGTGACCCGGCTACGCTCGAGCCGGTCGATGTCCTTTTTCTCGCCCAGCCGCACGGACAGGCGCAACATCATATCGAAGAATATGCAAAACTTGGTTCGAAGATCGTTGATCTCGCGGCGGATTTCCGTTTGCGCGACGCGGCGTTCTACGAACAGTGGTATGGTGAGAAGCATGCCGCGCCCGAATGGTTGAACAAATTCGTGTATGGATTGCCGGAACTGCATCGCGCCGAACTGGCAAATGCAAATTATGTCAGCGGTGTGGGCTGCAACGCTACGGCGAGCAATCTTGCGCTGCTGCCACTTGTCAAAACGGATTTATTGGATAAGTCATTCCCTGTTTTTATTGAGATCAAAGTGGGGTCATCGGAGTCGGGCGCGGAGGGGAACGCGGGGTCGCACCACGCGGAACGCGCCAATGTGATCCGGACGTTCTCTGCCTTTGGACATCGACATACTGCCGAAGTGATTCAGGAAATGTGCGTGGAGCAGGTCTCGTTGACCATGACCGCGGTGGATGTAGTGCGCGGTGTGCTGGCGACGGCTCATGCCAAAGTGAAGCAGGGCGTGGCGACAAAAGATCTATGGAAAGCCTATCGAGCCGTCGCGAATGAAAACCCGTTTGTGCGAATTGTCAAAGAGCAACGCGGCATTTATCGCGTGCCGGAGCCGAAGATCCTGGCCGGAACCAATTATGCTGATCTGGGTTTTGAACTGGATGAGAACACTGGCCACATCGTGTCCATGTGCGCGATCGATAATTTAATGAAAGGTGCAGCTGGTTCTGCGGTACAATGCATGAATTTAATGTTGGGCTGGGCGGAAACAACAGGACTGGAGTTTACGGGATTGCATCCGATCTAGAGAGTTAGATACGCGATATTCGATAATCGAAAGTCGCTTATTGGAACATAACATGATGACACAGCAAACTTCAATCACAGTGGTAAAACTTGGCGGCACGGAAGGCGTGGACTTCTCCGCGATCTGCAGGGATGTATGCGAGCAACTCCAACAAGGACAAAAGCTGGTGCTCGTGCACGGCGGTTCTGCAGAAGCCAATGCCTTGGGCGAGGGATTGGGCGCGCCGCCGAAGATGATCACGTCACCTTCGGGATACACCTCGCGCTACACCGACCGCAAGACGCTGGAGATCTTTTTGATGGCGGTCAATGGCAAAGTCAATTCGTTGTTGACAGAGCAGTTGCAGATGCTGGGGGTCAACGCGTTTGGCCTGTGCGGCCTGGACGGCAGACTGATGCAAGCCACGCGTAAAGATTCCATTCAAAGTGTTGAAAATGGCAAACGCAAAATTATCCGTGATGATTACACAGGCAAGATCGAAACGGTCAACAGCGATTTGCTGAATTTGTTGTTGAACGCCGGTTATCTGCCCGTGATTGCTCCGGTGGCGGTGAGCGCAAAAGGCGAAGCGCTCAACGTCGACGCGGACCGCGCCGCAGCGATGGTCGCCTCGGCCTTGAGAGCTGAGAATCTGATCCTGCTCACGGCGGTGCCGGGTCTGATGAAAAACTTCCCGGACGAGTCAACGCTCATTCGGCAACTGCCGCAGAGCCAGCTCGCGGCGGCGAGTGAGGCCGCCCAGGGTCGTATGAAGAAAAAAGTTTTGGGCGCGGAAGAAGCGCTCAAAGGCGGTGTGAGCCGCGTCGTAATTGCAGATGGCAGAATTGATAAACCGATTTCGGCTGCGCTGATGGGGAACGGCACAGTAATCCAATGAAAATGGCAAAGGATGGTCCTTATGAGTAAAACGTTTCAAGAGAAACATCAGCACATTGGACTGCCACCCCGGCAGGGTTTGTACGATCCGCAGTTCGAGCACGACTCCTGTGGTGTGGGCATGGTTGTCAACATCAACGGTAAAAAGTCGCACCGTATCCTGCAGCAAGGGTTGGAAGTTTTGAGCAACCTGACCCATCGCGGCGCGCGCGGCGTCGAGCCGAACACAGGCGATGGGGCCGGCATCATGATCCAGGTCCCGCACGCTTTTTTGCAGAGGAAGGCTGAGCGTCACGGCTTCAGCCTTCCTGCGGAGCGCCAATATGCCGTCGGTATGGTGTTTCTGCCGCCCGATCCCAGTCAGCGGCGCGCCATCGAAATGCATTTTGAAGCCATCATTGCTTCTGAGGGTCAGCGCGTGTTGGGCTGGCGAACCGTCAAGACCAATAACAGCGCTTTGGGCGAAACTGCGAAGCGCGCCGAGCCGAAAATGCGCATGATCTTCATTGCCCGCAATCCGAGGATCGCGACGGATATGGATTTCGAACGCCGCTTGTATATCATTCGCAAACGCGCCGAAAATGCAATTCGCTATGGTGGTGTGTTCGAAGGCGGAAAATATTTCTATGTGGCAAGCCTCTCCTACAAGACGCTTGTTTACAAAGGTATGTTGGTTTCCGACCAGCTGGCGGGCTACTTTCCCGATCTGTCAGAGCCTGATATGGAGAGCGCGCTGATGGTCGTGCACTCACGTTTTAGCACTAACACATTTCCCAGTTGGGAGCGTGCTCATCCATATCGCTACGTCTCCCACAACGGAGAAATCAACACTCTGCGCGGCAACATTAATTGGCTGAACGCGCAGGAGAACCTGCTTGAATCAGCCGCGTTCGGCGCGGAGATCAAGAAGGCGCTGCCCGTCATACAGCCTGACGGTAGCGATACCGCCATGTTCGACAACTGCCTTGAACTTCTGACGCTGGCGGGGCGCTCATTGCCGCATGCAATGATGATGATGATCCCGGAGCCGTGGTCGCGGCACGAGGGCATGCCTGATGACAGGCGTGCATTCTACGAGTATCATGCCAACCTGATCGAGCCGTGGGATGGTCCTGCCGCGATGTGTTTCAGCGATGGCGTGATGGTCGGTGCGTCGCTCGATCGCAACGGCCTTCGCCCCGCCCGCTATTACATCACCAGAGATGAACAGATCATTCTGGCGTCCGAAGTTGGTGTCATCGACGTTCCCGCCGAAAACGTCCTTTACAAGGGACGCCTCAAACCGGGCCTTATGTTGCTGGTGGACACCAACGAAGGCCGCATCATCAGTGACGAGGAAATCAAACACAAGCTGGCATCCGAACATCCGTATCGTGATTGGCTGAATAAATATCAAATTAAGCTTGAGGAGTTGCCAAAAGCCGACAGCGTGCCGGTTCCGCAGACCGATTTCGCGACTGTGTTGCAGCGCCAGCAGGCCTTTGGCTACACCGACGAGGAATTGAGCATGATCCTGATGCCGATGGCTCAGAACGCTGTCGAGCCGGTCGGATCCATGGGAAATGACGCAGCCCTGGCGGTTCTTTCCGACAGACCCAAGCTGCTTTACGACTATTTCAAACAACTCTTTGCCCAGGTAACGAATCCACCGATCGACGCGCTACGCGAGGAACTGGTGATTTCCACCGAAGTCATGGTGGGCGCCGAAAGCAACATACTCGAACCGACTCCGCAAAGCTGTCATCAAATTCGGTTAGATTATCCTTTGCTCACCAACAAGGATCTTGCCAGGATTCGCCATGATAAGGTCCCCGGTTTTGCGGTCGTTACCCTGCCAATCGTATTTCCACGCGGCTCGGGCGGCACCGGACTGGAGCAGGCACTGGAAGAAATGTTCAAAGCCGCGGATGCCGCCATCGCGCGCGGCTTCAATCTGATCGTTCTTTCTGACCGCGGAATCGATCGTGACCATGTCCCCATCCCTGCACTTCTGGCGGTGTCGGGCTTGCATCATCACCTGATCCGCCACGGCACGCGCACGCAAGTTGGTTTGCTTTTGGAAAGCGGTGAACCGCGCGAGATCCATCATTTTGCTGCTCTGATCGGCTACGGCGCGACGGCGATCAATCCTTATCTCGTGTACGAAACACTCGACGATCTGATCGCTCGCGAATCCCTCAAGAACCTTGAACATAAGGCTGCCGTAAGGAATTTCTTGAAGGCCGCCACGAAAGGGATTGTCAAGACCCTGTCGAAGATGGGAATTTCATCCATTCAAAGTTACTGTGGCGCGCAGATCTTTGAAGCGCTTGGCATTCATCAGAGCGTGATCGACAAGTACTTCACCTGGACCCCCTCCCGTATCGGCGGGATCGACCTGGCGATCATCGCGCAGGAAGCGGAAATGCGTCACCGCCAGGGGCATCCTGACCGTACACTGACAGCGCAGCATCTGCAAACTGGCGGTGAATATCAGTGGCGCCGGGAGGGTGAATATCACTTATTTAATCCCGATACTGTCCACAAATTGCAAAAGGCAGTCCGCACCAACAGCTATGTCACCTTCAAGGAATTCTCGGCATTGATCAACCAGGAGAATGCACACAAAGGTACGCTGCGGAGCCTATTCGAATTTAAGAATGCCGCAAATCCCATTCCTCTCGAAGAAGTGGAATCGGTGGAATCCATTATGCACCGCTTCAAAACCGGTGCGATGAGCTATGGCTCGATCAGCAAGGAAGCCCACGAGGCTCTCGCCGTTGCCATGAACCGTATCGGGGGCCGAAGCAACAGCGGTGAGGGTGGGGAAGATCCCGAACGCTATAAGCGCTTGCCCAATGGCGACTCGAAAAGGAGCGCCATCAAACAGGTGGCGTCGGCGCGCTTTGGCGTGACCAGTGAATACCTGGTCAATGCCCAGGATCTGCAGATCAAGATCGCGCAGGGGGCAAAGCCCGGTGAAGGCGGACAGTTACCCGGTCGCAAGGTTTACCCCTGGATTGCCAAAGTGCGCTACTCAACACCTGGCGTGGGCCTGATCTCCCCGCCACCACATCATGATATTTACTCGATCGAGGACCTGGCGCAATTAATTCACGATTTGAAGAATGCCAATCACGAAGCGCGTATCAATGTGAAACTGGTCTCGGAAGTCGGTGTTGGCACTGTCGCCGCGGGAGTGGCGAAGGCGCATGCTGATGTTGTGCTGATCAGCGGTTACGATGGGGGCACGGGCGCCTCGCCTCTTAGCAGCGTCAGGCACGCCGGTCTGCCCTGGGAATTGGGATTGGCGGAAGCGCATCAAACCCTGCTGATCAATAACCTGCGCGATCGCATTGTGATCGAGACTGACGGGCAGTTGAGAACCGGTCGCGATGTGGTGGTTGCCGCCCTATTGGGCGCGGAAGAGTTTGGGTTTGCCACGGCGCCGCTGGTGGCGCTCGGCTGTGTGATGATGCGCGTTTGTCATCTCGATACTTGTCCAACGGGCGTGGCGACGCAAAATCCGGAACTGCGCAAGAACTTCACTGGCGACCCCCAGCATGTGGTCAACTTTATGAGTTTCATCGCCGAGGAAATGCGTGAGATCATGGCGCAGCTTGGCTTCCGCACCGTGGAAGAAATGGTTGGGCGGTCGGATCGTCTGTCCATGAGTGATGCGATCCAGCATTGGAAGGCGCAAAATCTCGATTTCTCAAATCTGTTTTATCAACCTGACGTGGACGAGGACGTTGCACAGACCTGCCGCGTTCCACAGGACCATGGGTTGGAGCATACGCTTGACGTCCAGGTTTTACTGGACCTCTGCCGGCCCGCACTGGAACGTGGAGAACCAGTGAGCGCGGAGATGCCGATTCGCAACATCCATCGGACCGTCGGCGTCCGTTTGGGCAGCGAAATCACCCGTTGCTACGGCGCGGCCGGCTTGCCCGCAGATACGATCCGCTTGACCTTTAAAGGCTCTGCCGGTCAGAGTTTTGGAGCATTCATCCCGCATGGCCTCAGCCTGATCCTCGAAGGCGACTCGAACGATTACATCGGCAAAGGCTTGTCGGGTGGCAGGATCATCGTATATCCGCCTGCCGGCTCCACGTTTGCGGCTGAGGATAATATCATCATCGGCAACGTGGCATTTTACGGCGCGACGAGCGGCGAGGCCTACATCCGCGGCCGGGCGGGCGAGCGTTTTTGTGTGCGTAACAGCGGTATGGAAGCCGTGGTGGAAGGGGTTGGCGATCATGGCTGCGAATACATGACTGGTGGACGTGTGGTCGTACTAGGCAGCACCGGGCGCAATTTTGCGGCGGGCATGTCGGGTGGCATCGCTTACATCTTCGACGAGAATGGGGAGGTGCCCGCAAACTGCAATACAGACATGGTCAGCCTGCAGGAGTTGTGCGAGCCTGAGGAAATCGACTTTGTGAAAACAATGCTGCTGCGTCATTTGGATACCACCCAAAGCACCTTCGCACAGCGTGTCCTTGCGAATTGGGATGAATGCCTGCCGAAATTCGTCCGTGTTGTACCTAACGATTATGCACGCATGATCAAGCTGTTGAAAGAGGTTGAATCCACAGGGCTCAGTGGAGAGGAGTCCCTGATGGCAGCTTTTGAATTAAACAAGAGCGATGTATCCCGCGTCAGCGGAAACTGAGGCTGGGACGCCGAAGGTGAATGAATAACAGATGATATGCAGTCAGCCACAGAGTGCACAGAGGTTTTTTCTCAGATTTTCTCTGTGATCTCCCCCGGCACCCGGGCAGGTGTGTGGCAAAGAAAAAACTGTGAAGGTGAATCAGCAAAGAGGAGAAGGATCATGGCTAAACCAACAGGATTTATGGAATATGAGCGCGAACTGCCCGCAGACCGCGTTCCGCAGGAACGCATTAAAGATTGGCAGGAGTTTCACCTGCAGTTTCCCGACGATAAATTAGTAGCTCAGGCGGCGCGCTGTATGGATTGCGGGATCCCGTTTTGTCATAATGGCAAGCTGCTGAACGGCATGGCTTCAGGATGCCCGATCAACAATCTGATCCCCGAGTGGAATGACCTGGTTTATCGGGGGCAGTGGCGACAGGCGCTGGACAGGTTGCTCAAAACCAACAACTTCCCTGAGTTTACCGGGCGGGTCTGTCCGGCTCCGTGTGAAGCCTCCTGTACGCTGGGGATCAATGATCCTTCCGTCACCATCAAAAATATCGAAAACACCATTATCGAAAAAGGCTTTGCCGAGGGTTGGATCGTCGCTACGCCGCCGGCCGTTCGCACCGGCAAGAAAGTGGCAATCGTAGGTTCAGGTCCCGCCGGGCTAGCCTGCGCCGACCAGCTCAACAAGGCCGGGCATCTGGTGACGGTTTTCGAGCGCGCCGACCGGATCGGCGGCCTGCTGATCTACGGTATTCCCAATATGAAACTCGACAAGAAGATCGTCCAGCGCCGCATAGATTTGATGACTGCTGAAGGAGTCACATTTGTGACCAATACAGAAATCGGAAAGAATTATCCGGCCGAAAAATTGCTGAGCGAGTTCGATGCGGTGGTGTTGTGCGCCGGCGCGACCAAGCCGCGTGATCTGCCAGTGGAGGGACGCTCACTGAAGGGTGTTCACTTTGCAATGGAGTTTTTGCACGGCAACACCCACAACCTGCTCGACCAACAGAATCATCACAATCCACAGAGTGATAATGGCTTCAGCTATCCATTCATTTCCGCGGAAGGTAAGGACGTGATCGTGATCGGCGGTGGGGACACTGGCACCGACTGCGTAGGCACCTCCTTGCGCCACAAATGCCGCAGTCTCACCCAGCTTGAAATTCTCAATCGTCCTCCCAATTCCCGCCAGCCCGATAACCCCTGGCCCGAATGGCCAAAGGTTTACACAGTCGATTATGGGCAGGAGGAGGCGCATACCGTCTATGGCAGTGACCCGCGTATTTATTCCGTGACTGCCAAACGCTTTATTGGCGATGAAAAGGGCAACGTGAAGGAAGTTGAAATTGTACAGGTGGAGTGGACCAAGGCTGAGAACGGGCGCTTGATGCCGCGTGAGATCCCCGGCACGGAACAGACTCGCCCCGCGCATTTGGTCCTGCTGGCAATGGGTTTCCTGGGACCCGAAGATACCCTGTTCAAGTCTTTGAACGTCGCACGCGACGAGCGTAGCAATGTCAAAGCCGAATATGGCAAATTTGCGACCAGCCTGCCCGGCGTCTTTTCTGCCGGCGATATGCGGCGTGGACAAAGCCTGATTGTCTGGGCGATCAACGAAGGTCGCGGCGCGGCACGCGAGTGCGACCGCTATCTGATGAGCGAAACTGTCTTGCCATGATTTGTTTATGAATACTGCAACGCTTGTTTTACAAGACGGAACGATCCTCGAGGGTCGGGCCTTTGGTGCGGAGACCGACGCTGTATTTGAGTTGGTCTTCAACACCAGCATGACCGGCTATCAGGAGATCCTGACCGACCCATCCTATCGCGGACAGGGCGTGTTGTTTACCGTATCACACATTGGCAATGTAGGGATCAACATTGAAGATTATGAGTCGAATCTTCCGCAGGTGTCGGCGGCGGTGGTTCGTTCGTTGAGCCCAGTCGTGTCGAATTGGCGCGCTTCCTGCTCGCTTTCGGATTGGCTGGCTGAACACGGCGTACCGGGGATCAGCGGTGTGGACACGCGCTGGCTGACCCGCAAATTGCGCGATAGCGGTACACAAAAAGCGGCGCTGTCTACGAAAGGCACCTCTGCAGAGAAATTACTTTTAATGACGCGCGAATGGCCCGGACTCGACGGTCGCGATATGGTCAAGGAAGTGACTTGCGAGGAATCATACCGATGGGTGTGGGATGAAGGGAGTAGATGGGTAGAGCCAGTAGTCAGTGACCAGTTATCAGTGGTCAGTCGTCCATGGTCCATCGTCGCCTACGACTTTGGCATCAAGAAAAACATTTTACGTCACCTGGCAAGTTATGGCGCGCGTGTGACAGTTGTCCCCGCGGATACAACCGCGGACGAGGCGCTGGGCATGAAACCCGATGGAGTCTTTTTATCCAACGGTCCCGGCGACCCGGCGGGCTTGCCGTACGCGGTCGAAGCGGTCAGGGGACTGATCGAAAGCGGCCTGCCGATCTTTGGGATCTGCCTCGGCCATCAGTTGATCGGACGCGCCCTCGGCGCGGATACGCACCGACTCAAATTTGGGCATCACGGTGGAAATCATCCGGTTGGACATTTGCAAACGGGCGAAGTCCTGATCACCTCCCAGAATCATAATTACTGTGTCACGGCGGGTGACTTGGATTCAAATGAAGTGGAGATCACCTACAAAAGTTTGAATGATGATTCACTGGAAGGGTTTCGGTTGAAGAACAAGCCTGTAATAGGTGTGCAGTTCCATCCGGAAGCTTCGCCTGGTCCACACGACGCACATGATATTTTTGCGGAATTCTTTAAAATGATGAAAGATGAAGTGCGAGTTTGAAAACAGATTATCGACTGTCCTCCGTTGGTCGAGTAGCCCTGAGCGTTTGCCGAGGGGCATATCGAGCCCAACAATTAATGCAAACATTCTTCAAACTGGTTGGTCTCGATACGGCGGACAATCGCCGCCTACTCGACCAACGAATTATTTATGAAACGAACTGACATCCACACTATTCTCGTGCCTGGTTCCGGAGCCATTGTCATCGGGCAGGCTGCCGAGTTCGATTACTCCGGCACGCAGGCAGTTAAAGCATTGCGCGCCGAAGGTTATCGCGTGGTGCTGATCAATTCCAATCCCGCCACGATCATGACCGATCCCGAAATCGCCGATGCGACCTACATCGAGCCGCTCACACCCGAAGCCCTGGAAGTCATCATCGCGCACGAAAAACCCGATGCAATGCTTCCGACAGTCGGGGGGCAGACGGGTTTGAATCTGGCGCTGGCGCTCAGTGAGAATGGGGTGCTCGAAAGGTATGGCGTTCAGCTCATCGGTGCCAGGCTTTTTGCCATCAAGGCGGCTGAAGACCGCATGTTGTTCCGTGAGACAATGCAAAAGGCGGGCATCCCTGTCCCGCGCGGCGGGGCGGCGTATTCGCTAAAAGAAGCGGAAGTGCTCATCGAAGAGACGGGCTATCCTGTGCTCGTACGTGCCTCGTTTGCGATGGGTGGCGCAGGCGCCTCTTGGGTTTATGAGCCTGCCGAACTTCCGGAAGCGATTCGCAAAGCCATCGCAGAATCACCGATTGGCCAGGCATGGCTGGAAGAATCCGTTCTGGGTTGGAAGGAATACGAACTCGAGGTCATGCGCGACAAGGCGGATAACTTTGTCGTCGTGTGTTCCATCGAAAACCTGGATCCAATGGGTGTGCACACGGGCGACAGCATCACCGTCGCACCTGCGCAAACGCTCACCGATCGTGAATACCAGATTTTGCGCGACATGGCACATCGTGTGCTTTCCGCGGTGGGTGTGGAGACGGGCGGTTCGAACGTGCAATTCGCGGTGGACCCGAAGACAGGTCGCGTAGTTGTGATCGAGATGAATCCGCGTGTCAGTCGTTCGTCGGCGCTGGCTTCGAAAGCTACAGGTTTCCCCATTGCCAAACTCGCGGCATTGGTTGCCGCGGGGTACACCCTCGACGAGATCACGAATGACATCACCCGACAAACCAAAGCCGCCTTTGAGCCGTCGCTCGATTACGTCGTTGTCAAAATCCCACGCTGGGCGTTTGAAAAATTTCCGGGCGTGGACCCGACCCTCGGCCCGCAGATGAAGTCCGTGGGCGAAGTGATGGCATTGGGACGGACGTTCCCTGAAGCCTTGAACAAAGCGATCCAGTCCCTCGAAATCGGCGTGGATGCCCTCGACGGTTCAGGCCCCAGCCGCGAGCGAGTTGCCGCGCAGGAGACGTTATCTGGGCTGCAAGCTCCCACCGCCGACCGCCTCTTCCGTGTCTATCGCGCCATACAGCAGGGAATCCCCCTCAACGAGATCTCTCAGGCGAGCGGATATGATCTTTGGTTCTTGGCACAGATACAGGAAATCGCAAATTGCGAAATAGAACTTAGTAATTGCAAATCAGAGACTGACCTTAAACCCATCCTGCACTATGCTAAACAACTGGGCCTTGCCGACTCGCACATTGCGCGTCTTCTTCGCTCTTTCCTCTTTCCTCTATCATCCGATGTCCGCAACCTTCGCAAACGATTAGGCATTATTCCCACTTTCCAAAGAGTAGATACCTGTGCCGCCGAGTTCGAGGCGCAGACGCCATACCTTTACAGCGCCTACGAAATGGAAGATGAGTCACGCCCGACAGACAGACAAAAGATCCTGATCCTGGGCGGCGGACCCAATCGCATCGGGCAGGGGATCGAGTTCGATTATTGCTGCTGCCAGGCGGCATTTGCGCTGTCGAAGATGGGCTACGAGACCATCATGTACAACTGTAATCCTGAGACGGTCTCGACTGATTACGACACCGCCGACCGGTTGTACTTCGAGCCGCTGACACTGGAACACGTGCTGAACGTGATCGAGCGTGAGCAGCCGCTGGGCGTGATCGTGCAGTTCGGCGGCCAAACGCCGTTGAACCTCTCGGCAGGGCTCGAAGCTGCGGGCGTGAAAATTCTGGGCACCTCGCCACATGCAATCCAGCTTTCGGAGGATCGCGAAGAGTTCGCGAAACTGCTCAAAGAGTTGGACATTCCTCAACCTGAAAACGGGATCGCGCGTTCGCTCGAGGAAGCGCGCGCGGTCGCCGAAGAGATCGGTTATCCGGTACTGGTGAGACCGTCGTTTGTGCTCGGGGGGAGGGCGATGGCTTTAGTGGAGTCCGAAGCCAATTTGGCGGGATTCATTCAAAAGGCGATCGAAGCGGCTCCCGGTCAGCCGATCCTGATCGATAAGTTCATGGAGGATGCCTTTGAGATCGATGTGGATGCGTTGTCGGATGGGGAGCGTGTAGTCATTGGGGCAGTGATGCAGCACATCGAGGAAGCTGGCGTTCATTCCGGCGACGCGGCTTGTGTGCTTCCGCCGTACAAGGTCAGTGCCTATCATCAGGGCATCATGCGGGAGTACACCGAGCAGCTGGGGCTGGCGCTCGGCGTGCGCGGACTGATGAACGTGCAGTTTGCCCTGAAGGATGAAGTAGTGTGCGTGCTGGAAGTCAATCCGCGCGCTTCGCGGACAATTCCGTATGCCAGCAAAGCGACGGGCTTGAACATGGCATACATCGCGGCACAGGTTATGGCTGGGAAAACACTCAAGGAGTTAGGCGTCCTCAGCGAACCGCGTGTGGATGGTTTTTTCGTCAAGGAAGCGGTGTTCCCGTTCAAGAAGTTACCCGGCTCCAGCATTTTGCTCGGACCCAAGATGCGCTCCACCGGCGAAGTGATGGGGCATGCCTCGCACTTCGGTCATGCCTTCGCCAAATCCCAGACTGCAGCCGGGATGGCGCTGCCGGAAAGTGGGGGAGTCCTGATCACGGTCAACGATTATGACAAGAGTGCGGGATTGAAGTTTGCGCGCGACATGCATCGTATGGGCTTCAAGTTATACGCAACGCCTGGCACGTCAGAGTTTTTTTGCAAGGTGGGTTTGCCCATCGAAACGATCAACAAATTCGCGGATGGTTCACCGCACACGGTGGATTTGATCCGGAATGGGCAGGTGCAGTTGGTCCTCAATACGCCTCTCGGCCCGAACGCACATAGCGACGGAAACGAAATCCGTGCTGCGGCGATCGCTATGAACGTTCCGCTGTTGACAACGCTCTCCGCTGCGGCGGCTGCGGTGTCCGCGATCCAGGCATTGAAGAAAAAGGAACT
>Ga0105104_10001192_pt1 | contig 19624 bp, 19 predicted proteins | sample PPLLaktember2015_3_FD_87034 | JGI IMG/M metagenome (GOLD analysis project Ga0105104, IMG submission 87034) | Freshwater sediment microbial communities from Prairie Pothole Lake near Jamestown, North Dakota, USA - PPLs Lake P7 Core (6) Depth... | ecosystem: Environmental > Aquatic > Freshwater >... | reverse complement strand
CGGTGTCAAGGCCACCGCACTTCGAAAGAGATCTCGCAACTGCTGGCGCTTCAGAGGCGCGGGGTTTCGATGCGGCTCGCCGCCCAACTCGCCACAAAACGGCAATTCACTCAACCGCCGCTGAGATCTGCCGCCGCACTCCACATTTAGAGCCGTCCCGGGCACAAGATACGTATAAAGATCAGGGCCTTGACGCCGCACTTCGAAAGACGTCGCGCAACTCCTGGCACTTCAGAGGCGTGGGGTTCTAACCGCCCGGGCATCACCACAGGGACGTGACGTGCGGGTAGGCGAGAATCTTGTCGTCTGCTGTGACGAGTGATAGCTTGTGAAGCCGGGATGTGGCAACCAGCAACCGGTCCACCGGGTCCGAGTGGAAGGGTTCGGGCAGGGAGTAGGCTTCCTCCACAATAGGAAGATCCACAGGGACTTCCGTCCACTGGTTCAGGCTCACGTAATGGCGAAACCACAACTTCCAGTGACGGTCAATCGAAACACGACCGCGCTGCGTTGCCCAGGCCAATTCCATGCAGCTGAGGGGCGAATACATCACCAGGCTCTCAGGGTCGGTGAGGGCAAGACGCGCGGGTTCCGAGAGACAGTCCGGCGCCGAGACAGCCCAAATGATAGTGCAGGTGTCGAGAAGGAGCCTCACTGGAGTCCCTGCCACTCCACTTCAGGGAATTGCGGTTCCGTCAGATCTCCCTTGATCTCGACGGTGTTCAGCCCGCAGCCTAGCTGCGTCCGGTTCTCAGCTGGACGCTTGATCGGCACGAGACGCGCGATCGGTACGTTACGCTTTCTCACCTCGACCTCGTGGCCCTCCTCCACCCGCGCCAGATACTCGCCGAGTCGATTTTTCAGCTCAGCCACGTTGGCTATCTTCATGGCCATATAATAGCATATCTACATGGCCAATTTAGACGTCAACTCTCCCAAGTGATTGGGTGACAGAGGACTTGGGTGACAGGGCTTCGCCCGCTGCAGTCTAAGCCGAGATGGACCTCGAGGTATTCGACGGCCAGCCGGAAAAGCTCATCAGCTTCCGTTCGATAGACGTGTCAGTCTCATTCGTAACGAAGCGCCGACATCGGATCGATGGCTAAGGCACGGCGAACGGGACCCCACGAGGCTATAAGGCCGGTAAGCCCAAGAATCAGCGCCACTATCCCGAAAGTCAGTGGGTCTGCAGGCTTCAATCCCGGCACCAGGAACAAGGCAAGCGGCCTCGTTACCAATAGAGCGATGCACAGACCCAGGGCCGAGCCGATCGCCGTGAGCTTGAGCGAGTCAAATGAAACCATTCGGAGGATGGCGCCCTGTCCGGCGCCAACCGCGACTCGCAGGCCGATCTCGCGAGTACGGCGTTCAACGCTGTAAACCATTACCCCATAAAGTCCGACGGTCGCCAACAGCAGGCCCAGCACACCGGTCGACCCCAGCAAAGCGGCACCCACCTGACTCGGAAGGAAAGCCAGACCGATACTCGAGAAGAGGGTTGCCACTTCTGTCCCGGCCGCGGGCTCCACACCCCTGAGGACCCCGCGAACCGGCTCCAATTGCGTCGCTGGCGGCAGGGTGGTCTTCATGACAAACTGGATTCTCGTCCGCTTGTTGTTTATCTGGGCCAGTGGCTCGTAAAGCTGGGGCTTGGGGTCCTCACCGATCGTAATGTTCTTAGTGTCCCCTACGACTCCCACGATCTGACACGGCGTCTTTGCGTCCGGCCCCCACAAGAAGACCCTTCCAACCGCGAGCTGGTTGCCGAGATAGCGTTTGACAAATTCCTGATTGACGATCGCGACATTGTTGTCGCCATTATCGGAAATCAGGAACGCTCGACCCTGGTGCACGGGGATGCTCATCGCCCGGAAGTACTCCGGGGTGACCGCATTCCAGTTGAACCGCGCGTGAAAGTCCTGACCTGTGTCTTGGAACTTGAGATCTGTGCCTATTGTAGTTTGGTCAGTGAACGGAATGATGCGGGCTGCGGCGACAGCCTCCATCCCGGGCAGGGCCTTCAGCTCGCGCAGGACCTGATCGACGTACCGGTCCTTGCTCTGCTGATCTTCGTATTTGGCGGGAGGCAGGTGCGCTTCGGCCCGGAGTGTGTGACGGACATCAAAGCCGGGACTGATCGCGCTGGCTTCAAAGAGGTTTCGCAGGAAAAGCGACCCCGTCACCAGAATGATGACCGAGGTCGCAACCTGCGCAATCACCAACGCCCTGCGCAGACGCAGCTTGGGTTCCCGCTTGGACTGCGATGCAATTGATTCACGCACTGACTGCCAGGCGGGAAGAAGGCCGCAGGCCAGAGTCGCTACTATGGCGAGAATGGCCGCGTAAGTGGCAACACGCCAATCCAAGTCGATCTGAAGCCGGAAGGGAAACGGTAACGGGAGCCGGATTCGAGCAAGCAGACTAGCCACAACATGAGCGAGCGCCAAGCCACAGCCTGCGCCTGCGATCGAAAGCAGCATGCTCTCCACCAGCAGCTGTTGCAGCAATCTCGGCCGGCTGGCGCCGAGAGCCAGGCGCACGGCGATCTCCTGCCGGCGCGCGGCCGCACGAGCCAGCAGGAGACTCGCAACATTCGCGCAGGCGATCAACAATACGAGGCCCAGGACAACCTGAAGCATTAGGAAGAACAAAGCGAGCGAGAGCGCCTCACCCTGCTTCTTGATTCGCGCGAAACCCGAGACAGGCTTCACTTCGCAGGAGTTGCCGTATTTGAGGTAACGCTCAGGGAGGACCGTATCCAGCCGCCTTCCGACCACCGTCAGGCCGGCCCGTGCTTCGTCGATTGACATGCCGGGCTTGAGCCGCGCGTACATCGCCAAAATCGTGTCCTCGAGGTAATAGGGCAAGTAGACGTCCGGCGAAAACCCGAAGCCGATTAGAGTCCGGTGTTGAGAGGGGAGAACGCCTACGACCGTGTACGGTTTCCCATCAAGATTTATGCTGCGGCCGACGATAGACGGGTCGGCGCTGAAAAGCTTGCGCCAGAACTGATTATTCAGGACCACGACCTCATTGGGATCCCCGGGAAGCAGCCCCCGACCGTAGGCCATGGGAACGCCGAGCGCGGTGAAGTAGTTCTTGGTTGTCACCACGCCGAAGATCGGGCGCGTCTGGGTGCCGTCATTCCAATTAACAAACCCTTCTTCGTGCTCACCGACGACATCCGCAAAAACCCCGCTTTCCCTGACGAAGTCAACGACTTGCCATTTCACGTGGCTGTTACCCGCAAGACGGACGGAGACCACTGAACCAGAATCGGAGACGGACGGCTCACTCAGCAGGAATCCCACTGCCAGCGAAAAAATCGTGGTGTTGACGCCGATCCCGAGCGCCAGGGACAAGACTGCGCTCAAGACCAGGGCAGGGCTGCGCCGAAGCCCGCGCAGCGCATAGACGAGATCACGCCAGAGGTTTTCGAGGAATGTAAACCGCCACAGGTCAAGCGCCTCTTCCTTGATTACCACCGGATTGCCGAACGGGATGGGATTGCCTTTTTCGGCCGCCATTTCGCGGTGAAACGCCAGCTCCTGCTCGAGATCGCGGTCGAGCTGACGACGACGCCGGATTTTGAGGAAGAATCGACGCATCTCAATTACCTCGCCAGGACGCGTTGGACCGCCAGGGAAAGCCGGTTCCAGGTGTTTTGTTGTTCAGACAGGAGCTTGCGGCCGCGGTCCGTGATTTCGTAGTACTTCGCCTTGCGGTTGTTCTCCGAGACTCCCCAGCTCGCGGATATCGCTCCGTCAAGCTCCAGTCGATAGAGCGCCGGATAAAGGGAGCCTTCCTCGACTTTCAGCACCTCGTCGGAGAGAAGGTGAATCGTCTGCGCGACGGCATACCCATGCATGGGGCCGCGCTGCAACGAGTGCAAAATGAGAAGATCGAGAGTGCCCTGGAGGAGTGTCGGTGACGATGATTTTGCCATATTGGCGTTCCCTTGATGATCTAGGGATGATTATGCCTGTCTATCCCTAGATGATCAAGGGAAAAGTGGTGGGGGACATGGAATACTTCTTTTCGGGGGCGAGCCTTTTTGACCGGTGTCAAAAATACCCGCTAGTTTTTTGACAGAAGGGGCACCTCTAAGTCAACGAGTTCCTCAGAGTCATGCTCTATTGGCCCGTTACTGACTACGCGGCCCCGGCTTAAGCAGACAGCTGATCCGCCAAACGCTTCTCGTATCCGGCCGCCAGGTCTTCGAGAGCCTTGCGACAATCGCCATCGAAGGCTGAACCATGCATCAGCGCGAGGGTTGCGGGGGCCAGGTCCATGAGCCGGCGAATAGTTGGGCCGGTTTGGGGCGTCAGCGCGGTCGCAAGGTAGGTGTCTTCCGCCTCGAACGCGGGCCCGACGATGTCTTCGGAGGTGCGCGGCGGGAGCTCCGACATTCGGGTGAAGAGGTCCCCGCATAACAGCGTTCTTGTCGTCTCTTCGAAGAGTACTCCGGCATCCCAGCCGTGGGGGACGTGCGGGGTGTACAGGTACCGAATCGTCTTGCCGCCCAAGTCCAGCCGATCCTGGTTCTGGAGTGGGAAAGGTGGGCGGGATGCGAGGTCGTTGACCGACACGGTACAGCCGAGCGCCCCGAAGGCAACTTGAGCGTTCGGGGCGGCAGCCAGCCACTCGTTCATCCCTCCCAGCTCGTCGGCCTCCACGTGTCCGAAGCCGATCCAACGCAATCGGTCCACTGGAACAACGGTGGACAAGGCTTGAGAAATCAAAGGGAAAAGGTTGCGCAGGCCACAGTGAAAGAGTAACGGCTGGTCGGCTAGCACCAGGTATTGATTGAACACCAGACCTGCCCGCTCGATAAACGTTGAGAAACGGTAGATTCCATTGGCGATTTCGTCTGTCCTGGTTTCCATGAGTCCCTCCCTCTAACAGTTATTCAGACAGTTATTTCAGGAACCGGGTTTGACTTCAAGGAAGGCTCAGGGTGTCTGTTACCTGAAATCTGATGTGGGCAACACGCCCTGAAGCCCTGGCGCGGGGTACGCGGTCGCGAACCAGGAAAATCCCGGGGCGCCTGGTCTTCTTCCCAGGTGCGCTTCGGGAAAATATGCACACTTCACGGGTTACGAGCCACTTGCCTGTCGATATACAATGTCGCGCGATGAAGCGCCTGGTCTTGGTCTGCGCAAGCTACATCCTCCTCTCCGCGATCATCTTCTTTCCGCTCCTGAGGGAGTTTAACGGAGTGGTTGCCGCCGGAGGTGATTCCTACTTCCTGATATGGAATATGTGGTGGGTGCATGAGGGCCAGCACAAGCCGGGGCAGTCTCTGCTGTGGACCGATTACCAGTTCCACCCGACCGGGACCTCACTCCTGCTGCAGCCGTTCGACATGGCGCAGATCGCCTGGGTATGGCCGATCTATTCCCTCTGGGGACCGATTGTAGCCAATTCTGTCGTCGTCTTCATATCCTTCTTTCTAACCGGATTTTGCACCTTCCTGCTGGCGCGAATGCTCGGGCTGACTGACGGCGCCGCTTTTGTGAGCGGGCTGGTTTTCATGATGAGTTCGTTTCATTTCCATCATATCCAGGGGGGACACACTTCGCTCGCAAGCCTTTATTGGCTGCCGCTTTTTTGCGTGGCTCTCATTTTCTGGTGGCGGAAGCCGAGCGCCAGGTTCCAAGTATGGCTGGGAGTGGCCTTTTGGGCGCTCTTCTACACCAACTGGTACCTCACGGCGTGCGGTCTTCTCTTCGCAATCTGCTGGTTGGGCGTGAGTCTGTGGGAACGCCCCGCGCTTACCGGCGAGAAGCCTCGTTGGCTGGGTCTTGTCGGCGCTCTGGCGCTTGGCTTTGCCGGGGTGGCGCCCATTCTGGTCCCCGCGGTGCTTCACGCCCGTGAGTTCGTCATGCCTTTCGGCCATGTCCCCTTCTCGGCTGACGTTCTCAGCTTCTTTGTCCCGGGACAATTCTCCGCGTGGGGCGACTTGACCTCCGTCTGGCAAGGCTTTACCGGAAACGGGAGTGAAAACGGGAATTATTTAGGGTTCGTTGCCCTGATCCTGGCTGCTGTCGGAATCCGATTCTGTCGGGAAAGCCGCGTCTGGATGGTAGTGATCGTTTTGGCCGTGCTCTTGAGCCTCGGACCGTATCTCCATGTGAACGGGCGCTGGGAGTTCGCGACGGAGTCGCTTGGCCCCTTGCGTGCCCCCGCAGAATGGGTGTCGGGGACGGCGCGACGCCTGAATCCGAGCTGGTGCGTGGCGCCGGGACATGTCGCCGTCCCGCTCCCGTACCTCGGGCTGAAGGAGATCCCGTTTTTTTCGACGGCGCGTGCACCGGCTCGTTTCATGGCCTTGACGTTCCTTGCGTTGGCCGTTTCTGCCGGCTTCGGGACGAATTGGCTGCTTGGCCGTTTCGAGGGCCGTCGGCGCGTCGTCGTGCTCAGCACTCTGGTCTTGCTGATGGTTGTTGAGCATTATCCGCGGCTGTCGTTTGTCCGGCCTGAAGCCGACCCGTTCTTTGGCCAGCTCGCAGCGACGCCCGGTGATTTTGCCATTCTCGACTGTTCCGAACCTTGGCTGAGGCTGTACAACCAGACGATTCATGGTAAGAGGATGGTCGGCGGATACGTGGGCCGCGAGCAGATCAAAGCACAGCAGGTCCTTGGGGAAGCCGGTGTTGAGGCCTGGATGAACGGCCACTCCATTGAGCGCGATCTTCGGCAGGTGAAGGATTGGCTGATCGCCAACCAAGTACGGTTCGTCGTCGTCCCGGGGAGCTTCGAAGAGGTGAGAGCTCAGCTTCAACAGGCAGATTTCCAATGTGTGTATCGGAGCGATCGAATAGTAGTGTACGCCTGCACCGTGCCGCAAACCTGAGGTAATCTAGCCGCCGTAACAGAGGCGCAGCATAGCGAGGTTTGGTTTGAACCAGGAAATGATCTCCACCGGCGAGCTGGGAATCTCCTTTGAAGGCCACTCGATCGTGCAGCTGGCGGACGAGTTGGGGACGCCTTTTTTCCTGTTCAGCGAAGCCCAGTTGGCACGCAACTGCGCTGCTTTGAAAACTGGCCTGTCGATCGATGGTATCGATCCGGCTCTGCGCTATTGTGTAAAGACAAATAACGAGTGGGGAATACTGGAAGTGCTGGCTCGTATCGGTCTCGGCGCCTTGGTGTCGCACCCGGCCGAAGGCGAACTGGCCAAGGCGGTCGGTTTCGCCGCTGAAGCGACGGCGTTTCAGCGTCCCGTTTTGCTGCCGGAAGACCTCCATCAGATCCTCGACCTCGGCATCAATCTAGTCCATGTCTCCCACCCATCCGATGTTGTTCTGCTCGAAGATCTGGCCAGAGCTCGCGGTTGTTGTCTGCGAATCTCGCTGAGGGTTGCTAACGAATCTCCGCGGTTATCGCTCCTGGGGTTCATGTCGCGCCGGCTGGGCCTGTCTCCAGGCGATGCCCTCGCCGCCGCACGTTCGGTCGTCAGCTCCAGCCACTTGCGGCTGACGGGAATCAACTTCTACGTCGGCACTCAGCAGCGGAGCCCGGCGGGCTTCGCGCGCGCGTTTCGAAGCGCGATGGCTCTCGCGGCAAGAATCAACGCCGAGCTACGAACGCCCGTGGAAGAAGTCAATCTTGGCGGCGGCATCCCTTCGACTTCGCTCTACCGGGCGACGCCTTTGGATCTCGTCTTTGGCAGACAACCGCGAGGCATCCCGGATGTCGCGACGGCACGCCTCGAGGCATTTTGCCGTTCACTCTCCGAATTATTCGTCCAAGCCGCCCGAAGAGCAGGACTGGCCACGAGGCCGGGGCTTGCGGCGGAGCCGGGGCGTTCCGTGGTCGGCAACGCGGGAGTGTTAATCACGCGGGTGAGGGCGATCAAAGGCAATTGGGCGTTCCTGGACGCCAGCCGGAACTACCTGGCGGAGTCCCCTTTGCTGCTAAAGCGGAAAGTGGTGTGTGCCGCTCGGCCAATGGAGAGAACCACTCGCAGTTATCATTTGTCGGGCGCAACACTGAACACGACGGATGTGATGGACTTCCGGCGACGGCTCCCGCCGCTGGAGGTCGGCGATGCGCTCGCGCTCGCGGATGCGGGGGCCTATTCACTGGCCCGTGCCTCGCGCTATGCGGGGCTTGCGCCGGCCGCCTACTTGGTCGGACGGGATGGCGTCATCCGAATTATCCGTCACGCAGAGACCGTCCGGGAACTGGGCGGAGCGAGGATCCCCGTGTGAAAGGGACCAAACCGATCCACCCGGCCTTTGTGACGGGCGCGTGCGGTTTTATCGGCCGGAGGCTTCTCGGCGCCCTCTTGGCAGGCGGTCGGGAAGTGACCGCCCTGTGTCGCCAACCGCCTTGTCTTGCTGATCTTCAGCATCCAAAGTTGACCATCCTCCCGGGCCGCCTCGGGGACATCTCCAACTACTCCCGCTACCTGACGCCGGAAACCGTCGTTTTCCATCTGGCAGCGGTTCGCCCGCTCCGGGGAAGCGTCGCCGACCTGGAACGGACGAACGTAGCTGAGTTCATCGATCTGACCAGGTCTTGCGCTGCAGCGAAGGTCCTCCGTTTCATCAACGTTTCGAGTGCGGTAGCCTTCGGTCCTTCCCGCGGAAGAATTGTTGACGAGGAGGGCCGGCTCAACGGAGTTTCGTTCGCCTACGCCGCATCCAAACGTCGGGCCTTAGAAGCGATCCGCCAAGGTGCGGCCGGCGCGCTTGATGTCGTGACCGTTTGCCCAACGATTGTTTTTGGACCGGATCACCCTCATCACCCCAACAAAGTGACCAGTTTCATCCGGCAACTGCTCAAGTTTCGAATCTCTTGGACGGTCGGAGGCGGTGAGGCGGTGCGTAACCTCGTCTATGTCGATGATGTCGTTCGGGGGTTAATGCTGGCAGAGTGTGCCGGCCGGGCGCGCGAAGAATACATCCTTGGGGGTGAGGAAATCTGCCAGCGCGACCTGAATCGCCGTGTAGCCTCCATGGCCGGGATCCGCTTGAGGGGCAGCTTGAATATTCCACGTTCCTTGGTTCTCACAGCCGCGCGCCTGTTCGATCAAGTGCGGCGCGACACAGCAGAGGCGGGGTTGACCTCTTCTGTCCAGACGCTGACAACGGAGTGGCGATTCTCGTCCGATAAAGCTCGCCGGGATTTGGGTTACACTACTACGCTATTTGATGTCGCACTGAAGCGAACCGTCGATTTCGCGAAAGGCAGTTCAGGAGATTAGTACTTGGCCATCGACTGTATGCATGAACCGCGTCGTCAGCGTGAACGCTGGGATCAAATCGCCATCAAATTTCCAGACCTGTTCCCGGCCGCATCGACTCAGTATTACCGGGAGCGGGAAATCGAACTGCTCGGGCGCACTGTCGAGCTCTTGAACGGCAAACGGGTCCTGAAGCTGGATCTATGGAATGAGGCGGTGAACACGCGGATCCTGCACTGGATGTCCGCAGCAGGTGCGACTTGCCACGGCCTCGACGTCAGCCACGTCACTGCTTCACGCGCGAAGGCGGGAACCAACGGTTTCACCGTGATCCAGGCCGACATGCGCCATGTCCCTTTCCGTGACCGTTCGTTCGATCTCGTCTACACAATCGGAACTCTGGAGCACATCGAGGAATATCGGGAGGCGCTTCGCGAGATCTTCCGGGTCCTGAAGCCCGGGGGCCTGATCATCGCCGGCGTCCCTTACAAGTGGGACCCCTTTCTGAGGCCGGTTCTTGTTTCGCTGTTGGACGCAGTCGGCAAGTACCCTTACAGCCCGGAAAAAAGCTTTGGTCAGCGAGAGTTCGCACAGATTGTTGAGTCGGTGGGCTATCGGGTCAAGGAGCAGACAGGCCTGCTCGCGTTTCCGGGCTTGATCCGACTGATGGAATTGTTCCTGTTGCGCCGGAAAGTGAAATGGCCAAGCTTGTTCTCGCTCTTACTGACGCCATTTGGCCGCCTGGAAGCCCGTTACGCATGGTACCGAGCTAAGGGCTACCTCTTGGTCGTCGTTGCGGAAAAGCCGGGGCCGGTTACCCCCCTTTAGACACGACCCTGGTCAAAGCGCGCACAACCTCGCGCTGCGGCGCGATGGGCGCGTCATGTCCTGGGGCGCCAACAATGACGGCGAGCTGGGCATCGGGACACGCTTCACAGGATGGACGCCCGCGGAAGTGACCGGCCTCGACCACGTCGTAGCGATAGACGCGGGAAGCGCCGCCGCTCACGGCGTTTCAGGCGCTATCCGCGACGAGGGGACGGTGTGGTTGTGGGGCAGCAACGTATCGGCGATGTTTGGGAACGGCGAAGGCCCGCTCTCGGCCGACGATCCGGGCGCCCGCTACCTGCTCGCGGTGCCGGTGAAGGGAATCGCCGGCGCGAAGAGCCTCAGCCTCGGCGAGGGACACGTAGCCGTACTGCTTGACGACGGCACGCTTCGGATGTGGGGCCACGACGGCTGGGGTCAGATTGGCGTCGGCACTTCGGGCTTCTACCAAGAGAAGCCGAACGGTCTCATCATTCAAGAATATTCCTCATGTAATCGATGCATTTCTTCACCTCTTTGGCTGCATCGGAACCTTCAGGAACGCTGTATTCCATCTCCACATCGACGCTGATCGGCCATTTCTCTTTCTTCAGCAGCAACAGAACATCCGCAATCGGCGTTTCGCCTTGGCCAAAAGGCTTGTTTGCATCGGGAGTTGCATGCTTGGGCCCGGTCTTATCTTTGATGTGAATACTGCGCATCCTGTCGTGATATTTGATGATAACGTCGTTGGGGTGCAGTCCGGTCGCTCCGTAATAGTGGCCGGCGTCCAGGTTGAGCATGTTGGCCGGTGAATAAGAAAGGTACTTGTCGAACGAGAATCCCGGATCCGCCACCTGGCCGTGAGTATGGAACATGGCCAGACTCTGATGCTTTTCGGCAAATTTCCCCAGGCGCTGGCAGTTCTGATCGGTCATCTCGTCGGTAATGCCGATCGATCCCAGCACTTTCGCGGCCTTGTACGCATAGTCTATTTCAGCGTCTGACCAGGCGGACGGAGCAAATTTCGCAATGTACACATTGATCCCGGCGTCGTTGAACTTCTTGCGCATTTCGGCGTACCGCTCCATGGGGAGCGAGAGCCGCCACTGACGCTGTGCTTCCCTGGTTGCTTCAGCAGCTTTAGCCCGGTCTGCCCTGTCCTTTTCAGTCAACTGCGTGCCGCGTGGCGACCTTGCTGGTCCCTGCGGAATGCCCAGATCTTCCTCAGCAACACTCCGGAGCTCGATCGAATTGACTCCCGCGTACAAGAGATACTGGACCACATCATCCACTTTGTGGGGCATCTCCCTGTAGCTGTACGTGGTTACGCCCAGCTGAACGCCTGCGACTTTTGAATTCGGCTTTTTGCCCTGAAAACCGGATACAGTGGAGATCTTGAACGGTATGCCGCTCAAAACAGTGGCCGCACCTGCGGCGCCTAAAAACCCACGCCTGGAAAGAGTGTTGTTTTTCATATTGACTCCATAGAATTGAGAACCGCTGCAACGCAACTGCGGACGGCCGAGCTGCGCTTCTTACCCGAGCCGAGCGGGCGGGTCTATAGCTTCAAATCCCAGCCTTTGCGGAACACCGGCTTCACATATTGATTCGCCTCGGGGCTGTTGGTGAATCGCAATTTTGCGCTGTCCCATTCGAGCTTTCCGGGAACCCGCCAGGCGATACAGACAAGCGCCAGCCATTCCGCGAATGGCGCCGTGGTGCTGAAATCGGAGCAGGATGGGTCGCCGCCTTTGCATGCACGGATCCAATCGAGCATGTGCCCCGGGGAACGCGTCAGAAATTGCGGGGGCAGTTCATATTCCATCCATCTGGCCGTCGGCAGCAGCCATACGCCTTCGCCCCGGCTGCTGGTGGCCAAGATGCCCTTGGATCCGATCAGAACCGACCCGTTTCCGGTCAGCACCCCGGGCTGCGGAACGTCGTTTCGGCCGCCGGGCTGCGTATAAACCTTCACGTCGGGGCCGCCGGGGCTGACAATCCTGCGGTCGCCTCCGCGCCCCGCGCCGGCATCCTGGCCCTGACCCCTTCCGCGGCGGCTCGGTCCTGCTTCCCGTCCGGCTCCGCCTTCACCCAGCGCCGGCGCCCGGTTGCTCGTCTGGCGTCCCTTGTCGGCCAGGTTGTTCGACGGTGGCAGGATCGTCTCCTTCTCCATCCCAGGGACGACGTATGCCTCTGGATCGCCCGGGCGGGGGGACTCGTGGTAATAGACCGACACCGGCGGCATTTGGCCCCGGGCGGGGAAGTCAAGCCGGACCACTCCTCGATGCGGAATCGAGATCTTGCTCTTGCCTTCGATGCGGATACATTCTACGCTGACGGGCACGCCCAGTTGCAGCGCAGTATGAACCGGACCTGCGGTGTGGGTGGCCCAGTTACCGATCTGGCCGGTGCCGAAATCCAGAAAGCCGCGCCAGTTGTAGGGCACGTAGGCGTCGCTGAACGGACGCATTGCCGCGCCGCCGAGCCAAAGCTCCCAATCCAGCGTGCCGGGAACGGGCGTTTCCGAGGGAGGCGCTTCGAGGCCTGTCGGGAACATGCCCGGAGACGTGCAGACATGAACTTCCCGCACCTCACCAATGGCGCCCGACCACACGATCTCAGCGGCGACGCGGTGGCACTCGTGCGAGAATCCCTGGTTCCCCATCTGGGTGGCGACTTTGTACTTTACAGCCGCCTGCTGGAGCAACCGTGCTTCCCAGGGCGTCCTGGTGAGCGGCTTCTCTAGGTAGACGTGCTTACCGCGCTCCATACAGGCCAAGGCGACCGTAGCATGCATGAAATCGGGAATGCCGATGGTGCACGCGTCGATGTTCCTGCCTTCCTTGTCCAGCATGACGCGGAAGTCTTTGTACTTGGGGACGTTGTATTTCTTGAGATTGTTTCCCGCTCGTGCTTCATCCACATCACAAAGCGCAACGATGTGCTCGGTTCGCGCGGCCTGGTCCAGAATCAACCCGCCCTGGCCGCCGCAGCCGATAGCAGCAACGTTCAGCTTGCTGTAATAGGGTTTGTATCCAAGAGTCTTCAGCGAAGGGACGCTGCCGAAGCCTCCCACCGGCACGGCGCCGGCCAGGAGCGCCCCGTAGAAAAAATGTCTTCGAGAAATTGAGTTGCCGCCCACAAGCCCTCCCTTCAATCACCGCCTATACTACACCCGAATCAGCGGCAATGACCTGACCGGGTCTCTAATCGACCTGACCGGGGCCGTTTCTAAAGGGCATGTTGCCCAAATGAAGATTGGCTCTGTTGTCTCTTCCCCATTCCTACCTAACCTGCTGCGATCGATTTGCCGTACTGAGGGACGATGCGAAATATCCAAAAAGCTCCCTTCCGGCCTTCGTACCGTGCCTGCAGTATCTCGTAGGCGCCACTGGATAACCTCATCGGGATTTCTCCGTATGCGCTGTTGCCCGGTCGGTCGACAGCCGACATAAGCGTCGCTCCGTCGCCTTCCACTGTCCACTTGAGCCCTGTATTGGCGAAGTCTTTGCTCGTCAGCTTGGGCACGATCTTCTCGGCGAGCTCTTCCGGGCCTTCTTCCGACCATCGGTTGAAAACCAGCACGTCGATCGAGTCAGGTTGTGGTCCTTTCATCCAGCCGCTCATCGGGGGAGACCCGGAGAGGACAAGCGCCTGGTGGTTCCCGACTGACAAAAGTCCGACCGGTTCCTCGACCAGACACGCGCGCCCGTAGTCGGTGCTTGGATCGAGGATGTCGTCAAAGTCTTCACCCACACCATTCCACGAATCCCGGGCAGCATTCGGGAGGATCATGTGGGGGCCCCCGTCCGTGGCAAAACACTGCACTTCGCCTGAAGGCGGCTCAGCAGGCTCGCTCGGCTTGGCCACAAGAGGCGGTTGGACGACGCTTCGTCTACGCTTGGCAGATGACCGCCTTTTGCGGCCGAAACACTTCAAGGTTCGGTTTTCACGACAGGCAGAGATCAGGTCCGCGATCAGTTCTCCTGCTGAGGAATATGCTTCCCGGATTGCCGGGGTTGGTTCCAATTCAATAAGTACGACGCGGTTACCCTCGCCGGGTGCAAGGTCAATCGCAATCCAAGACACGACACCGTTCCACAAGACCGGGAAATAACGGCCAACCGCCTCCCCCAGCGCCGGCCGATATTGAGCGAGTCCACGGAACGACAAAAAATCAGCTACGGCAAGGTCGAGCAGCGGGAAGTGGAAGGGTCGCCATGGAAACAACCCCTTCTCTCCGAGCGGATATGGTCCGCTGGTGTCTGTTCCGTCATGCCAGGAGTACAAGTCGACCAACACATCAATCTCGCCTGACACTCCAGCGCGGTTTAGCTTTTTCCTGATTTTCGCTTTAGATAGACCTGGACTCAGCGTATTCGCCGAGAGAGGGTCGATATCGACGATCAGACGTTCCAGTTCCGCCAGAGTCTCCTTCGAGATCGTCATCTTGATCAATCCCTTCCTCCCTGCGCTGGCAGGGCGATATCGGGATCAGAGCCGATTCCCGAGTTGCACCGTCGTGAACCGTTCAGACTCGTCCAGCTGCTCAGGCTGAGGAGTCAAAGGTGTCCTACTTTCCGATAAGTTCTGCTGACCAGTCTCCGGAGGCGACGACAACAAGCTTCTTGGAGTCGAAGTCCCTGTCCGACTGCCTCCACTTGCCCTTCTCCAGCTTCTTGTCATTGGCCGAGAGGACAGCAGTGTAGGTAGAGCCTCCCCAGTTTCCTTCCTCTCCAAATGAGAAGGTGCGCGTGGAAGGATCGTACTTGCTGGGATGTTCAACCCCCAGTCCGCCTTTCGTCGACACTGCCTCGATGTTGCACAGAGAGTGGTACTTACCCGCGTCGAACCTGTTGGGGTCGACCTTGCTGACAGTCAGCGTGCCAGTCCAGACAACCCCCTCGCTGTCCTTAGCGGTGAAATTCCATTTGCCAAGAGCCGGGCCGCTGCTATTAACGGCCGGTTGATTCCCCTGCCAGGCAGCGATCTGCAAGGCGCAAACAGTGATCAGGACCAAGACGATTAACCTCATTCGTATTCCGGACATACGTCTCCTCCTGGCGGCTGCTTACCACAGCCTCTCCTGAAATCGTTGTGGTATGGGGCACATCGCGCGGGATTCTCGCACAGAACCGGCCTTCAGGGGCGAGATTTCTGCGTTTCCGTTTCGCGGATGAAAACCGCGCGTCTTGCAGAAACGTGCTCTCGGCGGATAATCTCGTCATCTGGAGATCATGATGAACCGCCGCGAATTCTGCCACATGTTTCCTCTGACCGGCGCGAGCCTGGCGGGCGTGGTCAGGCGACCCATCACGCAGGCCGGCTCGGCGCCAACCGGCCTGTCGCCCTCGGCTGCCAGTCCTCCTTTCCTCTACATCCTCCGCTTGGCGATGGCGCCCGGACTTCGGGAGGATGAGCGCGTCGACGCCTTGCTATCCTTCTGCCGACAGGCGCAGATCGATGATGTCGCCTTCATTCTTTGGGCGGAAGAGCTCAACACCGGCCATCCGACGCCGGAGGAAGTCGAGCCGTGGCTGAGGATGGTCGAGCGCGTGAAACCCCGCCTCGCCGAAGCTGGAGTCACGACTTCGCTCAACCCTTGGGTGGTCCTCCTGCACGCCGACCGCGGACGCGTGCTGAAGCCCGGGCAGTCCTTGCGCCTGATGGTTGACCGAAGGGGGCGAATGGCTTCCGCGACCGCTTGCCCGCTCGATCCCGCTCTCCATAATCATCTTCGAAAGCACTACGAGCGTCTGGCTGCCGTACGTCCCCGGATCATCTGGGTCGATGACGACTTTCGATTGCACAATCACGCTCCGTTGGAGTGGGGAGGATGTTTCTGCGACCTGCACATGCAGGAGTACTCGAGGCGGGCGGGCCGCCGCTTGACCCGCGAGGAGTTCGCGAGTGGAGTCCTTCAACCCGGAACGCCACACCCGTTTCGCCGTATCTGGCTGGAGACCAGCCGCGACACGATGGTGAATCTGGCTCGCATCCTTGGAGAAGCAGTCCGCCGGGTGTCGCCCGATACCTTGGTCGGTCTCATGAGCTCCTCACCGGCGGTTCACAGCATTGAGGGCCGTGACTGGGAACAGGTCTTGCGCGGCCTGGCGGCCGGGAAGCCGCCCGTGAACCGGCCTCACCTTCCGTCTTACACGGAGACCACCGGGCCGCAATATCTCTGGGATTTCACAAGGGTTTCACGCCTGAGTGCGGCCAGTGTTCCCCCTGACACGCTCCTCTACCCGGAGCTTGAGAACTGGCCCCATTCGCGTTTCTCCAAGTCCAGGGCTTTCACCCGGTTTCAGATAGAGTCGGCGGCCGCGCTTGGCCCGGCAGGCATCACCATGGACATCTTCGACCTGTTTGGCAACGGCGCCATGGCGCAGGAGGGTTACGCGCCAATTCTCGTTCAGGCGAAGGCGCTCGCGGCTAAGTTGCGGGAGCAGAAACTGGATCCTCGCCGTGAAACAGGCGTCGAGGTGCTCTTTAACCCCGACGCTTCGTACTCGCTGTGGACCGAAAAGGGCGAGAGCTTCAGTGAGCTTGCGCCCGATGACAGTTTCTGGGCGGCATTTTTCGCCGTCATGGGCGTAGCTCACACTTATCGTCGGTATGCGGATCAGAAGAACGCAGTCCTGGCGATTTCGGGGCAGTACTGTCGAGGCCTCAAGGAGAGCCAGGTTCGCAATCTGCTCGCCAACAACATCACGTTCCTTAACGGCGATGCCGTTTTTACGCTCTACAAGATGGGTCTGGGGAATGCCATAGGGGTCAGCGGAGCCGAGTGGGTGGCAGGGGATTCGGGGATCCCCTCGTACGAACAGGTTATCGATGGACGCATCTACGCGGGTTTGCGTGACGCCCGGCTGACCGCCCAGGCTTCGACAGGCGACTACCTGAAAATCGAGTACGCAGCCGATTCCCCTGACCTGCTCATTCATACCGAGGTGCGCGATCCTTCAGGGCGGCGGAGCGGTCCCGGGATGGCAGTCGTCAGGCGCCGGATTGTCACCCTGCCTTACGGGCGAAGCGCCAGCCACCAAGGGCTGCTGCACCCGGTCCGTCAGGCGCTTGTGCAGACTCTGCTTACCGAACTTGCGGATAACCGGTGTCCCTTATTCCTCGCTAACACTGCTAACGTGGCGGTCTTCACGTACGAGCTTGAGGGGAGACGAGTGATATTGCTGGTGAACGCATCTCTGGACGAGTATCAAGAGTTGGAGTTGCGCCGGATATCGTGGTCTCACGAGAAGGCGGTCGAGATTTCGTCCGAAGGGAGCCGACCGCTGGGGGACAGACTCCGGGCGCGTGAAGGCGGTCTTGTATTACGCCCGGGCCTGAAACCGCTTGAGGTGAAGGCGATCGTTTTCCCGCAGTGAGCGGTTCGCCAATGTGGCCGGACTCTCCAGAGTCCGGTGCCGGACTCGCCGAGAGCCCGGCCAAACCAGCCGCCCGGGCGAACGAGGACAGGGGGGAAGCGGCGGACGGCGAGACCCACGCTAATTCCTGCCCCTAGACAAACCCCTGCCGGGCTCTCGGCGAGCCCGGCGCCGGACTCTGGAGAGTCCGGCCACGATAGGGCTGGACGCAACTACTGCCGCTCCAAAGGCCGACCCCTTCGGGCTTAGAACCCTTTTTCAGGTCCGGGCCAGGGGCGGCTGCGAGCGGTACCCTGCAGGGCTTCGTGATGACGAGGTTGCTGGCACGCAGGTTTCGAACGGCGGGTTGCCCAAATCGACCTCGGCAAGACGGATCGCGCCGCGAGCCCGGCGTGACCGGGGTCGTGTCTAAAGTACCGCAGTTAGTTGCCGGTTTCCGACTGCCAACGAAACGGTCTTCAGATGCGGAGTGATCTGGATCGGCTATTGTGATTGACAGCTTGTCACGGAACACCGTTGTCACCTCGTCGAAAGACACCCCGTGTTCCTTTATCGGCACGACCGGCAACGCCGTACTCGGGATTGGTGCGGCGCCCGCAGGGTTTCACTGGCGCCAGGGTCATTTCGCCATGGCGCCGGCTTGAAAGGCGGTCTCCGCAGTCTCTGGGCCTCTGGCGTGACGAGGTGCAAAAGGAGCAATAAAGTAGAGAGCGGCGATCAGGCATAACGGGGCCAGCGAGGCGGGGTGAATACCACGCACGACGACCTCGACAAGGCCTCGCTGGAGGTAAAAGACGCCGATGAACAGGCAAGTGGCCCGGCCAAGTCCTGTTTGGATCAATTCCCTTCGGTGAAAAAACGACACGTAGGCGCAGAAAATCACCACCGTCAAGACTGCGGCGTTGAAGATGTGAAGTAAGGGCCTTATGTCACCAGGTAGATCAGGCGCCCTCGAAATGCCGAAAAACATGCTAACGTGCAGCGCGACGATCAACACTTGAAACACTCCACCGACGATCAGCAGGATCCGCCCCATTGTTACCTCCCGGTCTCGTGATTGAATCGGAGTCGTTCGCGTCCAAACTCGCGACCCTCCTAATCGCTAAAACACCAGTCGCGGGCCAATTGTGACAGCTTATGCCAGGGAGGTCGCGGAGAGCACTCGGCCCCTCTGTTCAGAACCAGGTAGTGGGTCAGTTGGCCTGGATTCGCCGCTAGGGTCCCGCTTCTTCGCTAAAGCGAGCCTTTCTGCTCCGGCCGGCTCCCTAGCGCGAATCCAGGCCGAACTGACCCACTACCCGCTTTGTAATGCTCGTGAAACAGGTGGAAACTGGAAACTGAAGCGCTGGGACGGTCCTATGAAGAACGGATGGATTGAGCTGCCGCTATTCGTGCTCCTCGCCAACTTTGCGGTTCTGGCTCAGGAGTTCAAACGATTCGAGCTCCAGCCTCTCGTAGGATTCTCCGCGGCCGGGAGCATTCCTCTGAGAAGTGAGGATGGCGTCGATCACGGCTCGGTCCACGTGGGCAGTTCGTATCACCTGGGCGGGACGTTCGCTGTCTACCTGAATGAGCTGGACGCGATAGAAGCCCTATGGCAAAGACAGTTCACCGAGGGGCGGTTGCCGGGGGAATTCGCGATTCCGCTCCCCGGAGAGAAATCACCGGCCTTCAATCTGAAAATCGACCGGATTCACTGCAACCTCCTGCATCACTATAGAATCGACGATCCGCGCGCCGTGCCGTACGTCATGGCCGGGCTCGGCGTCACCACTTACTACGTCGATAGTAACGGGCAAACTGACTCAAAGTCCCACTTTTCCTTTGCCCTGGGTGGCGGAATCAAATACTTCTTCACCAGTCGGCTCGCGTTCCGCGGTGAAGCTCGCTGGAGCCCCGTGGTGTTGTCCGCTTCCGACAGCAAGCTTTGGTGCAACGTGAGCGGTGGTGCGACCTGTTTTATCAATCTAAGAACCTCGGTACAGCACCAGGTGGACCTGGCAGGAGGCCTGATCTTCCGCTTCTAGCCCCGATTCTGCGGCAGTCTCCAAATAACGGGCCGGTCCATATCCGAGATCCGGCCCCAATTCCTTCCCGCTCCGCCCTTGCTTCACAGGGAAATCCGGGTTAAACCTCAGGCATGACCCGTTTCCACTCCTCACGACGATCGTTTTTCGCCCGGCTGGCGACCGCAGCCGCTGTCCTGTCTGGCAGATTGGAGGTCGGTAAGGCCATG
>Ga0105104_10001191_pt1 | contig 19645 bp, 17 predicted proteins | sample PPLLaktember2015_3_FD_87034 | JGI IMG/M metagenome (GOLD analysis project Ga0105104, IMG submission 87034) | Freshwater sediment microbial communities from Prairie Pothole Lake near Jamestown, North Dakota, USA - PPLs Lake P7 Core (6) Depth... | ecosystem: Environmental > Aquatic > Freshwater >... | reverse complement strand
TCGATTTGCGTCGCAACCGCCGCAACACGATCGCTTCCGCTGGAGATGGTTTCTGAGGTCAGCATCACTTCTCCGCCGAATCGACGGACGGCTTCTTCTATACGGATATCGTCAGTCGCGACGACCACGCGATCGATCAACAGGGATTTTTTTGCCTGTTCATAGACCCGCTGAACCATCGGTTTTCCGCATAAATCGATCAGCGGTTTTGCCGGAAGCCGCTGCGACGCGAAACGCGATGGAATCACTCCTATGACCACTGGTTTTGCAGACATCAGGGTTTTTCGCCAATAACTTTCGGCACCTTGAAAAACTGTTCATTCCTGGCCGGTGCATTTTTCAATGCATCCTCTGTCGAAACGCCAGGTTTTATTTCGTCCGGGCGAAAGACATTGCTGAGCTCAATCACATGGGAAAGCGGTTCGATCATACTGGTATCCAGGGTATTTAACTGATCCATGTATTCCAATATTTGGTTCATCTGATGTGTGAATTTTTCTTTTTCAACATCGGTAAATTCCAGCTTTGCCAGCATCGCGATGTGTTCGACATCTTTTACCGTTACGGCCATAGGTCATTCTCAGGATTGATTGGTATAATGTTTTTCGATCGCTTGATGAACTCGTTCCATCAAATCCAGCTCATCGGCTTTATTTTCGATTTTCTCTGTCGGGATAGGTTTTCCCAGGATCACAGTAATATCCGCCCGTTTGACGACCATCGATCCTTTGGGCATAATTCCATAGGTATTGTTAATAGTCATCGGCACAACCGGAACTCCTGATTTTGCCGCTAAGGTGAACGCGCCGCGTTTGAATGGCTGCAGTCTCCCGTCACTTGTCCGGGTTCCTTCCGGGAACAAAATGACTGAATGTCCGCTCTTTATAGTTTTTACCGCCCGGTCAATACTCGCCATCGCGTCCCGAGGGTTCGATCGATCGATCATAATAAAAGGTCCATAGCGTAACGCCCAGCCCCAAATGGGCACCCAAGTCAGCTCCTTCTTAAACACGATATTCACTTTGCCGTTTAACGCAACCATGACTGTTGGGATATCAGCCATACTTGCATGGTTGGAAACAAATATGTACGGCTTCGTGAAATCAATATTTTCTTTCCCCTCGACGTGGACTTTTATGCCGAATGTCCAGAGAATACACTTGGACCACGCCCAGGGGCACCAGCGGAAAAAATCTCCTTTCCTGTCAAAAGGGATCGAACCAAACGCCATTGCGGAAAGCAACAATGTCAGAGGAGACAGAAATACTATTTTCACAAGGGTTAAAAACACCACCGGCTCCTTTCATCCCATCGTGCGTTCAAGGCATAGATCCTGGGCTGAAGGCGGTGAACAGATAAAGTTGGAGATGGTACGGGGGACACGTATTCCGCGGAAAACGGGGGAAGAAAATAAACCTGGGCTTTCAGGTCTGATGGACCTGTTTCAGTTCGCTCCATGGACTCATAGTTTTCTGGGGATTCATTTTCGAATTACTACTAAAATAGGAAAGCCTTGCTCGAAATGCAACGGCTGAGCGACGTATTTTTTCCCCGTCAAGGTCTTCATCAGGACTTTCTGTCTCTCCCGGGGGAAAACAGGATCCTGATTATTTGTATAAAAGATATTTCTCGCGCTTGACCATAAACTGTTCGTTGGAGCGGTCGATTCGCTGAAGAATATCCTTGACGGAAGTATTATTTTGAAGTGCACGCCGGATATCATCCGTTCCTACAGCCTTATCAAACGAATTAATCCTGTCCGGTTTCGCCCGGTCAAAAATATTATACTCAGGGAAAAGATGAAGGAGCGCTTCAAGAATTGAAATCTGAATGCGAGTAATCGGTAATACATTTCGATCCGTGATATGGATCTGCACGCCCTTGTACCGAATGCCTGTGGTATCCTTATAGAACGGGATATAAGAGATCGGTCTAAACTGAACACCCGGAAGATTGAGATTATTCAAATAGCGGGCAAGAGCGTATCCATCAATCCAGGGAGCACCGACTAATTCGAACGGCAGCGTGTACCCGATTCCCTGGTTTGCGGTTCCGAGTTCTCCCAACAGTCCGGTCAGCACGGCAAATATTGTTGTAAAGGAATGAGGGATATGCGGTGAAGTCGGGATCCAGAGTAAGCCGGTTTCATCCCACCACATGGATCGCTTCCACCCGCTCATCGTAACGATCGTCAGATCGCATTTCCCTGGTGCACCCGGAGTGCCGCCGTTATTCAGCCATTGTTCTCCGTTAATCATTGTCGCCAATTCGCCCGTGGTCATCCCGTAGACATACGGAATCGGATATCCACCGATAAACGATTTGAATTTAAGTTCCAACATCGGTCCCTCGACTCGGTCTCCCGTTAATGGATTCGGCCGGTCAAGAACGACGAACGGAATTTCAAATTCTGCCGCGGCTTCCATCGCCAACCCCATCGTTGAAATGTAGGTATACGATCGAACGCCAATATCCTGGATATCGTACACCAGGACATCAATACCCCGCAGCATATCTTTTGTCGGCCTGCGCGTTTTTCCATAGAGCGAATACACCGGCAATCCTGTCCGCGAATCGATAAATCCGTTGATTTCTTTTCCCGCATCCGCATCACCGCGTACGCCATGTTCCGGGCTGAAGAGGGCGACCAATTTTACCGCCGGAGAGTTGAACAGGACATCGACCGTACTTTGCAGATCGGAGGTTACCCCTGTCGCATTCGTGATGAGACCGACTCGTTTTCCCTTGAGGATGTCAAATCCGCTCTCGCGCAAAACATCGATTCCTGGTTTCACATTCGGTTCATGGGAATAGAGCGGGGTGGCAATCAAAAAGAGAACGAGCCACATGAACCAATAAAACTGTTTTCTCATCATACGATTCAAAGTCAATCCGGATTTTTTCTTAACATTGTTGTTTGTACAATAATATATGCAATCAATCCCGCAATCCCTACCGCAAGCATCCATCCGAGAATGGTCACCGGAGGGTCGATGAAAAGAAAAAGAATGATGAGGATAACGGAGAGCACCGCACTCCTTTGGATCCGTAAAAGCGATTGAGGTGATCGGATGGTTTGATGTTTCTCTCCCGTTTGCAGATTCCGTACCTCTTGCGTAACGGTTATTTTTGGTTGTCGGGATTCAAATGGAAGCGGTTTCCCGTCGATTTGCCAATTCTTCACCCAACTCAAATCAGAACAGAGGCGCACGAGACGATCGACGTTTTCGATATCCGGGGTAAGAAAAATGGAGGCATATTTCTGAGAGAGCGCTTCGTCTGCTCTTCCGGCAAATGAATTCAGTAAATTCATCATTCGTTTAATATTCGATTGAAATTCGGCAGAGAGCTTATTGAATCCCTCTGTCTCGTGGCCAATCCTCTTTAAGACCTCCTGTGCACGCACAAGAAACTTCGAGATGAAGATTACCTCCTCAAACTCATCTATGATCCCGGTCTGAACAACAATTTGAAGCAACTCACTCACTTCCAGAGGATAGTTCAACCGGTGCTTGCTGTACAATTCAAGATCTCGTACAAAAGCGGTGATATCGGGTCGAATAGTCATCGGTGATTTAAATGCCTCCTTCACTGCAGACGAACGAATCGGGATATCGATGACACCGGAGTTGCGTGAGAGTGGCGAGCATGCGGCAGTGATTTTCCAGGGAGAAATTCATCGAGTGATGGTTGTCGCTATTGTTTCATTGCCCACACTTTGAGCAGGCGAGCTAATTCAGTTCCTGAAAATTTTGATTGGTCATAGAGCCCGGCGCTAATTCTCTGGCGGACGGCTTCAAAGAGGATGACGGCGGTTGCAACGGAAACATTCAAGCTTTGAATCATACCGAACATGGGAATCAGAAGAATGCCGTCAGCGGACTTCGCCGCTTCCGAGGATACCCCCGCGTGTTCATTCCCTACGACCACAGCAACTTTCTTTGTCATATCTATTTCATACAGCGTCTTTGCTTTTTCCTCCAGATGCGTGGCGTAAATGGCAAAACCTTCCTCGTGCAGTTTTTTATAACATTCGTTTACATTTTTAAATTGTCGATGTTCCACCCATTTTTTTGCACTCGCCGAACTTTTCTTTCCGATACCCGGGAACGCTCCATCCGGATAGATCAATTGTACTTCCATGACTCCAGCGGCATCGCATGAACGCATGACCGCGCTGACGTTGTGCGGGTCATGGATATTTTCCATGACAACGGTGAGATCCGGTTGACGATGCCGCAGGACGTCTCCCAGCCGGTTCAAACGGCGTTCTGTTCTCATGGCGCATCCACCTGCGTTTCGTCCCTCCTGTTGTCTCCCGACAGGCTCTGTGTCACATTTTCCCTGAGAACCGGGTGCAATTGCAAGAGCCCCACCGCGGCAACAACCAGCGCCGCGCCCAAAAGCTGTACCACTCCGAGTGACTCCCCCAGCATGAAAAACGCCGCGACAATTGCGACCACCGGTTCCAGGATGCCGATGATTCCTGCCGTTGAGGCATCCAACAATTTTAATCCCGAGGCAAACGCAGTTTGCGGGATCAATATGGAAATGATGGAAAACATCCAGAAGATACCCCAATCCTGAACGGTATAATTCTTTGCGATGATGTTCCACGGCGGATTAACGCACAGCCAGAATAACGCAGAAAAGCCGAACATATAGACGAGCATCGTCCAGACGGAATATCGTTTCAGGAGTTGTTTTGTTGCAACAATCTGATATGCAAATGTGAATGCCGATATCGGTCCGGTGACAATGGCCCAGCCTCGCAGATTGACACTTTGCATCGAACCGGCCGTCACCGCAAAGAAACAGCCGACTAATCCGAACAGGAGCGAAATGCACGTAATACGGTCAAACTGCTCTTCCTTGATGATATACACCGAATAGAGAACCACCCAGACCGGTGCGGTATACTGAACGAGGATCGCGGTTGCAACCGACGACTCTTTCGCCGTGAAGTAATAGGTATAATTTGTTAAAGAGATTCCGACCACGCCTAATACCGCAAACTTCCATATGTCTTCTGTATGAATTTTAAAGACATCCCGATTCTTGAACAGGAAAAACAACAAGAGCAGGACGAAGGTCAGAGAGGTGCGGGTCTGGGCCAAAATAAGAGTATCATAACTGTTGACAATGAGATACTTCCCTATCGGCGCTGAACTTCCCCAGAACAGGACCGCAGTCATGAGAAGGAAAAACCCGCGCAACGGCTGCGGATGCAGAATGGGATTATTAATTTTGGTTGCGTCCGAGATCATCGGCAAGGGTTCTGTAAAAATCTGCCTGCTTCTGATCTCCATGCATTTGGTAGAGATACGATAATCGGTGCAGAAGCGTTTTTTTATCTTTCACCAGGTTAATACCGAGCTTTAAAAACTCGACGAGCCAGTACAGAGGGGGAATATTCAGTTCGGGATCATGACAATCGGCGGCATCCAGGTACGGCTGAACTTCCTCCGGTTTTGCGAGCGCGGCTTTCCGATAATACTGCATCGCCAGCTCGAAGTTATCGGATAACGAATAGGTCGCTTCGAAGACACTCGCCAGCCACATATAGGTTTCATACGCCAGGCCGGAAAATTCCTTCGCAAGCTTTTCACCAAAAAGACACAACTCATCGGGACCGAGCGCGGAGTTCCAAAAAAGGAGACGGTAGAGTTCAACGTCTTGTATCCCTTGTTTCAGCGCGTCCTCAAAGGCATCGAAGATCTCATTGAAATCTTTACCCGCAGCAAATTTAAAGCGTATTTCGTCTACTGTAAATCGAGGCATCAGGTATGATAAATTAATGTAATAAATGAACTTAATGAATGCTCACCTGAAAGGCAAGAAGGCCTTCCAAACGGATTCTCTCTTAACAATGACAACCGTATTCCCGTCAGGTAATCCACGGCGTATTGAAATAAACCTGCTCATAAGTTTATGGAACTTCCCTGAGTCCGTTGTAAGATAATCAGCAAAAGAAATAATGGTTACAAGGAGGGAATTAAATAAAGGCGGTTTCTCCGGGCAGAATCGACTTCTTCACAAATCGCTCCTTTCCGGATTCCGGAGAGCGGGCATTCATCCAACCAATGGTCAGGGTGGTTTGCCAGGAGAACAGCGCTCATTGTTACGATTCTTTACCCAGAAGAGATTCTGAGTAAAATCACGTTCCGGTGAGGGCATCTTCTCCTGCTTGGCACATCCAGAGACCTAGAATGCAAAAGTTGCTTTCAGCGTAAATACTAATTCGTCACTTACCGGGACCATCAACAAGGAAGGTCTCTCGATCTGGAATGCGGTAAGGCTTATTGCAAATTCTCCATCGATATCAATAATTTTGGGGAACCATTTTGTCACACCTTTCATGACCACATCTTTCTTCACGCCATGAAAAGTCAATTGGCCGGTCACCGTGATACTGTCGCCTTGCTGGGAGATCGATTTACTGATAAACGATGCGTAGGGATAGGTCATTGCATCGACGACCTCCATGGCATGCGAATCCCGATTTGAATTGCCGCTGTCAAACGTTGTCACATCCACCTGTGCCGTCACGGATTGTATTTCCTTATTTGCCGGATCGATTTCCAGACGGCATGTGAATTCTTTACTGACCGCTTCAACCGTATGCAGGAGATGAGAAAGACGATAGGTAATTGAAGATGCGCCTTTAATGACCTCCACCCTTTTGGACTGTGCATACACTCCAGCGTACGTTGAAATCAGCAAGAGAACGATCATGCGGAATTTTGACATAAGAGTACCCTTCAGAAGGTTACAACAAGTAATGAAGCTGCAAGCGCCGCAGTCGTGATGTAACCGGACGCCTGATGAAAATGAGCGATCTGGGATGTTGTTGCATGTCTCCCAATAGACATCCCAAGAATCGGCGTTAACACCATTCCGGCAAAATGTACCCAGGCCAGTGTTTTATGAATGGTCGTGGTGCTGATCTCGTTGCGGCGAATCACCGGAGGCGGCGAGAGAACTGCCAGTAATCCTGTTGCGGAATAAGAAATAATGGTTGTGGTGACAAACAAGCTATGATTTCTGCGATATCCGTACTTCCCATCAATGACTTGCTGTCCAAAATAAACCGCCATGATCATGGAACTTAATGTCACAAATCCGCCGATTTGATGTGCGGTGAGCATCGTACGGCGGAGCGTCAGTTCACGTTTACGCGATTCGGGCGTCAGTGGAGCGGCCAGTCCCATCGTACGAAATACTCCATCCTCGCCCCATAAATCTTTTTCCATAAAGCTCATGTTTTCGGGCAGGAGCCTGCGCTTCGGTATCGGTGGGAGTGAATCGTCCTGTAGTTGTAACGGACCATAAATGAGTTGATTTTTTAAATCTGGAATGTAGGTATACTCTTGAGCAAATACATTTTGAGCGACGAAGATGATCAAGATGAACGCTACAACGCTATAGTTCATATGTTCCCTATTCGATACATGAAATGAGACCATAATTCAAATTCTTCTGCAAGTTCCATCCTGGATGGTTATGAATAAACTCGAAGCGATGTGGCATTGATCGTTGTTTTATAACTCAGTAACGGATTGCTCGCAGGTCCGTTGATGACCGCCCCGTTGGTTGCAAAGATGGAGCCATGGGTGGGACAGACGAATCTATTGGTTTTTTCATTATAGGAAACGGTGCTTCCCTGATGAGTACATATTGAACTCAGAGCGACATATGACCCATCGGAAATACGTGCAACAATAATATTATCGACATAGATAGATCCTCCGTTTGAGTTCAAGGCACTATAGGCAGGGTCAGAGAGATTGAGCGTCAGATCGACATTCGTTGGAGAATTGACCATCGGATCAAGTGGTTTACAAGCGGCAAGGCAGGAACTGCAGAAGGCGGCAACCGCCCCAACTCCTATCGTGGTCAAAAATTCTTTCCTATCCATTCATATCTCCTCTCAAATAGAGCAGGAAAATCTATTCTTTTACTTAAAAGCCATGAAAACCTAAGAGATTGACCACCATTACAAATTTCAATAATAATAGAAAACAAACGGGAATCTTTTATTGTTCCCGATGATGATGAATAATTGTAAGATTCGTTCGGAAGGATTCATATGTTTAATATTCTTTCCTTCTTATTCATTTTCTGCAACTTTGTGCTATATTTATGTGTTTACACATTGTGATTTCAGAACTCACTAACAATATTCTTCAATCCGAAATGGAAACCTTAAAATTGACAAATATCGCAGAGAACCATCTTCTTGGACTTTCTCCTGAAATTCTTCTCAAGTGGTTCGATGAAATGCTTCTGATTAGACGATTTGAAGAAAAATGTGCCCAACTGTATGGTATGGGCAAGATCGGGGGGTTTTGCCACCTCTATAACGGCCAGGAAGCAATTGCAACAGGCTCCACAGGTGCAATTACGCCTGACGATTATGTTATTACAGCATACCGCGATCACGGATTAGCAATTTCAAAGGGACTTGACCCGCGCCGTATCCTCGCCGAACTTCTCGGCAAGAGTACCGGTACAACAAAGGGAAAAGGCGGATCGATGCATCTCTTCAGCCGTGAACATAATTTTCTCGGTGGTCATGCGATCGTGGGAGGCCACATCCCTTTAGCCGCAGGCGCAGCATTTGCAATTAAGTACAGGGGTGAAAAACGCGTGTGCCTCTGCTTCATGGGCGACGGTGCAACCAACATAGGCGAGTTTCATGAAGCGCTTAACCTCGCGGCGTTATGGAAACTTCCCGTCATCTATGTTATCGAAAATAATAAATATGGCATGGCAACGGCGGTCGAGCGGGCTTCTGCCGTTGATGCGCTTCACCTGAAAGCTGCAGCGTATAACATGCGCAATCAAGTGGTTGAAGATGGCCATAACGTCCTGAAAGTCTATCAGGCGGTCAAAGCTGCGGTGGACCATGCACGTAAAACCTATGAACCAAGTTTGCTGGAAGTACAAACATTTCGTTACCGGGGTCATTCCATGTCCGATCCCATCCATGGCCCCTATCGAACGAAGGAAGAAGTTGAAGCTCAGAAGAAATTGGATCCGATTACCGTATTGATGAATATATTGTCCGAGGCGAATCTTGCATCAGAAGAATATTTCGAATCTGCGGAAGAACGAATCAAAGCGATCATCGATGAGTGTGTGACATATACGGAAAATAGTCCTGAGCCGCCGCTGGAAGAGCTCTATACCGATGTTTATGCCGAATAAGAACAGGGAGACAAGCACATGCCGGTTGTCAGTTTTCGTGAAGCATTAAACCAGGCCATGGATGAAGAAATGGCACGTGACGAACGTGTTTTTCTTATGGGGGAAGAAGTCGCGCAATACAACGGCGCGTATAAAGTGAGCCAGGGACTCCTTGCAAAATATGGACCGAAACGAATTATTGATACGCCAATTGCCGAGGCAGGGTTTACCGGTATCGGTATAGGGTCAGCAATGGTCGGTCTGCGGCCTATTGTCGAATTTATGTCATGGAATTTTTCTCTTATCGCATTCGATCAAATCGTCAATAACGCTGCGAAAATGCTTTCCATGTCCGGCGGAAATTTTAATGTGCCGATAGTGTTTCGCGGCCCCGGCGGCGCGGCACATAACCTCGCTGCGACGCACTCCCAGTCTTTGGAATCCCTTTACGCCCATTTTCCGGGTTTAAAAGTCGTTATGCCGTCGAATCCACGGGATGCAAAAGGATTGTTAAAAACTGCCATTCGCGATAATAATCCCGTCATCTTTATAGAAAGCGAAGTCATGTACGGCGAGAAAGGCGAAATTCCGGAAGGGGAATATACCATCCCGCTGGGCGCCGGCGAACGAATGAAAGAAGGAAACGATGTCACCATTGTTTCATGGTCTAAAATCCTTCAGCATATCACTCTCAAGGCGGTGGGCCGGCTGGAAGAAGAAGGCATCAGTGTTGAGCTCATTGATCCCCGGACGATAAGACCCATGGACTGGGAATTGGTTTTCAATTCAGTCAAGAAAACGAATCGGTTGGTGATTGTGGAGGAAGGATGGCCGTTTGCCGGGGTGGGCGCACAAATATCACACGAGGTGAGCAATCACTGCTTTGATTATCTTGATGCACCCGTCGAACGTGTGACGCAGGAAGACGTTCCTCTCCCCTATGCACATAATCTCGAGGTTGCGTCACTGCCGAATATCCAGAAAGTAATCCGGGCAGTGCGCAAAGTCATGTACCGTGATTGAAGAATCTTCTGTGAACGTGGATGAGGGCTCAAACAATTTTGAATAATTCTATACTGCGTACCATTGCCGTATCGGTCGTATCGCGGTGATTCTTTTCTTTTTAATTTATGATAATGTTATTTCGTTCATGACACCACGTACCACGAACAGCGTGAAAGAAATAGTATGGCGACAAACATATTGATGCCAAAATTAAGCGACACGATGTCCGAAGGCCTTATTTTGAAATGGCTCAAGAACGAGGGCGATAAAGTAAAGCAAGGCGAAACTCTTGTTGAAATTGAGTCTGATAAAGCGGACATGGAACTGGAAGCATATGACTCGGGCATACTGCGGAAAATTTTGGTTCCCGCAGGCGGCAAGGCAGGAATCGGAGCTCCCATTGGAATTATTGCCGGCGCGAACGAAGATATCAGCAATATGCTGGAAGCGGCGCCTTCCACTCCACTGCGATCTGTCACCCTTGAACGATCACCGGATGATTCGAAAACACCGGCTGCAGTATCGCCTGCCGGATTACAGAGGACTTCCGCCGATTCGAATGAACTGTTAAAAGCATCACCGCTTGCAAAACGGCTTGCCGGCGAGAACAAAATTGAATTACGTTCGATCACCGGATCCGGACCACAAGGCCGCATTATAAAACGAGATATCGAACCTCTCCTCGGCAGGAAAAAATCAGGACCTGCCGCCATATTGACGAACATCACCCCGGGCGGGTCTCGCACCGTCGAGCTTTCGCTTATCAGAAAAACGATCGCGAAACGAATGCAGGAGAGCAAACAAACCGTTCCTCATTTCTACGTTACGGTAGAGATTGATATGGAACCGGCAATGGCGTTTCGTGAGCAGCTGAATACCGTCGCCGAAAGCAAAATCAGTTTTTCCGATCTTCTTGTTAAAGCGGCTGCAGGCACGCTCATGCATCATCCCAATGTCAACGCCTCATATCTAGGTAATACCGTCCGCCAGTTCGGCGAGGCACATATCGCGGTGGCGGTCGCTCTTGACGAAGGGCTGGTCACCCCGGTCATACGGAACTGCGAACAAAAGACCATCCTTCAGATCAATGCGGAACTGCTCGATCTCGCAGAGCGGGCGCGGAACCGCAAACTGAAGCCGGAAGAATATCAGGGCGCAACGTTTACGATAAGCAATCTCGGGATGTTCGGTGTCGATGATTTCGTTGCGATCGTCAATCCTCCGGAAGGCGCCATTCTTGCCGTTGGTTCAATTGTGGAAAAGCCGGTCGTCAAGCAAGGTCAGATTGTTATCGGGCATACCATGAAAGTGACACTTTCGTCAGACCATCGAATTATTGACGGCGCGGTTGCGGCGCGGTTCTTGAAAGACTTGAAGAGCCTGCTGGAAAAACCGGCGGCATTGATGCTGGTGTGAATGACTGAACGGTAAACGACAGAACGTACATAAGAAAGGCGTCATTCCTCCGACGCCTTTATGACATCCTTGATGATGCTTTTTAATTCATATCAATGGAGAGCTTGAACCGGCAGATCCGGTTATTCCCTTTGTCCGCAACGAAGATCGTATTATCATAAAATGCAATGCCGTAGGGCTGATTAAAGTTCCTTCCATACGAATCGTTATGGCCGCCGAATGAATAACGTTCAGTTCCTCTAGAATTAAAACGATACAAACTATCTGTACCGGCATCGACCACAAATAAATTTCCGGATGGATCGAGCGCGAGCCCCCGCGGCTGAACAAACCGGTTAATTCTTAAGATATCGATATCACCATCCACGCTGGGATAGAATTTTGAGACCCAGTTTGTCGTTTGTCCCATTGCAAGAAACTGCATCCATTGAACTTTCCACAACGGAATCACTGATGAAACTTCAACTTGTGAAAAAACATATTCGAGCGCAGTTCCTGTCGGCCGAATAGCCAATCCCGTCACATGGTGAATGGAAAGCAATCCAGTCCCTTCTTGCGCAAAGGTGCTTGTCACGGGGGATAAAAAAACATCGTTGTTTGAATAAAGAAGAATTGCATTATCCGGATCAAATGTACCGGTATTTTTTTGTCCCGTACGGCCAATGATATAATAATTATTATAGTAGGTCGCAACGGCAGTATAACGGCGCGAAGCATAATTTCCAAGCGTCGTGTCCCATATAACTCTCCGGGGTGTCGCCTTGGTAATATCATGGTTCACCGCCGGAAGATTCAACCGATAGACTGCCCCAAATGTTGCCGTTTGTCCTTGAAGGACTGTATCAAACTCGGCACACACCAGCAGCTGCAATCGTTTATCCTGGGCGAGGGCCACCGGCCGTCGGATGGGCTGCGAATAGCCGATAACGCGGCCTGCAATATCCAACATCACGATCCGATCATTGTACGTATCTGCAACATAGACCAGAGGTTCATTCCCCACAATGATTGCCTGTGGATTATTAAATCCCGTCCAATCCGGATTTTGCTTGACGTACACCGTATCGCTAAAATTCGCATTGGTCGAACTGCTGGACTGCGGAAGACTATTGATATTATACTTGTCTTCACGACACCCGGCAAGAAGGAAGAGGAACAATAACAACGCAGATGATAATTGTATTTTCATAGCTTCACAACCATTGAGATGCGGTGAACTCCACCGAGATTGGTATATGCGGCATATCCATAGTCTACATGGAACGATATGCCGCTGATCGTCGTCATAAGACCGCCGCCAACAGTGAACGATTGATCTTCTACGTTGAGTTTATAACCACCGCGCAGGAACAGCGTATTCATCCATCCATATTCGGCCCCCATGCTGATATTTTCTGAATTATCATTCGGATGGTTGAGCTGAATAGCTGTTGTTAATATATTGGTCTCGTCTTTAATCGGATCAATGGCAAATCCAAATTTAAAATTCGTCGGAGGCGGATATTCCTGGAACTTGTTCACCGTTTGTCCGCCGTAGAGCGTAATCGATCCGCTCGGAGACATTTGGTTGCCAAAATTGGTAACGACGGCTGAGAACCTCGACGTCCCCAACCCTGTCCAGTAGTATGTCCCCAGATCGATCACCACTCCGCGCATTTTGAGGACATCCATCGTTTCTTCTACATAGCGAATGGTGCTTCCAAAACTGAATTGCGGAGTCAATTTCCGGCTGTAGGTCACGCCGAAGGCCAAATCACCGACGGTAAAATAATTCCCGGTGCCGTTGGGAGCAAATTCTGTTGTCACCTTCATGTCATCCATATGGAGCGATGTGACCGACAATCCCACAGCATCATCAGGCGTGAGGTGATAGACCGCGCCGATAAATTGGTGCTGAATATCGACAAACCAGTTCGTATGTGACACCAACACTTCATTCGTTTGAAATTGAGTGATACCGGCAGGATTCCAGTAGAGCGCCGACGCATCGTTTGCGATCGCCACAAATGCATCGCCCATGGCAGTCGCCCTTGCACCCACGCCTATTTTAAGAAACTGTGCAGTCGCAGTCCCGGCGCGCTGTGACCCCAGGACGGGTAGCAATTGCGCATCCATCATCGATGATCCGCAGATGAAAAAAGCCAACACTATGGAATAAATAATATTCTTCATTCTTAGAACTTCATACTGAGTCCGACAATCATATTGCGTCCGGCAAGATACCGGGAAGGATCAAACGGATACGCTTTGATCGGAGGCTGGAATTGAGGATACAAGGGATTCCCCCAGCTCAACGGCGTCGGATCGCCGTACTCATACGCACGTCCGGTGACGGGATTGATAATTGCAGCGTTTTTATTATCCAATAAATTCTTGATCTGAACGGAGAAGACCATACTCAATCCCATCACATCGAAGTTCTTTTCGAAGTTCACATCAATCCAGAACCAGTCTTCCCCAATACCGCCGAGGAGATTTGATCGGTCAATTTCATAATCGGGCCGGTTATTGGCCGGAATCGTGCCGACGAATACGTACGGGTCATAGCGTTTTCCTGATTCATAAAAAGTCCGAATATACAGGGAATAATCATCGAGAATTCCTTTCCCGAATCCGAACAGCGGTTGATCCTTGAGTACATAAAATGTGGTGGCGAGGTTGAACTGCAGCGGACGATCCCACTGCATATAATTTTCTTTGACCTTTTCAAAGTCAATCCCCTGCGCTACCAGTACCGCCTGATCCGGTGTTGAACTTTTTCCTGTGGTGATCGAGTAGGACCCGGACAAGGAACCACTGAACCACTTCCCGATCCGTTTTCGATATTCCGCCTCAATACCCCGCGATGTCGCATAATCCTGGTTGACATAGGTAATAAAACTCGTATTGGAAAGACGGGCGGAAGTAAGTTTTGCAGACTTGGTGGATGCATAATCAAAGATATCTTTGTAATACGCCGTCACCGATAAAACATCGTTGTTTGAAAATTGTGTCTGAATTCCTAATTCATAAGCAACCGTTGTTTCCGGATTAAGATCAGGATTGCCAAATTTCTGAAATGATGATTGCGCTGCGGATGGGCTCAGCTTGGCATAGACAAATTGCGGTTTGGGCCGTTTTGAGAATTGTCCATACGAAAAAAACAGCATCTGATTGTCTGAGATAGGATGTGAAATGCCGATCCGCGGGCTGATTCTTCCCTTCCAGCGGTGCCCCATAAAGGAATATGTTTTATCCAGGTAGTCCTGCCGGATCTGGTCCGGGATGGTGATGACTGCCGGATTGTTCACCGCATCGTCCACATATTGTCCGGGAGCCCAATAATCGAATCGTAAACCCACATTGAGAATCATACCGCCGTAGGTAATATTGTCCTGAGCATACAGTGCGCCGAACGCCGGAAAGACTCTGTAAATATCATTATTCAGACCAAGGGTGCCTACCCATGGCTGGGAGATATCAATATTCTGCATTTCCTGGAACGTGATATCAAAGCCGGCTTTGAATTTATTCTTTTCAGAGAAGTTATTGGTAAGATCAAATTTCAGCGTATTTTCTATAACATAATGGTCGTGCCATGTGAATCCGTTCCCGATGTCCCAGAGCCCATCGCCCGGAATAACTCCAACGGTATCGCGTCTCGGCCAGTTTTCTGGAAAGTACACCAGGGGGAAGGTGACAATATCCTTCGGTTCCTGGTACTGAGTGTAATTTCGTCCATTCGCATCGGCGCGTAGGTGAGTAAAATAGTGCGAATACTTTAATTCATAGAACATGGTATTCGACAGCGTATGCGTGAGGCTCACCATGTGCATTTGATTATCATGCGTGTAGACATTAGCGCCGTCTAAAATATTTTCAAATTCAAACGGGAATCCCGGGCTTGATTCCACATAATCAAGATTCGTCTGCAGCGATTGTGAATTCTGGTTGATCGTCACAGAATGAGTGTAGGAATACGAGATACGCATCATTTGCGTGATCTTCCATGTCAGCTTGGCCAGCCAGAATAAATTATTTTCCTCCCGCAGTGCAAATCGGGTTCCATAAAAAATTGAGGAGTTTAATTGGTTGGCATGCTTCCCAAAAGGTCCGTCGGAAAAATTGGCACTCAAATCTGTAAAGAAGGTAATCGTGCCAATATCCGGAATTCCAAGGGATGGAAATAAGAACGAGGTAATCGGCTCCGGCCCGCTTAACGTTATTTCGCTCAGATCCTGATTGAACACATGCAGCGAACCGTTGCTTCTTCCCAGGTGATCGCGCTTATAGGAAATACTTCCGTGATAGGATTGTGAACCTTCTTTCAGTGATACGTTCACCACGCCGGATGTCGCCTGTCCATATTCTGCATTGTAACCGCCGGTAATCACCTGAATATCCTGTATGGCCTCAGTGCTGAGCTGGAGACCAAAGCCGGTTCCCGCAAGCGGATCCTGGATGGAGACGCCATCCAGCAGGTAGGAATTTTCACTCGCCCTGCCGCCCCGGATATGTATCTCGTTATCGGTCTGGACAACGCCCACCTGCTGCGACACGACGTCCTTGACATCCACGACCGCAGTCGCCTTTAAATCGTCAGTCGTAATAGAACGCTTGCTCGATGTTTCTTCAAGATTGACAAGCGGTCTTTCGCCGACGATCATAACTTCCTGCCCAAGCGAGAGGACCGTTTCCTGCATATTCTGGTCGATGGTGGTCACCTTATCAGGTTCAACCCGTACATCCGTGTGTTGAACCATGGTGTACCCAACAATGCTAAACTCTAATGTATAACTTCCCTGGTTCATATTAGGAATTGAATAATTCCCGTCGAAATCCGTCACCGCACCATAATAGGTTCCCTTCACCTTCACATTGACGACAGGTAACCCCTCACCGGTTTTCGCATCCTTCACCCTGCCCTTAATAGTGCCTTTCCCCTCTGCAGACACACTCTGGGCGGCGGCGACAAGGCAGATCAGAAGCAGGAATATTATTTTTATCCGCTTCATCTTACCGGACTCCAAACTCGTCATAAAATACTTTACGGAGAAACACAGGTACATTATTGGGAATACCGCCATTCGGGTTCCCGCCAAAGCGGTGAAGAAGAATCGAAAGCATCACGATACTGGGCTGGTCGGCATCCTTCACACCCATAATAATTGGAATGGTATCACGCGTTGCCCATTGAGGCGACTTTCCCATATGGTAAATAATTCGTGCGTTTCCTTTCGGCAATAATCCGCGAGGGAATGTATAACCGGTAGAATTTGCATCCCGGTAGAGCGTCGGGTAGGTCTGATCGGTCACCGCGACGAGACTATCTTTTGCAAAGAGAAAATTTTTAAAAGAGCTAGGTTCAACGTTATCGATTGGAGCAAAATCACCAAAACCTCGAGCATCCGGCGGAAATTGAGGGAATCCGGTTACAAAAATAATTTTTCCCCCGGCAGCTTTAAACGCAGGGAGAGACGATTGCGCAACATCCATTTGCGGGTTACCGTCACAGTACCATAAAATATATTTAAATAATTTAATGCTTTCAGTAAACGTGGGGGTGACCAGTGCAGGCATGTACCTGCCTCTGTTCGTTTCCGTCCATCCGTCCTTAATATCCCAAACGTCTTTTACTTTGAACCTGCCGTTCATGAGCGTATCAAATATCTGATTATAAAACGAAGCTGCCGCATCGACGGTTTTATAATCGTCCACGATCAGGAAATCACTTTTGGGCTCTTTCACGTACCACATCTTTGCCGTATCGAGCGGCATCCGGATCGTTTGACTATATGCACCGGCAACATCACGCGTTCTGAGATAAAAAACGTGTGCGCCTTCTACGAGACCATCGGATTTAAAGAGCGTCACGCGATTAATATCGTTCGATAAATATTTCCAGTTCGCAAAATTGGTCGTATCATCGAGAACATAGTAGAACCCGACAATGGTTTCATTTCCATCGATATCGGAAGCATTCCATTGGAACGTTGCAACGGGGAATGTCGTGTCGGGAACATCCGATTGAAAGACGAAAGAAATGACAGGCGGCGAGTTGTGAATAGGATACCTGAGCGATGCCGGCTTCGGATCGATTAATCCCTGATCATCAATCGCTGCAACAAATAATTTGTACGTTGTATCATTGGAATTGAGCTTTAAACCGATCACACTATCATTGCTTGTGGTGAACGTCCAGTGCAGACTGTCGAAGGAAATGTTATACCCTTTGATAAAACCGTCCGGATCAACGCCCCACCAATGAAGATGCTGCTGACTGGTCGTGCTTCGCAACGTACTATCCGGCACCAGCGTCAAAAACGTTTCCGGCGCTTGATTCGGCAATGGCTGGTTTGTGAAATGCTTTGAGCATCCACCCACCACCAGGAACAACAAGAGCACAGCGACAGTATAAAATCTCACTCGATTCCTCAAAAGAAAACGGAGAGGAGCAGAATGCTCCTCTCCGCACAGTGAATTACTTCAACAACAGCATCTTTTTAACATCCCGATAATCACCTGCGCGCAATTCATAGAAATATACACCCGTTGACAGGCGTGAGGCATTATACTGAACGTTGTAGGTTCCAACACCCTGTTCCATATTTATCAATGACTCCACCTGCTGACCAATGATATTATAGATCTTTAATGAGACCATGCTCTTTGCAGGTACGGTATATCGAATAGTGGTTGAAGGATTAAACGGATTCGGGAAGTTCTGTTCCAGCGTAAACCGGTTCGGGACGCTGTTGGGCTCCATGGAGACCGAAGTAATAATACCGAAGTCGTCATCTTTTCGCGGCTCGAGCTTGTAATTGCTGTTTGTAAAATCCAACATGCCGCGTATGTAGGAGAGTTTCGCCAACAACGGGATTTGATATGTTTTATTCCCCTTCATGCCGGCGGTATTGGGATGCGTTGTATTGTAGCTATACGTCGCCCCCGATATATAGATTGAATTCGTGTCTGCAAAATAATGGTTTACACCATTATCATTAACGCGGACACCATATGCTGCCGCCGAAATGGTTGTAAGATTTGAGATGAAGAATTCTCCGTAGACCGCCGTACTGGTAGGAATATCCGCAATGTTATCGGCATTCCGATATATCACGTACACATTCTGGAGTTCCTGCAGCATCGACATCCATGGTTGGAACGCTGTGTTTCCAATGATTGCCGGATTAGAGAGCGAATAATCAAAATACGGTGAACTACTCATCGAACGAACAAAAGGCGCAGGTATGACAACGCCACCGCGTTTGAAGAACTGTATGGAGGTGACTGCCAGTTGAGTTCTATTTGAAGTTCCGTATACGGAACCTTGTACGGAAACGCTATCTCCGCGTTTTAATGTATCGACCAGGCCTACCGTGGGAGACCAAATTTGAATGCCTCTCCAATTGTTTGTGGTAGATCCTGTTCCAGCCTGGAGCCATAACAACGGAGTATTGGCCCGACCGCCGCGTGTCGCGATATCTTTAATGTCGCTGGTATCAGCCACAATAACGCCGCTCACGGTCACGGTATCATACGCAAATCCTGATTGGCCATCTGTGAATGGCGTAAAGCAGACATCATAGAGAGTTGGACCGGCGTCTCTGACAACATAGAATTCGGGAGTTGATGAATCCGGAAATGCACTATATACTCCGCCCAACCATGATTCAACAAAATAACTCACAAAATTCCCTTCCGCCTTTGCAGGTATCTGAACAGTGTAAAGCGTATCAGCACCAACATTTGTCGGCGTGTTCACCTTTACCCGCTGCCATGGGAGGATACTCCGAATATTCGTCTGTGTTCCCACCCGATATCGTAGAACCGAACTATCGGCATTTTGTGTAAGAACTGCCGGATTATACGATTTGTATGTAATGGTGACGACATCTGTTGTTTTAGGCGGAGTCGGTGACCGTTTAATACTTGCAATTTGCGGACCATATTTATCAATAGAGATATCACCAGGATAGGTTGAATTTTTAAGTTCTTTCGGTCCTGGGTACAATGGCATAATCGTATAATCACCGCAGGTACCGGTTCTCGGTTG
>Ga0105104_10001189_pt1 | contig 19650 bp, 15 predicted proteins | sample PPLLaktember2015_3_FD_87034 | JGI IMG/M metagenome (GOLD analysis project Ga0105104, IMG submission 87034) | Freshwater sediment microbial communities from Prairie Pothole Lake near Jamestown, North Dakota, USA - PPLs Lake P7 Core (6) Depth... | ecosystem: Environmental > Aquatic > Freshwater >... | reverse complement strand
CAACAAGCGGCGATCATGGATGCGATGGTGATTAATATTGTTACCAACAAAACAAGCTTCTTGCGATTTGTAAACATCTTCATCTTCTCCTGGATTCTAATTCGAGTATGAAAATTTGTGACCGAAAAGTGGTTGATCGGTGGATTGCACCTCCTTTTAGCGAATGACATGTGGACTATCTTCCAGCGCAAAGAGATAATCCAGCGCGAGAGAAATTGCTCCCATAACGCCAGCGTTCGAACTGATGCGCGAAAATTTGATGGATAAATGCGTGGTCGCCAGTGGCAGGGAGCGCTGCAGCACTGCCCTGCGGATCGCCACCAGCAAATGATTGCCAAAGTTTGCAATGCCTCCACCGATGAAAATATGGCTGGGATTAAAAAAGTTGACCAGGCTGGCAAGCACGTCCCCGATCATTTTTCCGCTATCGCGAATAATATCGAGGGCAGCCTGATCTCCTTCCCGACAGGCTGCATTCACATCTTCCGGGCGGAGGCTGCCGCCATTCGCCTCCCGTATCTGACTCAGGATTGGGCTGGTCCCGTTTCGAGCCGCCTCCAGCGCCTTCGACGTGATCGCCGGTCCCGCGCTCATTGCCTCCAAACAACCGGTATTCCCACACGAACACAGAGGACCTTTCTTATCCACACAGATATGACCGACATCGCCGGCACAGCCATCACTGCCGCGATGGAGCTTTCCGTTGGAAATGATCCCTGCTCCGATCCCTGTTCCAATCTTGACAAAAATGAAGTGATCGATCCCGGCGCCATCCCCGGCTCGTTGTTCGCCCAATGCCATAATATTGACATCGTTATCGACAACCACAAATGCCGAAACAAACGTCTTTTTAAAAAAATCCCGAATGGGAAAATCTTCCCATTCGGGCATTAAAGGAGGCGCTACCAAAACCCCTCGAGCAAAATCCACCGGACCCGGAACGCCGACGCCAATCCCCAGGATTTGATCGGGAATTGCTCCCTGTGCCTGTATGAGTTCGAGAAGCAGTTCGCTGCAACGTCCAAATACAGATTCAGGGCTCAGCTTCACATCGGTGGTTTCCGAGCAGCGTTGCAGGACCAGGCCTGTGACATCCGCCAGTGCAATATCCAGACTCGTGGCACCGATGTCAATTCCCGCGATATACCCAAGCTGATCGTTTATTCGTAAAAGGCGCGGCTTGCGTCCACCCTGTGAGGCGCCCTCGCCGATTTCCACGAGGTAGCCCTTATTGACCAGGCTTCGTATCTTCTGGGAAGCTTTTGCTTTTGACCACCCTGTGATATTCGAAATTTCACTCCGGGAAATTCGGCCCTGCCTGCGTAATGCGCGCATGATCTCGACTTCGGCTGAATTTACCAGAATAGGAGCCGTTCGTCGAGCAAGCTTCTTTTTCGTACCGGTTGTGGTGTTGGAAGACATTCTTTACACAATCGATTTGAAGTAATATTGAAAAGTGTGATGATTGGGGGCTTTTTTCATTATAGCGATATCCATTTGTAAGTTCAATAGTCAAACATGGTTTAAAACTAAGAACTTCGTTCAGATTGTGAACGAAGTTCTGCCAGAAGAATTGAGGTAGTGCCATCCTGTGCAAAGCAAACCCCCATGATCCTTCCAATAACTAGATTAGTATTCCAGCCCGCTGGGCCGTATCCGCTTTTTACCACCCGCTATTTCCATCCCTGGGAATGAGTTGAAACTTTAATTTCGGTGAATAATTGGTCAGCGCTTCTTTCCCCGAATCCGTCACAACGACAAATGAGAACGTGACATCGCCCCGCAGGTTGGAACTCAGGTGGATGCCCGATGTGCCTGCAGACTGCACCGTCACATGTTCAATCGTTGCACCGGTAATTGGATAACTGCCTTGCAGTTCGATCCCGCTGAACGTGGGGCTCTCGATCAAAATATCTCTGACAATCAACCCTTTGATCTCTCCCTGGTTTGCCCAGATCTTCAGCGCGCCGTGCTCAAGATGGAACATCGGTCCGCCGGCGCGGATCAACGAGTTTCGTTGAACAATCGTCGCGCCATCGAACGGATTGGAATTGAACTGCTGTGCAATGAGAATGCCGGGATACGTCACCACGTCGTAGCAAAAATTATCCTCAATCCGGTTATCTTTTCCGCCGTAGATCGCAAAACAGTTGGCACGCCACGGCATTTGGACGGTGTTGAAACGGAAGACATTACTGGTATTGACCGGGTCACCTGTTGGGGACCAGGATGCCAGCGCATCATCGCCTGTGTTGCGGAAGTGTGAGTTTTCTACCAGGGAGTTGCTCGTCCCGTTGCAAAAGTTGATGCCATCGGCAAACAAATTGCGGAAGCGGCTGCCGGTGATCACCAGTCCGTTCGTCCCGGCGCCAACCCAGTAACCAACTTTCGTATGTTCGACCCAAATATTCTCCAACCGCGAACCTGTGCCTGCGCCGCCGTTGAAGCCATTCTCAGGCGATTTATCGTCGCGCAATAGGGTCTCGCCCAGAATGGCAAAATCGAAGTAACGACAATTGTTTCCAACACAATTGAAACGAGCATAGAAGCCGCGAATTGTGGAGTACCACATTCCTGCGCCTTGAATGGTGACATCCGAAACTTCAAACGGGCGACTTGTGCTGTCGAATACCCCGGCCGGGATCCAGACGCCGGTCTTCGCCACGCGGGCCTGATCAAGGCAAGCTTGAATCGCCTCGCCATCATCCACGCTATCGCCCGGGATGGCACCGCAATCTTCGACAATCGAGAAGTACCCTTCAAGTTTGGTTCCGGATGGTGCAACTTGTTCCAGATCGATCAGGTCAATCACATAATATTTGGCATTATCACTGGCATCCTTCTGTAGCTTCACTGTCGCACCCGCTGGAATATCTTCCACCAGGGCGCGTGCCTCGTCATAGAAGTGATGTGCACCGCCCGCCTTGGGTACATTGAATGTCTCTTCCTCGCCTCCGTACGACCAGGCATATTTTGAAGTCAACTGGATTTTCTGACGAAAGACATTATCCACATACAAGCTGATCGTCGTTTCCAACCCCTGTCCATCCTCTGAATCAGGAATCACGAATCGGACGACGATCGAATTGGCCGGTCCCGTTGATTGGAGTTGGACATACTCCCCGGCCTGGTCCAGCTTCACCGCGCGGCGACCGGACGATTCGGCAGTTATTGTGCCGAACGTCCGGTCGGGGAGAAGAGGCTCACCATTGGTCTGTCCGTCTTCCGCCTCATATTCAATCCATGGGACGGCCGCGCCACGGCTCCCGGGCGGGTTCGAGGCAGTTGGGATGGCAATTACCGATGCAGGTGTGCTGCTGGCAAGAGGGGAGACGACTTCCTTCGTCGCGGTGGCCGGAATCGGTGAGGAGAGATGTGTTGAAGATGGGCTGCCTGTAGCTGCTGAGCTGCTGCATCCCGTTACGAAAATGAAGCAAGCCAGAACAAAGGCGTGTTGTATAGGTGAAAGTGTCAGCAGAATAGATCCTTCCGGTGTCACCTAAAAGGTGAGTCCGCCCTTTGGAGCGTGTCGCTGCAGGAAGAAGGCCGCAATGCCCGGAGGGATCATCGCAATGAAAGAAGCAGCCATCCAGAGATTTAGGGAAAAGCCTCTTGAGAGCGTAAATAAGCGTACAGAAATGGTTTGAAGATCAGAATCACGCAGGATCAGGAACGGCCACAGAAAATCTCCCCAAAATGAAATGAAAGCAAACAACCCAAGCACCAGCAGGACGGAAGACGAAAGCGGGATGGTGATGTTGAGGAACATGCGCACCTCGGAAGCGCCGTCGATTTCGGCCGCCTCGTAGAGGTCTCTCGGGATCTGGTCGAAAGCATTGTTCAGGACCAAAATCATAAAGGAGCTGGCGGAGTAAGGAAGCCAGAGTCCCATGAAATTATCGATCAAGTCCAGATCAGCCATGACCACGTAGCGCGGCACCAGGTAGACAATCCCGGGCACTGCCAGAGTAATCAAAAGGATGGCACGAATGAGGTTCCTGCCAATGGGTTTGAGTCTCGAAAGACTGTAGGCTGCCAGGGACGAGACCACCAATTGACCGATGACACCTCCACCTGCGGCAATCGCCGTGTTGAAGAACAACCTGCCTAACTTAAAACGCTCCCAGGCATCCCGGTAATTGTCCCACAGCGGTTTCTCGGGCCACAAATGAAAGCCCGGCTTGACAATGTCAATGCTGTTATGCAGCCCGCCTGTGAATGAGAATAAGAATGGAAAAATGACCAATATGGCTGCGAGTGTCAGCACAAGGAGATAAAGAAGACCAATGAAGCGTCCCACGAACGAGCGCCACTCCGTATTTGACATAATCCCGCGGTTAGCAGTACTCATGGAAATCTCCTTCGAGGAATTTATCGTCATTGCGAGGCGTGGTGCCAGGGCGCCAAGACGAAGCAATCTCAGGTGCGGTTGGCAAGCGCTCCATCTTATGAGAGATTGCTTCGCCGCTTTGCGGCTCGCAATGACGGAATAGTTGATGAGAAAGTGGCGGCATCATTGGTTACTCCTGGTCAAGGTCTTTCCTGGTAAACACGATATATAAAATGGAGAAGGCAGACAAAGCCACCAGCATGGAAACACCCCAGGCGGAAGCCAAACCGAAATCGGTTCGGGTAAAGGCAGCATTGTAAATCTCCAACACGGGTGAGGTGGTGCTGTTGGCGGGTCCCCCGCCGGTCAAAACAAAAGGTTCGGTGAACACTTGCGCCACAATGATGACCTGCAACACCAGCATGATCTGGATCCTGTGACGCAAAAGTGGCAGGGCAATGTAGAGAATGCGGTCCAGGACAGAAAAGCCGTCAAGCTCCGCAGCTTCGAAAAGCTCGGTGGGAATTTCACGCAGCGCATACAGGTAAAGCAGGGTGGACCCTCCAGCGCCAATCCAGGTCATGATGACGATGATGGCCGGCTTGGCGAGGAGCGCATCCTGCAGCCAGAGTTGGGGTGGCAGGTCCATGAGAGCCAGCAGGCTGTTGAGGAGGCCTCCCTCGGGCCGGTAGATCTGGCGCCAAACGATCAGCCCAACGGCGATGGGAATCAATGTGGGGAGGTAAACGATTGTCTGGAAAAAGGACGAGAGTCCGCGCATCTCATTGATCATCAGCGCCAGAGCGATAGGCACCATGGCTCCCATAACAAGACTGAGCAGGACGTAAACGAGAGTGTTTTGCCAGGCAGTATAAAAAATAGGATTGCCGAACATACGGACATAGTTGGAAAATCCAACCCAGCCCTGGAAACCTGCAACATTTACCTTTTGAAAACTATACAGAATGGTGCGCAGGATTGGGTACCAGGTAACCAGGGTGAAGACGATCAATGCCGGCAGGAGGAACAAATAGGCAACTCCCTGTTTTCGCCAGTTGATACGCCGACGGGATGTGACATTGACATTTAGATTGGTGGAGGCAGTCACAGTGGAGGTCATATTCAAGATTCTCCTTCTGACCTGGCAATCGTTTGAAGAGTTAAACCGAAAGCTTCTTTTGCAAAATACAGGTTATCACAGTTTATCTTTCGGATAGTGGGCATAAGAGAAATTTTGGAAGAGGTGACATGAGTCACCTCTTCCAATGAATCAACGGATGTTCACAAATGCTTATTTCAAAAGGTCAAGAACATTCGTCTGGAATGTTTCGGAAGCGGCTGTGAGAGCGGCAGCTGGGTCTGTGTTTTCATCGCTGACGATCTGGCTGACGACATTGCCCAAGGCGGCATAGTAATCCTGTCCGGCGATCTGGGGTTCATTCTGGAGACCGATTTCTGCGTTGTTGAACAATTCATAGTTATCAACCGGGAGGTTCGCATATTCTTTTGTGAGTTCTGCGATCTTATCCTGGAATGGGCCCACATAGATTGAGTAGCTTGGCTCGCCAATTACGGCGGTCGGGTTGGTTTTGGTCGCCTCGTATTTGGCTTTTACTTCACCCTCATCGAACTGGACGAACAGACGATAGTAGAAACCAGCTTCGATCTCGTCCGGGCTTGCCTTGGCGTTGATAAACGCCACATCACCACCGCCGAGAGAAACCATTTTTCCATCCGGTCCGGCAGGCAATGGAGCAAAGCCGAACTGGTTCATATCCACATCGGGATAGGTCTGTTTGATCCATTCCAACTGGCCGCCAGCCATCAAAACCATGGCCGCCTGGCCGGTAGCAAGTACCTCACCGTTTGTGCCCCAGTCGAGCAGTTCACGCGGGAGCGCATCGTATTTCCACTGCAGGTCCTTGATGAAGTTCAATGCAGCGAGTGTTTGAGCATTATCGAACGTGGCGGTGTACTTTCCATCGTCGCCTTTGGTAACGATGTCGGTATCTTTAAGTCCAAAGTTGTAGGCGATGACTGTGCCATGCCAACCAGCCTGGTGCGCTTCCCCGCGGATAAATGAGAACCCGGCTACGCCAGCATCACGATTGGTGAGCTTCTGAGCCATGGGTCCCAGCTCTTCCCAGGTTGTGGGAGGAGCATCATAACCGGCATCTTTGAGCATTTGGATGTTATAAGCCATACCCATGACATAGGCTTCAATGGGCATGCCGTATATCTTGCCATCTGCAGAGACAAGCGACAAAAGATTGGAGTTATAAACCTCATCAAGTTTGACCGCTTTATAGTAGCTGGTTAGATCAGCAGCAAGACCCTGACCTACCATCAGATCACGATCAGTAAGATAGCCCTGGAAGACGGTCGGTACCTGATCGCCAGCCACCAGCGCGGGGAAGGTATCTGGGGCATAAACGTAATCATTCCCTGTGACGGTCACATTCGGATACTTGGCCATGAAGCGGTCAGCAGCCGCGTGCCAGTCTGCGAGTCCGGTCGGATTGGATTCAAGTGGAATACCCACCACACTGATCTCAACCGGGCGACCACCGGCAATTTCGGCAGGAAATGCGATGACACCGGCCGGGGCATCGACCACGGCGGGTGCCTCGGTAGCCTCAGATGCTTCCGTAGGTGCAGATACCTCTGGGACCTCTGTCTCAGCGGGCACTTCCGTCGCGGCAGGGGCGCCGCAGGCGCTGAGGATCAGCGCGGCGAGCAGAACGAAGTTCAAAAGCAAGGCGAACGTTTTTGTTTTCATAATGTGATTGCTTCTCCTGTTCTCATAATAGTGAGTGAATCGTCAGACAGCTTGAAACAAAAAGGTGAATTTTTCGTGGTTCTCCTTTCGATGTTTGTTGCGGATGCGACATTGCGAAAGCGTATATTTCGAGGTCAGTATAGTAAAAAATACCCCTGCTAGGGTCTAAAGATAGTCTAAATATAGTTGAACGTTCAACCAAATTGTGGTAAGATGCACATGAAATGGAATCGATCACCAAACGTCGTTTACCGATGATCGCCGTCTGGGATGATGAACATGTCAAGGCGCTCCTGCATTTTCCGCGCTTTCCCGTCCGCTTGATCCAGCAGGAACCCTGGCAATCCTGGATCGGAAAGCGGGGTGGATTGAAGTCCATCCACACTTATTTGCAAAGCTATCCATTCCCTCCCACACATCGTCGTATCCTTGATGTAGTGCTTTCCAACCCTGAATCCGTGGCGGATGTCTACGCTGATCGTTTGAACATCAGTCGCTCTACCTACTTTTATCAACTCCGTGAACTTGTTGCTGCGGTCGCCCAGTCGCTCAACCACTGGGAACTCTATCCTGCCACTGTTGCCGAAACCAATCCCCACCTCCAGCCCAATTTGCCTGTTCCGCTCACAAATCTGATTGGCGTTGAAAATACCGTTCAGACGCTCATTCGCCTGCTTTCGCGCGCGGACGTCCGCTTGTTAACCTTACTGGGTCCCGGTGGTATCGGCAAAACCCGCCTGAGCATCGAAGTCGCCCGCCGTATGGGTCAGGAGGCGTGTTTCGTTGACCTGTCGGCGCTGCGTGATCCATCCAGGGTCGCTGCGACCATCGCTCAAAATCTTGGCATAAAGGATAAGACCAATTCCGCCCTGAAAGCCACCCTCCGCAGCCACGAATTCCTGCTTATTCTCGATAATTTCGAGCAAATTCTCCCTGCTGGAGCCTTTGTTGCTGATTTATTGGCTGCTGCGCCTCCATTAAAGATCATCGTCACCAGTCGCGCTGCCCTCCACATTTATGGTGAACACGAGTTCCTGATCCCACCGCTGGCAATTGCGGATATCGAATCGGTGAAAGGTCAACAGCTTTGGGCGCAGTCCCCGGCGGTGGCATTGTTTGTTCAGCGGGCACAGGCGGTCAGTCCGAGTTTTTCGCTCAATAATGAGAATGTGGAAGCAGTTACTGAGTTATGCCAGCGTATGGATGGGATTCCGCTGGCAATCGAGTTGGCATCTTATCAGGTGAAATATTTTTCACCGCAAGCCATGCTTGCCTGCATATCTACTAGCCGCCTGGATTTTCTCAGCCAGGTACCCAAACGGATGCCTTCGCACCAGCAGACAATGCGTGCCATGCTCGATTGGAGTTTCGAACTACTCTCAACCGAGCTGCAGACGCTTTTCTGCCAATTATCCGTTTTTCCGGGCAGCTTCAGTATTTCTGAGGCCAAGTCTGTTTGTATGCACGAAAACGTGCAGGAGGGTCTGATCGCCTTGGTGGATCAGTCTCTGCTGGAGCAGCATCCCTGTACAGGAGAGGACCCCTACTTCCAGATGCTCAGCATTGTGCGTGAATATGCCGTTGAGCGAATGAAGAAAGCCAAATTGGCAATCCAGGTGCCAATCGGTTGAAAACAAGTGATCATTTCAACCAACTTCTTGACAAAAAAACTTTTTTCTCCGATAATAGAGTTGAACGTTCAACCAAGGATAACTTATGAGTGTCACCGTCATCGATGTAGCAAAAGAAGCCGGGGTTTCCCGTACTACCGTCTCAAATGTATTTAGCGGGAGAGCCAAATACTCTGACGAAACCCGCAAAGCTGTGCTGGCCGCGGCAAAGAAACTTGGTTACAAACCCAACCTGGCTGCCCGCTCGTTGATTACCAATCAGTCGCGGTTGATTGGGCTGATCCTGCCATCTTATGTTGATACCAATACGCTCACGAATAGTCCCTTCTATAACATCATCATGGACAGCGTGTATTCCATCCTGCGTGATGAAGCTTATTACGACTTGATCATTTTTTCAGTGCCGCACAGGGAAAAGCTTTTACAAGTCAGTGAATGGATCGATGCGCGCAATGCCGATGGCATACTGGCGCTTGGAGAATACGACCAGAATTTTCTGAAGGATCTGAATTCCAAAGCAATACCGGTTGTCTTGATCGATAATTATTCCCGTGGGAATTACGCCAATTTTTCATATATCAACTCCGATGATGAGACTGGTGGATACCTTGCTACGAAACACTTGATCGCCAAAGGCTACAAAAAAATTGCGTTATGCGCTGTGGAGTTGGCAGGTCCGTTGATGCAGAAACGTTATGAAGGCTACAGACGCGCTATGAAAGAAGCTGGATGCAAGGAATATGTTTTTGAAAAAGTCGGCACGCCCTTCGACGCTGGACTGCAGTTCGCGGATCTGGTCTCTGCGCAGCAAATGGATGCCGCCTTTTGCACCGAAGATATGGTGGCGGTCGGTCTGTTGCAGGGCATGCATAAGAAAGGTGTACGTGTCGGGCGAGATTTTGGACTGGTTGGTTTCGACAATATTAACATTGGCCGCCAGGTTTTTCCGGAGTTGACCACAATTGATCAAAATATTTTCGAAAAAGGGGAGACGGCAACGAAAACGTTGTTGAAAATTCTGAATAAGAAAACTTCGCTGGGCAGCCGGTTAATCCTGCCGGTGAGCCTGGTTGCAAGAGAGTCTGCTTAAGGCTCTCTTTTTTTGAGAAGTTGGTTGAACGTTCAACCGAGTGATGCATTTTTACGCTTGTTCGCAGTAACAGAGGTTTAGGAGCAGTTATTTTGGCAAAAGTCGCAGATCAGTATTTGCTTGTCCATCCCTGGAAAATCATCGAGGACGGATTTCACGCTGACCGAAGCCGTGTGTCAGAGTCTTTGTTTTCGCTGGCGAACGAACATCAGGGTGCGCGCGGTTTTTTCGATGAAGGCTATTCGGGGGAAAGCTTGATTGGCGTGTACTTGAATGGCATTTACGAGGAACGCCTTACGGAGCCGATGTCTTACAAAGGAATCTCAAACCGGCTCTGTTTTATGGTCAATACCGTCAATTGGCTGTATACCCGCCTCGAATTGGATGGGGAAACGCTTGACCTGGCAAAAAGCAGGTTTTTGAACTTCCGCCGTGAGCTGGATTTTCGCAGCGGCGAGCTGAGACGCGAATTTGTGTGGGAGATGAAGTCCGGCAGGAAGTTGCGCCTTGTCTTTTTGCGTCTGCTCAGCATGGAAACCAGGGAATTGGCTTATCAGCAAATTCACATGACACCCTTGAACTTTTCGGGCAAGGTCACGTTGACACTGGGCTTGGACTTTTCCATGCCGCATCGCATGTTCGAACAGAACTTCTGGGATTGCCCACGCAGGGCAGTGGGAGCGATTTTGGGAGTGAGCAAAAACATCCGTCAACGCGTGTTTGCCGGGCTAAAGGTCGATGCAAAAGCGGAGCAGACGCCCGTCGAAGCAGGGCAGTTTGTCGGTGTGCGTTTGGATGTGGATCTTGCCAAAGGTCAGGAGGCAACTGTCAGCAAGACAGTGATCGTGCATTCGGATAGGAATCCACAGCAGCCGCTGGATGCGGCCTGGGAGCAGGGAATCCACCAATTGCAGGCATCCAACAAAACGTATGATGCGATGCTTGCACAAAACCGGATGTACTGGGAAAACTTTTGGGCGAAGTCAGATATTACCATCGATGGCGACCCGGAGACACAACAGGGCATCCGCTTTTGCATTTTTCAGATGCAGCAGACCTACCGCGGCGTGATCGCTGGCGCGAATATCGGGGCGAAGGGATTGACCGGCGAAGCCTATAACGGGAATGCTTTCTGGGATACGGAAACGTATTGTCTGCCATTTTATTTGTTCAGCAATCCATTAGCAGCCAGGTCTTTAATTGATTTCCGTTACCGAACTCTTCCCCAGGCATTGGCACGCGCAAAGGATCTGGATTGTGAAGGTGCATGTTATCCGGTGGCCACGATTGATGGCACCGAGAGTTGCACGCTCTGGCAGCATGCCAGTTTGCAGTTCCAGCCAACGACGGCGGTGGCGTATGCGATCTGGCATTATGTGAATGTGACGGGCGATACTGATTTTCTGAAAGTAGAAGGCGCGCAGATGCTGATCGAGATTTGCCGTTTTCTTGCCAGCCGCGGACAGTGGTCGGCAACGGGAAAATTTGGCTATTATGCGGTAATGGGACCGGATGAATTCCAAATGATGGTCAACAACAATGCCTACACAAACTACATGGCAAAGCGGACGTTTGAGTTCGCGTTGCAGGTATTGGATGGAATGGATTTGGAAAAAATGGGGTGTTCACCTGTGGAGCTCGAAACATGGCGGAACACGGCAGAAAAAATGTTTATCTCCTATGATGCAAAGACCAGGTTGTATGAGCAACACGAAGGTTTTTTCAACCTGCCACACATTGATATCGATGCCATCCCGGTGGAAGATTTCCCACTTTACCATCACTGGTCCTATGACCGCATTTACCGCAACGACATGATCAAACAACCCGATGTGTTGATGTTCATGTTTTTATACAACCAATCATTTTCGTTGGAGGAGAAACGGGCGAACTACGATTACTACGAGCCACGTTGCATCCACGAGTCATCCCTTTCTCCATCCGTGCATTCCATTTTTGCGTCCGAACTGGGACGGCACCAGGAGGCATGCGACTTCTTCCGCTTCGCGACACGCATCGACCTGGACAATTACAACCGCAACACAGGCGAGGGTATCCACACTACCTCGATTGCCGCGGCCTGGATGAACATTGTCTACGGCTTTGGAGGGATGCGCTCGGATGGTGAATTGCTTTCCTTCCATCCCTCGATCCCGGCCCATTGGAGTGGATATAGCTTTCAGGTGTTCTATCGTGAGTCAATCATACGAATGGAAGTTTCGCAGACCGAAGCCGTAGTTCGTGTAGTAGAGGGGAAACCCGTCAGAATAAAAATCGGCGGGCGTGAAACGGAAATCGATCAGCAAGGCATTTCAGTTCTTATTAAAAACAGAGAATTCATAGGTTAAGGTCCTGCATGGGCTGGAAAATCATCGAAACAAACCAACTCGCTCCAAAAGATATTGACCGTCAGGGAAACAAGCTGCTGACAGGCAATGGCTATATTGGATACCGCGGCACTTTGGAGGAGTTTAATAAGGAACAAAAAACTGCCACCATCGTCGCCGGGCTCTATGATCGGGTCGGCGATCAATGGCGGGAGCCCGTTAATTTGCCCAATGGATGTTTCGTACAGGTTGTGTATAAAGGTGAGGTGCTTCACGCCTTGACGGGCAAAGTAGTGGAACACGCTCAAAGTTTGGATCTACAAACTGCCATTCACGAGCGCAGGACACTATTTGAGGCAGCTGACGGTATTCGAATCACGGTTCAGGCAAGACGGTTCGCCAGCCTGGCGTACCGCCATATGATTTGCATGGAGTACTCGGTCACTGCCGACCATGAATGTGTGGTTGACATTCATACCGGTATCGACGGGGATGTGTGGGATCTCAACGGTCCGCATTTGCGGGATATTTGCCCGATCGTGAAAGACGACGTCATTTCAGTCTGTGCCGCCACCTGCGAGAGTGTTGTTCAGGTAGCCGTGTCAGAGGCGATCGTGTTCAGGGAGGCCGGGAAGCTTTCAGGGGAGGAGAGGCATACAGAGGCGCTTAAGATCCTCCGCAAGTTGAATCAAGTCAATATCCAAAACGGTTTTACTTTTTATAAATTCGTTTCCCATTCCATTGGTCTGGAATCAAACGATCCGCTTGAAGATAGCCGCCGGATATGCCAGCAGGCGGCCGAGATCGGTTTTGATGATTTGCTGGCGGAACATGCCAAACGTTGGTCCGAACGTTGGGGAGATTGTGATATTCAAATCGAAGGCGATGATTTTGCACAAGAGGCCTTGCGTTTCAGCATGTATCACCTGCTCGCGATCGTGCCAACACATACAGCAACTGTCTCCATTCCCGCGCGCGGCATGTCGGGTCAGATGTACAAAGGCGCCATTTTTTGGGACACGGAAATTTTCATGCTCCCATTTTTTACGCATGTTTTTCCATCCATGGCCCGCAACCTGTTGCTCTATCGCTATCACACGCTCAACGGGGCGCGCCGCAAAGCGCATGAATACGGATATCGCGGCGCGTTCTATGCCTGGGAGAGTCAGGATACAGGCGATGATGCCTGCACACTGTTCAACGTGACGGATGTATTCACCAATCGTCCCATGCGCACCTATTTTCGAGATAAGCAGGTTCATATCAGCGCAGACATTGCTTACGCATTCTGGAAATACTATACCTCTACTGGCGATGCCTCTATTTGGCGCGATGGTGGTGCGGAAGTGGTCTTTGAAAGTGCACGCTTTTTTCTCTCCTATATCTATTTCAACCCTGATAAACAGCGTTATGAAATTCTGGATGTCACGGGTCCCGATGAATATCACGAACGTGTGCATAACAACACATTCACCAATCGACTGGTGGCGCATACTTTCGAGGTTTGTTTGCGGGTCGCGGCCTGTTTACAGGAATGTTTTCCGGAAAAATATTCTGAATTGATGACTGTGCTCGACTTTGAGCGCGATCTTGTCCTCATTTCTGAAATGTTGCAGAAACTCTATCAGCCTGATTCCAACCCGGCGACAGCTGTGATTCCGCAATTCGACGGTTATCTCATACTGGAAAATGTTCCCCTCAAAACCCTGCTCGAACGAAAGCTTCATCCTCATGAATATCTGGGCGGCGGAAATGGACTTGCAACGACCACCCAGATCATCAAACAGGCAGATGTGGTTTTGACACTCTATCTCTTTGACGAAAAATACTCATTGGAAACAAAGTCCAGAAACTGGGAATATTACGAATCACGCACCGAACATGGCTCCAGCCTGAGCGCCTGCTCCTACTCGCTCATCGCGGCTGAAATCGGCAAAGTGGACTGGGCATACAAGTATTTCATGAAAACTGCCACCATCGACTTGACCGGTGATGGTAAAGAATATGTTGGAACGCTCTATATTGGGGGAACCCATCCGGCCGGGAATGGAGGTGCATGGATGTCCGCGGTCTTTGGCTTGTGTGGCATCCATGTTTCTGAGAATGGCATGTCCGTCAATCCACGTTTGCCTGCGCACTGGACACAGGTCAAACTTTCCCTGTTATTTCGCGGACAACGATTGCTCTTCACGCTGACGCATGCAAGTGTTGCGATCGAAGCGCTGAGTCCTGCTGAAACATCTTTGCCTGTTTCCATCAACCGCCAAAATTATGTTTTGCCCCCAACCGGCACATTAATGGTCCCTATAATTTGATCTTTTGTCAAAAGGAAGTGATTCTTGATTCGAGAAATGCGCGCGGCCATCTTTGATCTCGATGGAGTGATTGTCGATACTGCTAAATATCATTACCTGGCCTGGAAACGCCTTGCCAACGAATACGGGTTCGACTTTACGGAGGCTGATAATGAACGCCTAAAGGGCGTTAGCCGTGTTCAATCTCTCGAAATCCTGCTTGAAATCGGCGGGTTAACCTTCGATAACGCTGCCAAGGCTCAAATGGCTGCCCGGAAAAACGAATGGTACATTGACTATATCCACCACATGGATGCGTCTGAGATTTTTCCGGGTGTAATCGAATATCTGCAAAGAATCCGTGTCAGGGGTATCAAGACTGCACTTGGATCAGCATCCAGGAATGCCCCTCTCATTCTCGAACGCCTCGGCGTTTCTGCCCTTTTCGATGTGATTGTGGATGGCAATCAGGTTACCAAAGCCAAGCCTGATCCTGAAGTATTTCTGCGTGCCGCTGATGAGCTTGGAATTCCGCCTGCCAGTTGCATCGTGTTCGAGGATGCCGAAGCCGGTATCGAAGCTGCACATCGGGCAGGAATGGGGACCGTAGGCATTGGTAATTCATACATACTCAAGGAAGCCGATATAGTGCTTCCAGGGCTGTTCGAATTGATAGTGATTTCGGTTTGTTAGTAAATATTTACAGGGCGGTGTAGTATTTGAGACCAAATGCGAAACAGTCCTTCTTAATTAGCACAGACTGTTTTGTTTTTTTCTATGCCTAAGCAGTAGTCAAGCAGCACTATTTTGAAAGGGTACCCTATATTTGGTTGTTTAATATAATCTAAGCAGGGTTTATCTATATATAGGCAACGAATTTAAGTCCGCTCCTAATTCGAAGTCTGTTACTCGATCCATTGAGCTACAGGGACAATACGAACCTTACAAGCGTCCCAGCTTTCCAGAGGCTTTTTGAAATGCCTGTGTATAACCCTGTGAGGGAGACGAAATCTCGGTCTATGATATCCCCGTCATTCAAACTTTGTTGCTCGTAGGCGATGTACGTGCCAGTGGTCTGAAATCAGCACGAAAAAAAGCGAGAGTGATCCCAGCAGAAGCCATACCTTTGTCAGGAATATGGTCTGTCCCAGATACATCAGGTTGAATGGGAAGCGAATGATCGGGATGATGGGGTTCGGCAATGGGAAAGCTTCAAATCCAGGAGTGGAATAAGATCGATTCAGCCGCCACTCATTCTGAAGGCTCGCAAGTGTAACAGCGTAACCTCTTGGCGATTCGCGTGTCTTTTCCGGCGCGTGCTTCGATCCTCGGTATTCCATGTTGGTGGTGGTGAAGTTACCCGTGCCCGTATACTTCGGGGTGCGATCAGGGACCGGAGCGCCTGGTCCCGGCGGCGGTTGTTTCGCCGGGCTTTGCACCTCGAATTCAGCTGTGAACGTGTCACCTTTGAGCAAAACGGCCTTGCCACCTTGCTTGGTCTCCCTGGCTTTCTGGTTCGCGGCCAGGGACGCGATTTTGAGCGTGCCCGTGCCCGGATTTCTTGTTTTATTCTCGGCATGAGTTTTCCGTTGCTGATGCTCGCGGTGCGCAACTTATCAGTGACCGTTATTTAATCGGTGTTGGAGTATCTGCTGTCGATATGCTGAGACAGGCAGGAGAAACACTATAACTGTTGCCGAACAATTCGGGAGGCCAGCATGCCTCGGCAAAGGCATGCGTTGTGTCGCTACCAAGCAAGCGATTGAGAATGTCACGATATTGAGCAACAGTTGGAACGCGATGGGTAAACTCTAGCTCGACTTGACCTCCGTCGGATTGGTACAATTTGTCCAACTCGATCAGACTAAGTGCCACGTGCTTTAATTGGAAGCCGTTTTGCTTGCAGAGTTCAGAGATCAACCAGAGGGGATAATCCCCCCTGGAAGGAGCTTGGTTGCGGTAGGAACAGAATCCAGCAGGATCTATAATCCCGATTGTATAAGAGGGAAGCGGTACCACAAAATCGTGGAAAAACTCCGCATAATAATCCTGGAAATTCCCTGCCTTCCCAGAGATTCTCCCAAAGAAAATCGTGTGCATGTATTCATGAAGAGGAAAATATTGGTTCTCTGGCTGAGCCGCCTTCTGAATCTTCTCCTCGATCGTGGGGTAGTATCCGGGTCCATCGGTGCAGGTGTACGCCTGACGCGTGCCAGTATATATATAGGCATGCCCCCCTGGGAGTTCACGGCATACACTGTCGTCGAGTACCAAATGCATGTCCACCGGCTGCAGCTCGATCAGAGTATCAACCCCCATCAATTCGATCAGCTTGGCATGTGCGAGGCGAAAGCCGGAATATTCTGCGAAAATATATTGCGGATCAAGCGGGCAGGGCTCCTGGCAAACGAACCGGAACGGATCGCCGGGAATTTGATATGCTTTGTACGGCACTCCCTCAACTTGAATTGAACTGACTAGGATGGTCGCAATGGGTGTGGACGCACCTTCGTCTGTCGCTTCGGCAGCCTGGCTGATAGGTGTAGGTGTGGATGTACCTCCGCCTGTCGTTTCGGCAGCCTGGTCGATAAGTGTAGGTGTCTGACGCCCTTGTGAATCTGTTTGAACAGGTGTTGGGGTAACCCTTACCCCTTGGCAAGCCAGCACAAGAAAAAAGGTGGAAACAAGGAATATTTTTCGCATCGTGATTAGCTCTTTTCTCTGTCACCATCATATCAAAAGGAGCGATTTGGACTTTGGACAATAATCTATGTTTGCTGCGGGGACAGTGGCGGAAGCCGGTTATCTTATTTTTCCTTTGTTAATCCAACAAAGCCTCAATGCGCTAGAGCGCGGAGGATTTAGTGGCGATCACATCCGCAGTGCGCTTGGGACTCGGGTACATAGCCAGTTCGCCGAAGACTATGCCGCAGCCCAACGGTTTGCGTTAGGCACAATACAATAGGCGACTGTCCATTGGAGTTAGTTGTTCCTTGACACAAGATAACGATATAACTCATCAAAGCTGCTGATGGTCAAATCAGCCACTCCTCCATCAGCTTTAAGACCAAAGAGGCATGTGAATATTCCAGCAGCTTGTCCAGCCAGAACATCAATGTCTCGGTCTCCGACAGCCATGGTTTCTTCACGCTGCAAGTTGTATGTCTTGAGCATAGCTTCAAATGCGGCAGGATGCGGTTTCTTGGGATAGCCATCATCCCGGGCGAGACAACCTGCAAAATAATGGGTCATCTTATTGGCAGCCAGTAGTTCATTTGTGCCTTGGCGTCCACGATGAGTTACGATAACGTTCATTCCACCCAGGGTGCAGATATATTCGCAGACGGTAATCACCCCAGGAAATAGGGGTTGTTCCTCTGGCAGGGTACGGTCGTAATGCTTGCCGAAGGCTTGCCCAATGTCTTCTTCGCTTAACTGGTATTGGTTGGCCAGGTTTGTGACACAATAGCTGATGGAAGTCTTGGCTAGGCCTTCTATCCAATCCAATGAGGCATCTTTTCCCAAATCATTCAAGGCGACCTGAAATGCCTTGGCAATGGCAGGATAGGTGTCAAAAAGGGTACCATCTACATCCCAGATGATGTTTCGAAACATGGTTGTTCTCATTCGACTATGCAATAGTTCTGCTTCATTGTGCCTAACGGTTTGCGACACCGCCCCTTTGGGGGTACCCGAACCCCGGCGCACCCTGCCCCGGCTGCTTGGTGCCGTGGTTCGGCTGCCCGCTGTGTTGGGCGGCATTTCTTAGACAACACTTGACATAAAGGCTAGCATCAATGGCAGACTCCGATCAATTTCAGTGAATTCTTCCCGATGATTTATTCCGTCAACCACTTCCACTCGAACCTTCGACATTTTCAGTTCTTCTTCATATTCTGTGAGACTAGCCATTGCTGGTTCATTTTTCGAGCCCATTAACCATAACGTTCGACAACCTATATCTGCTGGTTCAATGGCTCGCCAATCCAACATGGCACTTAGCCACGCTACGTCAAGGGCGATGTTGGATTTCCGCAACTCTTCTCGGTCTTCCGTGGCCAGGGAAGCAATGTCTAGCGTACCTTCACTCTGCGCCTGCAAAATAGGCAGCCAGTGATTACGAAACTTTTCGATAAACTGACGAAAATCTCCTGGTGCTCCCAAACCAAAGGGAATACCCATAATGACAAGTTTTTCCACACGGTCAGATTGGGCGGCTACATAGCGACCAATATTGCCTCCATAAGAGAAGCCCCAAATTGAAAACTGCTCAGCACTGCAAGCATCGGCTACCGACAAAATATCCTGGCACATCTTATCGGTTGTGTAATATGCCGGATCAGTTGGCTTGTCGCTCTCACCATTGCCTCGAATATCAATGGCAATCACTTTAAAATTATCCTTGAGACGCTTGACATAGCCTGCATCATGCCAGTTTTGGCGAGTATGCCATCCACCGTGCAGCAATACAATGACTGAACCTTCACCGGTTACATCATAGGCGATACGGATGCTATCAGGCGAAACTACAAATGATGTGTTCATAGGCATTCACCAACTACAATCTGCCGCCCAACAGTGTGCGACCTTACCCTCTTTAGAGGGTCGCCCCCTTAGGGGGTACCCGCTGGTGGTCTCGACACGGCTGCGCCAGTCGACCCGCGGGGCGGGAGGAGGTAAAGCCTTTTTAACGGAACTGGTCTGAGCCACGCAAACTGCTTGGAAACGCGGCGAGTCCCACCACGTAGCCCCGGTGTACGTTGCTTCGGCGATTACCTGTGCGCCTGATCGCATTTAAGCACATCAGAGACGGCCTCTGCCAAAATGCTGTCCACTACGATGGATGCGGTAGTGGGCTTATCAATTTCAAGGCTGGTCACAGGGGCTTTCGCTACATTAACTACCCAACTCGTTGCCAAGTCGGGCGAAATCTTGCCAGTGTTAATCACCAGATCGAAGGCCTGGATTGCATTCCATGTTACCCTGTAATACTCCTCTACAATTGCCACTCGATCTTTATCGTTGTTTTTCACCACTGCTTCTGCTTGCTCAATGGGTATCTGCTGTTGCGCCATTACGCGTGCGATCCGTACAGAGAAGGGGGCTTGCAATCGCACATGGAGAACATCGGCAAACCCACCTAAAACTTCAAAACCACTCCGCCCGAGGAGCACTACTTTGCCGTGGTGGGCAATAGCT
>Ga0105104_10001188_pt1 | contig 19662 bp, 13 predicted proteins | sample PPLLaktember2015_3_FD_87034 | JGI IMG/M metagenome (GOLD analysis project Ga0105104, IMG submission 87034) | Freshwater sediment microbial communities from Prairie Pothole Lake near Jamestown, North Dakota, USA - PPLs Lake P7 Core (6) Depth... | ecosystem: Environmental > Aquatic > Freshwater >... | reverse complement strand
TCCTCGGGGGGCCATTCGGCTGCCGCTAGAAATTGTGAAGGCCGGGCAAGATTTCGAGGCGGCGTTGGGAAAGGCAATTATCAAGGGGGATGCGGCCGAAGATCGCTCGCAAGGCCACGCATTGGGCCAGAATCCCGAGTTGCGCGCAGTCCAGGAGCGATTCGTGAGCCTCGCCAACCGAAATCTCTCCCGCCTGCGCGACGTGCTCCGGAAATCAGCCGACCCTGACCAGCGCGCCCTGGCGGCACAGGTGATCGCGTATGTGGACAACAAGGAGGCGATCGTTCGGGATCTCGTGCAGGCCATGCACGATCCTGACGCCGACGTTCGCAACAACTCGATGCGTGCGTTGGCGGTTATGGCCGATTTTTCGCATTCCTCCCCCAAAAAGCGTCACATTCCGGCAACTCCTTTCGTTGAGATGCTGAGCTCGATCGAGTGGACAGATCGAAACAAGGCTTCGTTTGCACTGTTGGGGTTGACTGCCGACCGCGATCCCAAGATCCTGTCGGAGCTTCGCGCTCGTGCCCTCACCCCGCTGACCGAAATGGCTCGCTGGAAGACTCCGGGGCATGCTCAGGCGGCCTTCGCCCTGCTCGGTCGGATTGCGGGCTTCTCTGAAGAGCGCATCCTGGCAGCGTGGAATTCCGGTGATCGCGAAGCGGTCATCGCGGCTGCGAGCCGCTAGCGCACGTACCGCGCTCTGGAACGAAAAGTTTACAAAAAAGAAACTAACCAACTCTATTTGACCTCACTCCCGCTTGCGGCCCATAATTGGTTCAAGGAGAAGGACCCGCAACCATTGCGGGTCCAAAATTTCTACGGCTTCCCAGGCCACGTCGCACGTTTTTGGTTCGCTTTTTGAACTCACGACTCTCTCGTTCCCTGACACGGCGCACGTTTAGAGGTTCAAAGCGAGACGAAAACACTCTTCAGGAGGAATTGTATGAGCTCACGCAGTTGTTCCAGGCTCGTGGCAGTGCTTTGTTGCGTCCTGGTCTTCGCCGCGGTCCCGTTGTGGGGACAGAGCGCGCGTGGCACGATAACGGGAACCGTAACGGACGCGAGCGGGGCTGCGGTTCCGGGTGCCGAAGTCACAGCCACAAATGTAGAAAACGGTAACGAGACAAAAACTCTGACGACGGACGTCGGACTATATCGAATTCCGTACATTGTTCCAGGAAAATACAAGGTGTCGGCCACACTGGCCGGATTCCGGACGGCGATCCGGGAGAATGTCGACGTTTTAGTCGCCCAGACGGTCACGGCCGATTTCTCACTGCAAGTCGGGGGCGTAGCCGACGAGATCACGGTTTCAACCGAGGCCCCGCTGTTGGAAAAGTCGACTTCCGAGATCGGCACGGCAGCGAGCGAACTGGAAGTGCACACCTGGCCGATCCTGGTCGGCGACGGAACCCGCCAGCTTCAGGATTTCGTCTTCCGCAGTATGCCCGGGACACAGGGTGGCACCTGGGAAGGTTCAATCAATGGAGGGCAGTCATTCGCGCACGAGATCCTCATAGATGGGATTTCGATCGGGCGGATGGATATCAACGGTGGCAGCAACAATGAATTCACGCCTACCGTGGATGCTGTCAGTGAATTCAAGCTGCAAACCGGCGCCACCTCGGCACAGTATGGTAATTCACAGACAGGTTTGACGAACTTTGCACTCAAAGGAGGAACGAACGAGTTCCATGGCACGGCGTTCTGGTTCCACCAGAACGAAGCGTTGAATGCAAATTCGTGGGGCAACAACGCGGCAGGCGAAGACAAACGTCCCTTCCGGCTGCACAACTTCGGAGCGAGTGTCGGAGGGCCGATCTTCAAGGACAAGACCCACTTCTTCTTCTCGTACGAAGGCAACCGGCAAACGAATTACAATCTGGGTGGTTTCGTCGACAGCCTGCCGATCCCGGCCTTCAACACGGGAGACTTTTCGCGGCTGCTCGATCCCAACTTCACGAAGGATGCCCGTTCCGGCACGGTGGTCGGCCAGGATGCTTTGGGGCGCAACGTGGTCTTCGGGCAGATATATGACCCGACCAGTTCCCGCCAGCTCGCTGATGGGACTTGGATTCGTGACCCATTTCCAGGCAACGTTGTTCCTGCGGGCAAGCTGAGTGGACTTACGCAGAACATCCTGCAATTTGCCCTTCCCCCCCCGTTCCTGGACCAGCTCAGGAACAACACGCCCCGTGTCTCAACGTGTTGTCCGGTCTTGAACATCGACAATTACAGCACGAAGATCGACCATGTCGTGAATGAGCAGCACAAGCTCAGCGGCGCCTTCGTGTACAACGATCGTTATCGCCTGCGCTATGGCGGCTCGACCTTTCAACTGCCTGCTCCGCAGATTCCTGGTTCGCCCTTGGCAGGAGACAAGACCCAAACCACTCCGGGCTGGATCATGCGGATAAGCGAAGACTGGAGCGTCAGCCCGACGACGTTGAACCATTTTGCGATCGGGTACAACCGCTTCAGAAACGCCAACCAGTCGAACTCCTTCCTGGACGGACGAGACTGGGCAGCACTGCTGGGGATGCAGAACGTAGGCGGCTCAAGTTTCCCCGAGATGAGCTTTTCGGCTTTGGATCCGGTCCTTCTAGGGCCCAACCGCAGGTACGGACATCAGGGAACCGGAAACGAGCCTAACGGAAGCACCATTATTTCGGACGATTTCAGTCTGATCCGGGGCAGTCACAGCCTGCGTTTCGGTGGCGAGCATCGACGCTACTACATGAACGTGCAATCCGTCGATACCCCCGGCCTCTACAATTTCCACAACGAGAATACCGCGTTGCCGGGTTTTGACACATCGACCGGTTTCGCTTACGCCAGCTTCCTGGTCGGTGCGGCGCGGAACGCAAGTGTCGGAGTCAATCGGCTGACGGAGGGTATCCGTTCGAGGACGACTGCATTCTATGTTCAAGACGACTGGAAGGTACGACCCAACTTCACTCTCAATCTTGGACTTCGGTGGGACATCCCGCAGCCGTTCACTGAAGCCGCCGGCCGCATGTCCGCGCTAAATCCGAACAAGCCGAATCCCGGCGCCGACAACTTTCCAGGCGCCCTTGAGTTTCTTGGAGACTGCCCGGGCTGCAATGGTCGCGATTCCTTTGGCGAAATCTACTGGAAGGAGTTCGGTCCGCGGGTGGGCTTCGCTTGGTCCGTGGGCCAAAAGACAGTCGTGAGAGGCGGTTACGGGATCAACTATGCTCCACCCATTCTCGACGCCTGGCACTTTGGTTGGTTCAACGGTTTTGACGGGTCAAACAACATCAATACCCGGAGCGCGAGCCGGTTCCTGCAGGATCCAAGCTACAATTGGGACACGCCCTACCCGCAGTTCACTGCCACTCTGCCCAACTTCGATCCGTCCCAGCAGAACGGCGACTTCATCCCGTTCTATCCACCGGAGACCAACCGGTGGCCCATGACTCAGAACTGGAACTTCGGTGTCCAGCGCGAGTTACCCTGGGAGACGCGGTTGGAGGTGAACTACGTCGGAACCAAGGGAACCCGGCTGAACGAGGTCTACCTGGGCTCCCTGAATCAGCTCAACCCGACGAACCTGTCGCTGGGTGACACGTTGCTCGATGACATTAACGATCATCCGGAGATCGCGAAACCGTATCCGAGTTTCGAGGGCACGGTAGCCCAGGCGTTGCGGCCCTACCCTCAGTATCAAGGCGTCTCGACTCACAGGCTGGCATCCGGTTGGTCCAACTACCACTCGCTGCAGATGACGGCGACCAAGCGCACTTCGAACGGGCTCAGTTTCCTGGTCGCATACACTTTCTCAAAGAGCCTGGGGACCGCCGACAATGCGATCGGGTATGGGTACTATGGCGGTTACGGGCAGGACATCTATAACCGCAGGGCTGACTACTCGGTGACCAAGTACCACGTTCCTCACGATCTCCGCGTAACCTGGATCTACCAGCTTCCCTTCGGCGTGAACCAGCGGTACTTGCGTAGCGGCCCTCTGGCTCACATCCTCGGCGGCTGGACAATGAGCGCGATTCAGAATTACCGCTCCGGAAGCCCGTTGGGAATTACCACCAGCGGTTACGAGTCAGAAGCCCTCTTCAACCCGGGTTTCCGCCCGCTGGTTCTCCTGCCGGAAGATCAACAGAAAGTGACCAACTTCAATGACGAGCTCGGAACTCCATATCTCAACTCGGCTGCGTTCGCGCCATTGCCGACAACCGAGGGGAATGTTCCAACTCGTCTTGGAAACGGTCCGCGGTTCTTGTCAAGTGTCCGGGGCTTCAGTATTTTCAACGAGGATTTTTCGCTACTCAAGCGATTTCATCTTGGAATCACTGAAGCAACAGAATTCGAAGTCCGGATCGACGTGATCAACATGTTCAACCGGGTCCGGCTGGCCGACCCGGTGACGAACATCGACGACACGGATTTCGGAACGGTGCTTTCGAAAGCAGGAGGCCCGCGTGTGATACAAGGAGGTCTGCGCGTGAACTTCTAGCGCGTGAAGCGAGGGTCCCATCTGCCGATGGGATCCTCGCTGTGCGCCGCACTCTTTGCTCCGCTCCGCGGTGAGCTATAGCGGCGTCGCCGGTAGTCCATCCCAAGGAAGTGACAGCCGAAGGGGACGTCCGCTGGGAGCGCAGGCGTCCCGCCTGCGCTCCCAGCGGACGTCCCCTTCGGCTGCCGGTCGTGCTCTCGCAGGGGTGCCCTTCTGTGGAAACTCACCAGTTCGCTATTTTGGCCGAGGCCATCGCGGCATCGAAAAGCTGAATTCGGTTCTTGCCAATCAACTTAGCCCGGTACATGGCCGTGTCGGCGTCTCGGAGCATATCCTCGGCTTTCTCGTAGGTCGGGGAGCTCGTCGCTATTCCCATGCTGGCGGTCGCTACGACTTGTTGGTCTCCGACCATAACCGGCTTCGAAATTTCCATGCTGATGCGCTCGGCAATCTTCAGCGCGGTGCCAGGGTGGTTGATTTCGTCAAGGAGGATGGTGAACTCGTCGCCCCCCAGCCGGGCAACGGTGTCGCCTGCTCGCAGACATCGTTCCAGCCGTCGGGCGATGGTCACTAGAACATCGTCCCCTGCCATATGTCCGAAGGTGTCATTGATGAGTTTGAAGCGGTCGAGGTCCAGAAAAACAACCGCGAATCCGTGGGTTTGCGTGTGGCGAAGTTTCTGCATGAAACGTTCCAGCCGGTCGAGGAACAGAACGCGGTTGGGAAGGCCAGTGAGGGCGTCTGCGACTTTCGCCCGGGTAATATCCGTCTGAGAACCGGCGATCCTGTAAGCCTCTCCTGACGCGTCTCGGACCGCCAGCCCGTGGACCACCATCCAGCGGTAACTGCCATCTTTGTGAAGGATCCGGTACTCGTTTTCGACGTGCGAGGTTCGGCCCGCCAGATGGGCTTCGAGCTCCGCTCGCAGGAGATCGACATCTTCGGCATGGACGCGCGTCAACCACTCGTCCGGGGTGTCGCCGATCTCGGCGTCCTGGTATCCCAACATCGCTTTCCACCGGCAGGAGTATTGAACCCGACCCGTGCGCATGTCCCAGTGCCACAACCCGTCACTGGAGCCCCTGGCCGTAAGCGCATACCGTTCCTCGCTGTCGCGCAGGGCCTCCTCTGCCTGCTTGAGAGCCAGGTGATTTCGGATTCGCGCCAAAGCCAGCAGGAAGTCGACCGGCCGGGTTACGTAGTCGTTGGCACCCTCCTTCAGAGCCTGCAGGGCAATCTCGCTCTCCTTTTTACCGGTGATCATGATGACCGGGAGACGGGTGACGGAGAAGTCGCGCCTGATCGCCCGCAACACTTCTATACCGTTGAAGCGGGGCATGCGTGTGTTGAGTAAAACCAAGTCGACTCGCTGGCGGCGAATCCAATCGAGCGCCTGCTCCCGCCCGCATACTTCAGCGACTTCGTAGCCGCGGTGGCGTAAACGACGGGCCAGAAGGCTGCTTTGTGCCGCTATGTCGTTCACCAGCAATATATTCGAACGCGTGTAATTCATATCGCAGACCCGAGCTAGTTTTCGATCCTCTGTCCGCAGTAGCGGAGTCGTCCGACTCGCGGAACTCCACGGATACTGAATCGTCTGAAAAGTCGCGTGCGATAAAGGAACTTGTTGTTTCTGTCGCCGTGATCCAGGTTCCTTAAGCCGTGATTTTATTGTAGCCGTCGGGGCATAGATCACCTGTGATTCCCCTTACTTTCCAAGCGAAATTTTTGGCAGGTGGAGGCGGGCGACAACGAACGCCCCGTGTTACCATGGATCTCACACCCGGGGAACCTCTTGGCCGACAAAACACCCAAGAAAGAGCGAGTCAGGATGTCCAGTGTCGCGCGAGACGTGCGCGAACTCGTCTGGCCCCGCCGCGGCTTGCTCGGCCTAGGCCTGATGCTTATCCTTATCAACCGTTTGGCCGGGCTCGTCCTGCCCGGCGCCACGAAATTCCTGATTGACGATGTCGTCCAAAAGCGGAATCTGGAGCTCCTGACCCCTTTGGCGCTAGTCTGCGGCGCCGCTGTTCTGCTCCAGGCGGTGACTTCCTTTACCCTGACACAGGTCCTCAGCAAAACGGCCCAGCGACTGATTGCCGATCTGCGGATCAAGGTCCAGCGGCACATTGGCCGGTTGCCGGTTCGTTACTACGACGCGAATAAAACAGGCGCGCTCGTTTCGAGGATCATGTCGGACGTTGAAGGGGTGCGAAACCTGGTCGGAACGGGTCTTGTCGAGCTGTTGGGCGGATTCTTGACCGCAATCGTGGCTTTTGGACTGCTGGTCAGAATAAACGCCGGGCTCACGTTTGCCGCTTTGGGGTTCCTGGCGGTTTTCAGCCTGCTCGTCACCCGGGCTTTTTCCTGGATCCGTCCGATTTTCCGTGAGCGAGGCAAGATCCACGCTGAAGTCTCCGGACGGCTGACCGAATCGCTCGGGGGGGTGCGAATTGTCAAAGGTTTCCACGCTGAGAGTCGGGAGGCGTCGACTTTTGCCTCCGGTGCGATGCGCCTTTTTGAGAACGTTCGACGTACGCTGTTGGCCACCTCGCTGATGAGCATGTCCGGGACTCTGCTGATGGGGATAGTAAGCATCACCGTCATGGTGATGGGCGGGCGGTTGATCGTCCAGGGAGACATGACTCTGGGCGATTTCGTGGCCTTTTCTCTGTATCTCGGTTTGCTGATCGCGCCGGTGTTCCAGATCGTCAACATCGGAAGCCAGCTGACGGAAGCTTTCGCTGGCCTGGATCGCATGCACGAAGTGTTGTCCGAGACGCCCGAAGACGTCGATCCCGAGAGGACGGTCCAACTGAGGACCATCACCGGCTACGTCCAGTTTGACAACGTCTCGTTTGAATACGATCCTGACAAGCCCGTACTGCACGGGGTCTCGCTCGAGGCGGTACCCGGCACGTCGACCGCACTCGTAGGCCCCTCCGGATCCGGAAAAAGCACGCTGATCAGCCTGATCGCCGCCTTCGCCAAACCGTCCAGCGGAACCGTCTTCGTTGATAGAATCGACCTGTCCCGCGTGCGCCTGGACTCGTACCGCTCACAGCTCGGAGTCGTGCTGCAGGACAACTTTCTCTTTGATGGAACGATCAAGGAGAACATCCTGTTTGGCAGGCCGGCGGCAACCGACGAGGAATTGGAACGGGCTGCCCGGATCGCGCGCGTCGACGAGTTTGCGGAGACCATGGAAAAACGCTACGACACAGTGATCGGGGAACGCGGCGTTAAACTGTCCGGGGGCCAACGCCAGCGGGTGGCGATTGCGAGAGCCATACTCGCCGATCCCCGTATCCTCATTCTCGACGAAGCGACTTCCAGCCTTGACACCGAAAGCGAAACCCTCATTCAGGAGGGTCTCGCCGCCCTCATGCAGGGACGTACGACCTTCATCATTGCCCACAGGCTGAGTACGATCCGGTCGGCCGACCAGATCCTGGTCTTGGAGCAAGGACGTATCGTCGAACGAGGTACGCACGACGAGCTGCTGAGATCTCGGAGGCGATATTTCGAGCTCTACACCCGCCAGGCAGGCATCGAGGCGAATATCTTTGTGAATCCGGGTGAGCGGGAATGCGCGCCAGAGCCGATCGAGCCCGAGAAGCCGCAGGCGGAGCCGGCGGCGCTGGATCTGCTGCGAGGCGGTGGCGGAGAGCGCTGATGAGGAAACTGACAAACTGACAGACTGACAGACTGACAGACTGACAAACTGACAAACTGACAAACTGACAAACCAAGAAGCTGACGACTGACGGCTGACAGTTGACACCCGAGATAAGAAAGGAGACAGGGTTCTTGTTTTGTCAGCCGTCAGCCGTCAGCTTCTTTTCTTTTGTCAGTCTGTCAGTTTGTCAGTTTGTCAGTCTGTCAGTTTGTCAGTTTGCTCACTTCGTCTCCGTCACTTTTTTCAAACCCTCCGGTTGATCCGGGTTCAAGCCTTTCGCGTGGGCGAGCGTCATGGCAAAGAATTGGCCTGGAATCACCGCGACAATGGGGCTGAGCCATTCCGGAATTCCTTCGGGAATCGGGCAGGCGGTATTGCCGTCACCGAGCAGCGAAGAATCGTCCGAGATGACCAGAAGCTCGGCTTCGGACTTCTTGAGAGTCGTGATCAGGTGCCGTATATCATCGAGTACGGCGCCCGAAGGAGCGATCAGCATAACGGGGAATCCATTACGCACCATGGCAATCGGGCCGTGGAGGAAATCGGCCGAGGAATAGGGCTCGGTTATAGTCCGGGTTAGCTCTTTGATCTTCAAAGCCACCTCAAAAGCAGTGGCGTAATTAAACCCGCGTCCAATAACCACGCAATGCGACATGTACCGGTATCGCTCCACCCGATCGAGTGACTTCAGAATGCCGGGAAATGCGCTCTCCATGATTCCAGGAATTCGGCGCAGCTGCTCGAGCCGATCCCGGTCGTGTTCCAGCGCGGCGGAGAGCAAGGCGAGGGCGCAGAGAGAGGCGGTATAGGTCTTAGTCGCCGCAACCGACTTTTCGGGCCCGGTCTTCAGGTCTATAACGCATTCGCAGGCCTTGGCGAGCGGCGAGCTCGGGTCATTGGTAATAGCCACTGTCGCTTGCCCCTGGCGCCTGCCTTCGTCCAGCACTTCCACGATGTCCGGCGACTGTCCTGACTGGGAGATGCCGATCACGAGCGCCTTTCCCATCCGCGGAGGCTTCCGGTACATCGTAAATAGCGAGGCCGTCGCCAATGCGACTGGAAGACGGTTGTGATATCCAAACAGATACTGGGCATAGCGAGCGGCATTGTCGGAGCTGCCCCGGGCGGCAATAACTACGTAATCAAAGGAATAAGGACGATCGGATTTGTCGGCGTTCTTGTTTCTAAGCGATTCGGCAACACCGAGGATTTTATCCGTTTGCGACTCGAGCAGGTGTCGAAGGACACCCGGCTGTTCCCTGATTTCGCTTTCCAGGACGGAGGATGGTCTGGTCATAGCTGTAAATGATATCAACAGGAGGAGGAGAAACGATAGAACCCGAAGGCAACGGAGAACAGCGGCCGAAGGGACGCCGCTGGGAGCGAACCATTCTAGAATGTCAGAAGCAGGCCGCCGCTCAGCTCCAGGATGTTGAAGTTCTCTTTGTTCAGGTCGGGAGGCAACGCGAGGAGCTCGATCCCGTCCGGGATATTGTAGTAACGGACGTCAAAACGAAGGCCAACCGGGCCCGCGATGTTCCGCACCTTCAAGCCTCCACCGGCATTCCAGGTCCAGGCGCTTCGGACTCTGAAGGTGGTGTCCCGTTGCCCGACTATGCCCCCGAAGCCGATCGTCCCGAATGGGACCAACCCGGCCAATGGCAATTGAACCAGGAAATTGCCGTTGAGCATGTGGATTGTGTCATCGAATGTCCCGAGCTGGTCCTTCAAGCCGGTCGCGGCCGTGTAGCCGAACTCGGTGCCCAGAACACTCATGAACGACTGCCCGGCCCGGAACCCGAACGCGGTTCCACTGTCGAAATCGGCCTGACTCAGATCGGTTCCTGGATCATAGACACCCAGGAATCCCTCGATCTCGGTTTGGGCAAAGGCCGCGGGGATGAGAGCGACAAAGAGAGCGGACAATAAGGCGAGATGTTTCATATCTTTAATCATACCATCCAGTTCGCCCGGGGGCTTAGATGTCCTGCTGATTAAGGAGCCTCCGAGCCACGAAAAGCGGAGCCACCACCCAGGCGAATAGTGCAACGAGGAGCAACGCGATACTGGCAGTGCTCCCTCCCAGGAACCGCATGAGAGCCGCGCCTGCCGGTCCAAAAACCTGTTCCCCGTTGAGGACAATCAGGCTGGCAACCCGAACCAAGTCGACCGGGTTGCCGAAAAGCGAGGCAAAAAGAAAGGTGTTCGCCGTCCTCTCGGGTAGAAGAAACGTCACTCCGATGACAAGTAAGTCATAAAACAGGACGAAGAAGAACCAGACAAACAAAGCCAGCCCAAAAGCGACCGGCTTCCGCCGGCAGGCGAGCGCAACGGCCGCCGACAAACTGAGGAAGACCAGGGCGAGAGCCAGAGCGAGAAGAACCAGGATCGGGTAACGAAGCAAGCCCTCGGTGCCTGCCTTCACCGCGATGACGAGTCCTGCGACTCCGAACCCGAGGAGGGTCGCGGCGAGAACGGCCGCAAAAAGACCGATGACTTTACCTAATAAGATCTCGGTGCGGGTTAAGGGCTGAGAGAAGACGAGCTCGCCGGCGCTTTTCTCGCTTGTCAAGCTCAGCGTCCCCATCGTGAGAGAGACGAGCGGGACGATGTAGAGGACCAGATTAAGCAGGCTGGCCGAGGTGCGGGTGAATCCCTGGAAACCCAGCTCGGCTGCGGTCGCGAGCCCGAAATAGGAGATAGCAAGTACGAGCGTGCCGAAAACGAGGGCGAAGATCAGGATCCAGCGATTCCGGATGTTGATCATCAACTCGAGCCGTGCGACCGTTCGTATGGAGTACAGGTTCATGGTGTTGATTACCCCGTCTGGGAGCGCAGGCGTCTCGCCTGCACTGGGGCCGCAGGGGCGTCCCGCCTGCGATGCAGGATCGATTGTGCATCGCAGGCGAGACGCCCTGCGGCCCCAGTGCAGGCGAGACGCCTGCGCTCCCAGGCTACCTCCCCACGCTCTTCACAACATCCCCGTAATTCAACACATCCGCACCATACTTGGCTGCTTCCTGTTCGGCGTCGGAACGGTTTTTGAACGCGATCAGGCCGCTGCCCATGGGCGTCGAAATGTGAGGACTCTTGACGTAGTACGCCTCTCTTACGTTGACCCATTCACCCTTCCGGAAATCGACCGCAAACGCCGCGGGCTCGTGGGAGACAGGGCCGGCCTTCAAGTCTTTTAGCAGGCAGCCGAGATCGTCAAACTTGCGGGCGACGCCAACATCTATCAGGATTTCACCGGCGAATCGTTTATCGGAAATCGCCATTTTGCACCGCTTGCATACGTCTTCCGGATAAATCTCGACGGGCTCCAGTGCGGAAGAGATGCAGGCGGCGCCGCACAGGGTGATCATCAGAAACAATGGTGTTAAAAGCCGTTGCGCTCGCATAGGCGTTTCACTCGAGGCTACAAGCCACGCAAGTAGGTCAGGTAGAAATCCTCCAAAGACGGGTCTTCCGTCGTGAACTCGAGGATCTCGGCACCGGCCGCCTGCAACGCGGCGAGAATGCTCAGTCGACGGTCCGGCGCTGAAGTCACAATCAGTCGTTCGCCCTCGACGCTGACCTGTTGAGCTCCCGCGTCGCGTACCACTTCAACAAACCTGTAATCCAGGGGTCGGATAGCCACTCGCATTTTGGAGTCGCGGTTTAGCCTCTTTCTCAGGTTCTCGACGGTTTCGACCGATGCCAGCCGGCCGCCCACAAAAATGCCAACCCGGTCGGCGAGCTGCTCGACATCCGCCAGCATGTGGGAGGAGAAGATGATAGTTTTGCCTTCTCCCTTCAATTCCTGAAGAAAACGACGAAAGCGGATCGCGCCCTCGGGATCGAGATTGATCATCGGTTCATCGAGGATCAAGACTGGAGCGTCGGGGAGGCAGGCGACAAGTAACCCAAGGCGCTGCAGCATGCCTCCGGAGAGCGTTCCGACCGGCTTGTTGGAAAAGCCGTTGAACTCGAAGTGAGTTGACGCGGCGACCTCCGCGAACCTTCCCGATGCCGCTTGGCGAAGGGAACCGAAAAAGTCGGCCACTTCGCGGACGGTCAGATTGTCGGGGAAGCTCACCCGCTGCGGCAGGTAACTCAGAAGACGGCGCGCCTCGCGAGGCCGGATCCGGATATCGATGCCGTTAATCAGGATCTGCCCGGCTGTCGGCACCGTGAGCCCGACCAGACACTTCAGGGTGGTGCTCTTGCCGCTTCCATTCGGACCCAGGAGGGCGAATGTCTCACCGGCCCGGATCTCCAGCGATACGCCACGGATGGCCTGAAACTCACCGTATGTCTTGCTGAGCCCGTCAATCCTGATCATCGCCGCTGCCCCCAACGAATTGTCTGGACAGCTGCGGAGAGCATAAGCGCCGAGATCACGGCCAGAAGCGTCTGCGATTTGCCGTCTGCTCGCGCGCGCTCCTTTGACTCCCGGTTGATTGTGACAGCTCGCATCAGCGGACAGGTGTCACTCACAGAGGGAGCATGGACCAGCGGCACGATCCTTTCGGCAGTTGCAATAGCCTGGGCGGCAGGGCTTTCCAGGAACAGCCGCAGCCGCGGGTGATTGCCCTCCATGTACTCGAACACGTTCTGGATCTTATGCGGGATGTCGCCAATGCCATTTGCATCCAGATCGTAGCCGCTGTAATTGCTCCAGTAGTTACCTTTGCCCACTTCCGTCCATCGGGTCGTTGTCGATGTGCCGATCAGCTGCAGAGGGCTCAGGTTTTGGATGAAGTTGTTGCCGGCAAAGAGGTTGCCTTCCGCGCTGCTAAACATCTGAAGGGCAACGTCGTTCTCTCCGATGACGTTGTTCCGAAAAACGCTGGTTACCAGCGCTTCCATGAAAATGCCTGTAGCGTTGTCAATGATGAAGTTGTTCTCGGCCACGCAGCGTTCGCAGTCCTGGAACAGGATGCCGAACGAGCTGAACCCCCGGTTGTGGATGAAGGCGTTATGCCGGAACTCGATGTCGGACGAATACATGATTGCCGCGCCAGCTATCCCGTGACTGAAAGTGTTGTCCTCAAAGCTGTTCCGGTCTGAGAACATGTAATGAACGCCATAACGGACACGAAAAACGTTGTTTCGGCGAATTTGATTCCCGGGGCTGCTTTGAATATAGAAACCGTCCCTCGCGTCGAAGATAGTGTTGTCTTCGATGGTGTTGTCCGGGGAGTCCCAAAAGTGAAGCCCTGCGCCCCTTTCCCCGAGTTCGAGCTCGGGGCGCCCGCTGATCGTGTTGTTGCGGATGACCGCCTGCCTGGCTCTGAACAGGTAGATGCCATAGAGAACATCCCGGAGCCGGTTGTCCTGGAGGACCGCGAAACGGGCTTTCACGAGAATGCCCGAATCCTCAGCCTGCAGGTCTCCGCCCGAATGCTCGATGACCAGACCGCGCACTTCGCAGGAATCAGCGGTGATCAGGATGATGCTACCCTGCCCGGTGCCCCGGATAACCGGACGTCCAACCCCTTCCAGATTGACCGTCTTCCTCAGAATGAGGTTCTCGTTGTAGGTGCCCGGATAGACCCGGATGACAGCGCCGGGCGGAGCGGCATCGAGTGCCGCCTGCACGCTCGAGTAGCGAACACCGGGTTGGCCGGCAATCTCGACCCGGGTAAGAGCATCGCCAGCAACGCAAACAACCAAGAACCACAATACTGTTGAGGCAATTGCGAATTTCCCGGTGATCCGCCGAAAACCAAATGTCGAATATCGAATATCGAATGTCGAATGTCGAAGTTGATCTCGACGTTCCGCCATCACGACTCCGAAGCGAATGATCTCCCGACTTCTTACTTCGACATTCGACATTCGATATTGGATATTCGATATTCGTTTTGGGATTTCTACAATCGCCTCTGTTAATTCTGTTAGTCCGGTCCGAAACCCCTTCGTGACAGGATTAACCCTTCTATTTCGCGTAGCCAAGCTCTTCATCTCCTACGCTCGACCGGACGGGGATCGGGCGCCGCCACGAAAAGAGAACGGCCGCCACGAGCAGGATGAAGAAAGCCGTGAGCGCGTATGCTGCCACGTCCGGATAGCTCTCCACCGTGAAATTCGCGATTACTTTCTCGCCGAAAACCGGTGGAGTGAACGGCTCCACCTTGATTGCCGCCGTCGGGTCCAGATTGTGACCGTACGTGTAGAGCCGGTGGTAAAAGCTCCAGAGCGAGAATAGCCCAAAGTAGGTGAACAGAACCACTACGTCCACCAGGTTGGACATCCTGCCAATGACGACCGCCCGCAGCGCTAGAAGCATGAGCGCGCCGATCACGAAGGGCAGCCAGGTGAACTCGCTGAAATCACTTTCCAGCAGCGGGCGCATTCCGATGTAGTGATTGAGTGAATTTATCTCCTGCAGATCATTGCGGTTCGGCGACATTCCTCCTTCCAGCTTGTACGTGTAAATATTCAGGACCAGGCCGTCCGTATACTGGTTGGAGTAAAAAGCCATGTTCCAGAGTGGAGTGACGTAGGTGACGATAAGGATGAGTACGGACCCAATGATCAGCAACCGGCTGATCATTGTCAGGGGAAGATCGAAGAACAAATTAGCTTTTCTCAAGAAGGCTTGCATCGTGAGGCCTCATGAAGTCCATCGTGGCCGGATTCGTCAAAGTCCGGCTGCCGGGCTCTCGAGAGCCCGGCAACAATCGAGCCGCCCCGGCGCTACTTCACTGCTGCGCGCCCGCGGCTTTCGACAGCTGACTCTGACCCGGTTTGCCGCCTCCCACCAGCAGGTATCCCTGCATCTCCTGGTGGAGAGCTGAACAGAAGTTGGTGCAATAGAACGGGAAGACACCGGGTTTATTCGCGACAAATTCGATAACCTTCGTCTCCCCTGGGTCGACGACCACATTGATGTTGTGTTCGTTCAGCCCGAAACCGTGGAGCTCGTCAGTCGTCTGTTCGATATTCGTCAGGTAGATCGTGACGCGATCTCCCTGCTTCACCTCGATCTTGTTAGGCTCAAAGCTGCTCCGGACGGCCGCCATGTACACGTTAACGTTATTACCTTTGCGTTCCACGCGAGCATCCTTCACATCCCAGATCGCGTTCGGGTGTTTGCTGTCCGCCTTCTGGTAGACCTCGATGGCCTTGATCTTGTCCGCCTTGATGATTTGCGCGTAGTGCGGCTCGGGCTCCGTGTAAGCCTCGTAGAGCATCTTCATCTTCTCGCCGGAGACATCGATCAGCTGTGAGCATTCGGGTTGCGACGGTCCGACGGTCAGGTGGCGTCCGTGAGACAGCTTGTTGAGCGCTACCAGGTACTTGCCATCAGGACTGACGGTGTCGCCCTCGGCTGTCGCAAGGTGCCCGATGTTGTAGGTGATCGGAATCTTGTCGACGACTTCCCAGGTGCCCAGCTTCCACTTGGCGACGGCACTTTCGACAAACAGGCTGGTGTAGGCAAACCCCTGATCGTCGAACTGGGTGTGGAGAGGACCGAGACCCACGTTGATTTCAGCATCCTTAATGCTTTCGTACTTCAGGACCGGGATACCGTCTTCCTGGCCGCTGAAGTCTTTTTTCGCGATCGCGGTCTTTATCTTCTCAAAATTGAACGCGGTCGTGATCGACTGGAGCTTTCCACTGCCGATGATGTACTTACCGTCAGGGCTGACATCAACGCCGTGCGGGCTCTTGCTGCAGGGGAGCAGATAAACGACGCCTTGAACGTCTTTCGGGTCAATCACCTTGACGCCATCGATCGTTTTGACCTTACCTTCTTTGGCTGCCTTCTCGGCCGCCTTCCAGTCGACTGCGACAATGTAATCGCGATCTTTCTGAGTCGCGGTCACCTCGAGCTTTCCAGTCGCACGCTCGGCGTTGTAGCAAGTCCAGAACGCCCAGCCTTCGCTGGCCATCTTGCCCGCATCGCCCAAGTCATAGTTAAAGGGCGGCATCAGGATCTCCCACCCGAGGGCCATCTGACCGGTATTCGGATCAACCGAAATGCCGGCCACGACTCCCTTGTATTGAGAGGCGTAGTTCTCGATCGGCGCCATCGTCCCTTTCGGCAACGGGATCGAGAAACGGGAAGCAGCCAGGATGTATTCAGTGTTGGGGGTGACAAACGTCGAGCCGTGATTGCCGGATACGTTCGGGATAGGACCCAGTATCTGCCTGGTTTTGAAGTCTCTCAGCTCGATCCGCGCGATCCGGTTGTTGGCGTTGTCATTGATGAAGAGCCACCGGCCGTCATAGTCCCCCTTGGTCTCGCTGAGAGCAGGGTGATGCGCGTCGCCCCAGGTGTACTCACCCAGCATTTCCTTCGTTTCTTTGTCGAATCCGTACCCGGTGGCGGGATAGGGGCTAAAAACGGGAATGGTGCATATATGACGCATGGACGGCACGCCGCCGACGTAGATCTGCCCCGAATGCCCGCCCGAGTAAAACAGGTAGTACGGATCGACGTCACCGGGCGCAACATAGCTCGCCACTGCCGATTCTGCAGCTCCTGTTCGTTGTTGAACGCGCGTTTTGCTTCGACAGCTCTGGGGGAGCAGCAACACGGCCAGGATACAGCCTGCTCCGACAACCACCCAGGTGAAGCGCCTCATCTTGCTCTTCATTTTCGGCCTCCTTTTTGGACGTGTGTTTGCCTGGGAGCGTAGGCGGTTTAGCGAGCGTGGTTTGCGAGCCTTCGGAGTGCGCAAGCCATGCTTGCGCCTTCTTTGCCGACGCATGAACCGAGCCCTCTCGTCGGCTCGCCAAAGAAGGCGCAAGCATGGCTTGCGCACTCCGAAGGCTCGCAAACCACGCTCGCAAAATCCCCTGCGCTCCGTCAATTCTTCAACGTATCTGTCGTCTGCGTACTTTGCGCACTCTTCTTCTCGTACGCATACTTCAGTTTCTGAACTGCCTCTCGCTTCTCGTCAGGCGTGAGCTGGATCTGGGTCGACAGGACAACAGCCATAGTCCCGGTCGGATTTGCCAGGAAATCCTCGAGAGTCTTGCCAAAACGGCTTTGAACGTCGACCACAGCCTCGCTGAGATCCGGGCCGATTTTTGCCGCCGATTCAATTCCGAGCGTGCTGACCGAGTGACAGATAAAACAGCCCTTTTTGACAAAAAAGGCGCCCTCACCCTCCATCATCTGGCGCTCCTTCTCCACTTCTTCCGGCGTTGCGACGTCCGCGAGAGTTGCGCCCGGGAGGTAGTGGGCGGGCAGTTCGGTCCGTTTCCAGCTGAGGACCAAAAGAGTCAGGGCTTGGGCGTCAGCGCTTGAGAAGTTGAAGTTGGGCATGACGGTCTCAGGCACAAGCGACTTGGGGTCCTGGAGATGGGCTACGTGCCAGGCAAAGGCTGAATTGACACCCGATATTCTCGAGTAATCGTACTGCTCAGGAGACTTGTCCCCCACGAAGGTCAGATCGGGACCGATCTGGCCGCCTCGTCCGTTGATGACGTGGCACGCCCTGCATCCCTTTTCCTGGACCAACTGTTTAGCGCGGTTGACAAAGTCGGTGCCCTTGGTCTCGCGCTCGTAGCGATGGCACTCGTTGCACCGCACTTGCAGCATCGCCTTCTTATCCCGGACGAGATACACCTCGCTCAACTCGTTACCGAGCAGCGGCTCCTCCCAATGCTCCACAAAGCCGTGCGCTGATTCGAAGCCGGTCGCAAATCCCTGGCCTCCGTGACAGCCGGTACAGCCAAAGCGCTCTGGGGGGTGGACCTTGAGAATCTGGGCGGGGTGGGCCCGGTAAGGGTTGGGCTCGTCCTCGAGACCCTTCCATTCCATGCCCTGGTGGCAGGTGGTGCAACGGTCCACCCGGTCGAGGTCGCGCACCCAAATCTGCTGCAGGCCCCTCGGAACGCCGGCCGCTCGCTCCTCGCCAAACTTCTCCGCGATCAGATCTCTGAACTCAGCCTGATAGGCCCGCCATTCGGCATTCCAGGCGCTCCACATCAGAAACCCGGTGATCACCACGATCACGGCGCCCAACGCATAAAGCCAGATCAAGTCTTTGCGATACACTGGATGCCCTCCCTCAGAACTTGCGTGGCAACTCGGGCCAGCTTTCCCATGGCCAGTAAATGTTCCAGTACGGACCGCGCAGATAAGTGCCGACGACTGTCAGAAGCAAAACGGCCAGCACAACGGCAACGAAAATCAGATTCACTTTGCGCCTTTCGCGACTCCACCAAAGGCCGACCGCCTGGACCGGTGACCTGTCAAGATACGGGATAGCTAGAAGGGCAAGGACGAGGAGTCCCGGGATCAGTATTCCCCCAATGAGCGCGCCATTGATCGTAAAGCCGCCCAGGTTGATCGTCGTATCTGTCACCAATTCCTGCAGCCAAAGGAAATACCAGGGCGCTTTAGCCGGGTTGGGCGTCACCAGGGGATTAGCCGCTTCCTCCAACGGGGCCGGCAGGAGTAACGCAAGCAATGCCACGACTGCAAAAGTCGCAATCCCGACGAGCGCGAGACGACGGGTCAAATTCGGGGACGATTCGACCGTATGCTCGTCTTCGTTTACCAGCGCGGTTCGGACGTGAACGCTGAGTCCGCTCGCAATCCCGAGAAGCGAATAGGTCTTGCGGGGGTTCGGCTCCACTTCCTGGGATTTCTGCTCGAGGGCCAGGTGGTCGACACAGGCGAGTCCACCATCCTTGCGAATCCGCCACATGTGGTAAGAGACCAGCATCAGGACCAGCAGCGGCAGGAAGAAGCAATGCAGAACATAGAACCGGATCAGAGTCCCTTGGCCGATCGTGGTTCCTCCCAACAGGACGAAACGCGAAGGCTCGCCAAAGACCGGGGCGGCCTGCGCTATATTCGTGCCCACGGTGATGGCCCAGTAGGCCAGCTGGTCCCACGGCAGCAGATAGCCGGTGAAGGAAAGCAGGAGCGTCAATAACAGCAGCACGACACCCACGATCCAGTTGAGCGGCCGGTTCTGCAAACCCGGCTGCGTGTTTCGATAGGCGCCGGTCAGGAAAACCCGGACCATGTGCAGGAACACGACCGCCACCATGAGGTGGGCGCTGATCCGGTGCAGACCTCGTAAGAACCAACCGTACGAGACAGCAAACTCGAGATCCTTCACCGACAGGTAGGCGCGCTCAACCGAGGGGACGTACAGGAACATCAATATAGTGCCGGTCAATGTCAAGATCCCGAAGAGCACGGCCGAGATGGTCCCGAGCCAGAACGAATACCCCCAAGACAGGCTGCGTGCAGACACCTTTGACGGGAACCAGTGGATCAGAAAGTTGCGAACGACCGAATCTCCGGCCTCCCGCGGGCTGGTCGGATTCCACGTCCAGCTGATTTTGTCCCACGTGTTCCGTTTGCTGCTTGTTTCCATTAGACATCCTCATGATTTACGAAGGACCTCAAGGACCCCAAGGACCTCAAGGACCTCAAGGACCTCAAGGACAACAAGGACGCCAAGACGCGGGCTGCATCGTCCTTGGGGTCCTTGGGGTCCTTGGGGTCCTTAAGGTCCTTAAGGTCCTT
>Ga0105104_10001187_pt1 | contig 19670 bp, 15 predicted proteins | sample PPLLaktember2015_3_FD_87034 | JGI IMG/M metagenome (GOLD analysis project Ga0105104, IMG submission 87034) | Freshwater sediment microbial communities from Prairie Pothole Lake near Jamestown, North Dakota, USA - PPLs Lake P7 Core (6) Depth... | ecosystem: Environmental > Aquatic > Freshwater >... | reverse complement strand
TCGCGAGCGCCGCGTCCGCTTGTTCCTGCTGGGCCTGCCAGCGAGGCGCGACCTCGGTCAAGCTGCCTGGCACAAAGCGTGCAGTCAGGATCAGATCTTCATCGGGGTCGATGCTGCTCGCGGTGAGAATCATTCGATTTTCTTCCCAGGCAGAGTCAAAATCCCAGTTGAGCGCCGGCTGTCCAAGCGCCGAAGCTTCGGGTGGATAGGTCAGCGTCACGGTGGACCGCTCGATGAAGTAATCGTGATCTTCCGGGACGGCTCGCCAGATCAGCGTATCGCCATCTCCTTTGCGGATCACGCCTTCCGCGCGATAGCGGACGACAAACACATGTGCCGCCTCAGAGACCGGCGGGAAATGCCAGGTGACCTTCAATGGATCCCCCGGCTCGACCTCCACCTGCCCGACCTGGGTCCCCTGGGGCATCGGCACGCCATCCATGCTGGCTTCGAGGAAGGTCACGCCGTCAGTCTCTGTGGCAGAGATCTCGCGAAATGCAAATGTGAACGAGTCTCCGTGAAAGCGGAATTTCACGGTCTCGGTGACAATGGCAGAACCATCTGCCTGCAGGTCGATCTGAACATCAAAATACTCCGCATCATACGATTTCGCTGCCAACGCAGGGCTGGTGATGAAAAGCGAAACCAGCAGAATAGCGATGAAGGGAAGTACCACTTTTCGGATCATATTTTCCTCCAGTTCTATCTACGCAAATTGTAGTAGAGGGTTGGCGGCTGGCTGGAGGCATTTACCAAACTTTAACAATTCATGCCAGAGACATGTGTTGAATCCCCCGCCGGATCGTATCGATAACCGTCTTCATAGAACGAACGTCCCACAGACCTGCGGGACGTTCGTAAAGTCTAAAAGTATACGTTTACGCAACAGGCAAGGACACAGCGATCGAAGTCCCCCGCATCGGTTCCGATTGAACGGCTACATTTCCCTGATGTGCTTCGACGATCGCCTTCACGATCGCCAGCCCCAAGCCATTACCCGGATATTCCGAGGCATTGCGGCCGCGATGGAAGCGCTCGAATAAATGAGGCAAGTCATCCGGTGGAATGCCGATACCCGAATCGGAAACCGTCAATGTGACTTGATCCAAAGCATGTTCAAGATGCAATGAAATCCATCCGCCTGCCGGGGTGAACTTGAGCGCATTCTCGAGCAGGTTGATGGCGATCTGCCTCAGTTGCGTTTCACTCCCCTGCACAGCCACTCTCTCCTCTGGAAGCTTCATGCTGAATAACCGGTTTGCCTGCTCGGCGCGCGAGGCAAACTGCTCGCCCACTTCATGCGCGAGCTGGAGGAGATCCACAGGCGCGAACATGGATTTGGACTCGGCCGCTTCGATGCGCGAGAGATCCAGCAGATTCTGCACCAACACTTCCAGCCGCTGACCCTGCTCCTGGGCGCGCGACAGGTAGCGGGTCCGCGTCGAGGCGTTTTTTTCGTCATGCGCCAGTTCGATATTGGCAAGCAGGGCCGTCAGCGGGGTATGCAGCTCGTGGGCGGCATCCGCAACAAACTCACGCAGGGTGGAGATCGTCTGTTCCACCTGCGCTGCCATGCCGTTGAACGAATTCGCAAGCGACAAAAATTCCTCCTGGCGTTCCTCCCGCAGATCGACGCGGGCATGCAGATCTCCCTGCTCCATCTGCCGGGTTGCCTTCTCCAATGCAAGCACGGGACGAGTAACACTCTTACTTGCAAACCAGCCTGCGAGCGCAGCAATCACGACCGCAAAGACACTTGCCAGCAACCATGCCCGGGTCACAGAGCCGATGATGTCCGCGCCATAACTGGGCCCATTTGAAAATTCGAGCTCACCCAACAAGCTTCCATCGGACGCGGTCAGCGGAATGTTTGCCACCTGTGATGATCTGCGCGCTGGGTCAGACTGGGATCTCTCCACAAAAACATATCCGTAGGGCGAGGCGCTGACAGGCAGGATCACATCGGGTTGCGGAGCCGGCCCGGAATAGGGTATTTCCTTCCTGAACAGCATCCTGTCAGAGGTTTCTTCGCTGTAAATCACAATGGACATCCTCTTCTCGGACATTCTCTTCTCTGAACCATTCGCTGGACCACTTGCTGACTCACTACCAAAAAAGGGAATGTCCCATGCCGGACCCCCTGCCACCGCGACGGCTTGATTCGAATCCGGGATACCGGAATCGGCAATCACATTTTCGTTTGAATCGAGCAGTCGAATTTGAACCTGGGAAAGAAAAGCAATTGCAGTGATCTGATCTTGCAGCAAGCCTTCCGGGGGATCCGATTGCATCACCTGCACAAGGATCGGCTGTAATGCAATCGCATTGCCGAGCAGGTACTCACGTTCCTGGCGGGCATAGTAATTTCTCAATACAAGCAACATCACAGAACCCAGTGACAATGCTGCCAACAACGCAATCACGCCGTAACTTGCGGGTAACCGCCAGCGAATGGAATTTCTATTCATTTTCATCACCATTTCGTAAGCCTACTCGTTCTGGACAGGTTGTCAAGAGGGCATCATTGATCTACCTTACGGTTTTTGAAGATACACAAGATTACTGAATACCAATACCTCCGCAATCACTCGATCTCCACTCCTGCGTCCCCACACTCGCACTAAGGATTGCGAGTCGATCAGGTCGGCGAGCGCGCCTGCCTCCACTGTTTGCTGCAGCACCCGGGGGTCATTGCCTGAAGCAGGCCGGGAAGGAGGCTGGGTGGTGTCGCGATATAGTATGGTTGCGGTAGTGATCACCACATCCACCGGCGGACCGCCACCTATGCCCACTGGCGAACCAGAAACCCCGTCCCCTGCCGGTGGGTCGGCTTCGAGGCGAATTATATTATCCTGACGCCCTACATACAGGCCCTCGGCTTCAGGCGGCGTTTTTGGTAATTCTTCTGCGGGAAGGATGGAAATTCCGTCTCCTTCAGGCCCAAATAAACCAAGTGGTCTGACTCCTCGATTGAACATCTTCCCAGCGATAAACGCCGCGGCGCCCGCGAACACAATGAGCACACCCAGGATGACGATAAGCTTTTTGTTTTGCATGATCGATCCTTTTATGGCTAAAGTTTTTCGAACAACACAGGCCTGGATCGAATTTTACAGTTAGGGTGCTCGAGCGCCAGGTGCTTTCATCATGAACGGTGTGGAGAACACGAGGATGTCCGCGATGATGCGGTCACCCGCTTTCCGGCCCCACACCGTAATTTGACTTTGCTCGGTAATTTCATCGATCGTACCCGGTTCCACGGTCTGCTGAACTTCAGCTCCCGGGTCCTCAGGATCGAAGTTGGTCACATCCTTGTAGATCACCGTGTCCGAGGAAATGACCACTTCGACTTTTGGACCGCTGAAACTGGAATCCACTTGTGGTTCCTCGCCCTGTTCGGCTTTGACCATCACTCTGACATCTCCCGTGCCGACAAAGATGCTGTTGTCTTTCCGTTCAACGAACATTCCGGTCGCCTCAGGCTGGGCGGCAGGCAATTCCTTGGCAGGTTTCACATTCAGTTCAAAGGTTTGCGCGTCGCCACCGCCTGCGCCCTTCACTGTCATAATATCTCTCCCGGGCCCGTTGCCGCCGGCCGCGTTCTTTGGCTGAGCAAAATACCGGACCGCCATGAACGTCGCCGCAGCGAGCAAAATGACAAGCCCCGCGCCAATGATATAGGGCGTTACAGACTTGCGAGGGGTGGGTGTTTCCTGGGTTTCCATTTTATAAATCTCCTTTGTGTAAATTGTGTCACTCCCCCGGAGGGGCGCCGGGGCGGTGTGAGGGAGTGGCGCTGATGCGCCACGACCGACCCTGGCACCGCCCGCCAGTGCCGGTGCAAGTGTCGCTACGTTCAGGATGACATTTTGAAATAACTTACTCATATCTCAACGCCTCGATCGGGTCGAGCCGCGCGGCGCGCACCGCCGGGTAAATCCCGAAGAGAATTCCAATGACGACCGAGACGATCAGAGCCAGTGGAATGCTGCCCGGTTCGAGCAATGCCATACCGCTGTTCAACGAAGCTGCGAGCGGGATCGAGAGAATGCCCAGCGCCACGCCGAGCACGCCGCCGCCCATGCTGATCAACATGGCTTCCAGCAGGAATTGCAGGATGATGTCTCTCGAGCGCGCCCCCACCGCCAGGCGGACTCCCACCTCCCGCGTCCGCTCGGTAACGCTGACCAGCATCACGTTCATGATGCCAATGCCGCCCACGATCAGCGAGACGATTGCCATCGCCGCCAGCAGGAGTGAAAACGTGTTTGCCGCTTCCTGCTGCGCGCCGAGCACATCCTTGCGCGTGGTGAGATTGAAGTCATCCTGATATTCCCCATTTGTGTCGGGTTGGATATCGTGTCGCGCCCGCAGATAAGACTTGATCTGATCCTTGGCTTCATCCATTCGGCTTTCATCCGTTACAAAAGCCGTGACCATCACCGAGGGTTCCTCCTCGTAAAACATCTGGATCACGGTGCTGATCGGCATGAATAAGTTCAGGTTGGGATTGTTACGATATCTTTGAGATTCGTCCACGAATTCCAATTCGCTCAATACGCCGATCACTTCACAACGGTTGCGGTTGACCCAGATGGTCTGTCCAACAGGGTTATCCCCTCCGAACAGGTCAGTCGCCGTCTGAGAGCCCAGCACACAGACCGGACCCTGCTCCAGGACTTCAATCGGAGTGAAGAAGCGTCCATCGGCGAGGTAATCAGCGATCGTCAATGTCTCGCCATCCTGTCTGTTCACCGGCTGGACTTCGCCTGCGCTGATCACACTTTCCAAGGCACTGGCAGTGACGCCTGAGATCCTGATCCCCAGGGTGGCACGTCCGAAACGGGCTTTGGCGTCCGCGCTGATCGACATGTCCACCCTGTCGACAAGCTCCACCTCTTCGGGCATGAGCAAACCGTCTTCGTAGGTCAGTTCTTTGCCCGCAGCAACAAACTCATCATCGTCGATTGCCATTTGGGTGCTGATCTGTACCTGGTTTGCGCCGAGGAACCGGAAGCGGCTTTCCACCGCGGCACGTGCGCCGTTTCCCAGCGCCAGCATGGCAATGACCGACGCCACGCCGATGATGATTCCCAGCATGGTGAGCACCGCCCGTAACTTATTCGCGGAAACCCCACGCAGGGACGTCCGCACGAGGTCACCCAGCGACATAAGCCGGCTCACCTTCTGTTAGTATGCCATCGCGCATTGTACAGATGCGGCTGGCATAGCTGGCAATGCTCATGTCGTGCGTGACCATGATGATGGTTTTCCCTTCGGCATGTAATTCGCTCAAGAGGGACATGATCTCCCTGCCGGTCGCGCTGTCCAGGTTGCCGGTGGGCTCATCGGCGAGGAGCACGGCGGGTTCCGTCACCAGGGCGCGGGCGATGGCAACGCGCTGCCTCTCGCCGCCGGAAAGTTCCATCGGCTGGTGGCCCGCCCGCTGGTCCAGCCCGACGCGGGCCAGCATTTGGATCGCCTTTTTGTATTGCTCATCGCTTCGATATTCCCCCTTGCGATAGGCGAGCGGCAGGGCAACGTTTTCCCAGGTGGAATAGCGCGGCAACAGGTTGAAGTTTTGAAAAATAAACCCGATGCGCCTGCCACGGATCACTGCCAGGTCGTCACGACTCAGAGTGAAAACTTCCAACTCCTCAAGCCTGTATTGCCCGGAGGTAGGCCGATCCAGCAAGCCGATCATGTTCAGCAAGGTGGATTTGCCGCTGCCTGAGGCGCCCATCAACGCCAGGAACTCGCCTGCGCGCACCCTGAGGTCCACGCCGCGCAAAGCGTGGACAACAACATTGCCCATTGTGTACTCGCGCCTGAGAGCGACGGTCTGGATCAGGACCTTTGACATTCCGTTCATTGGATGATCACCTGCTCGCCCTCACTCAAGCCGGAGAGGATCTCCACATCTGAATCGCCGCGCAAACCAACGGTCACGCTGCGCGTCTCGGTCATTTGATTCGTCCAGACCTTGAGCGAAACTTCATCGACACCGGAGGCGCGCACAACCGAACGCGGCAAACACAGAACTCCTGCACGTTTTTCAATTGTGATCGCCGCGTCGGCAGTCATGCCATCTGCCAGACCATCCGGTACTTCGTTCAACACAATATAAACGTTGTAACGCGGGCGGTCACCCTCGATCCGCTTGGGGATGATGCGCTCGATCTTCCCTTGAATCGTTACTTCGGGACGGGCATCGAAATACACTTCCACGCTTTGCCCCACCGAAATCAAGGGGTAATCTTCTTCCGTTATATTTGCGACGACTTCCAGGGCCTTGGGATCGCCGATCTTAAATAACTTCGTTTCCGCTTGATAGGTTTGCCCGGCTTCTGCAGAAACTTCGAACACAATCCCATCAATGGCAGCCCTGATCTGCAAACTTTCCAACACCGCTTTTGCCGCGTCATATTTTGCCTGAGCAAGTGCCAGCTCAGAATCGGCAGCGACAATATCACTCTCTGTTGGATTGCTTGTATACCAACTCAACCTGGATTCAAGATCCTTCAGGTTTTCCTTGGCGGTAACCAGACTCGCCAGCAGCTGAGATTTAGCCATCGGATCTTCGGCGCTTTTCGCGGCATCGTTTAGTTCAGAAACTGTATGCTTGGCGGCTTTGATCTGTTTTCGCAAGTCTTTGATAAAGTCATCGGTTGCGCGCGGGTAATCCAGGGCGGTTCTTCTCTTTTGAAGTTTTTCCAACTCCTCCTGTGCTTCCAACAGACTGAGTTGTGCCTGCGTAGTGGTAACGGGGTCGAGTTCCGCAAGGATCTGCCCCGCCCGGACCTGATCGCCCACACGCACGTTCACTGCAGAGATCCTCCCCGTCGCCGGCATTTGCACGTCCAACTCATTTACGTTGATTATGTTTCCCGGCGCTGTGACCGTTTGCTCCACATCACAAATTGTCACAGAAACCGTTTGAGGGGTTGGCGTAGCTTCAGGAGGCTTGGTTGTCGAAAACCCCAAATAGCCCGCCGTGGAAATAATCAATATGCCTACTATGGAAAACAGAACGATCACACGTTTGCTCACATGAGACTCCCAGATAAAAATTCAGACAAGGTTTTGCCTTGTCCATAGGACTGCTACGCCTGTCTGAAGTATAGGTGTGGGATATTTCAATTGGATTGTGATGGGATTAAGATTTCGTAATCACCCCTTGCCCAAAACGAATCCGCTAATCTACACTAATCTTCGCGAATTTAAGAACCCATTCGCGAAGATTAGCGGAAATTCGTGGAGAAATTACCCCATGGAATACGCATGACTTTTGCAAGCTACTTATTTCGCCATTCGATACCCGATCCCCGGTACGGTCAGGATCAGGGATGGCTGGTCCGGCTTCAGCTCGATCTTTTCCCGCAACCGGCGAATATGCACGTTGACCGTCTTCTCGCTTTCGATATCGGGCGCAAAGCCCCAGACTGCTTCTACGATTTGTGCGCGCGACAATGCCTGACCACGATGCCGGGCAAGATAAGACAATAGACGAAATTCGGTGGGTGTCAGATTAATCGATTCGTCCCCGCGTCGCACCTGACCCGTTGCCTGCTCCAGCACCAGATCATTGATCACCACTGCCGCCGACTCCGCCGACGAGTAATCGCCGTAGGCGCGTCGCAATTGGGCGCGGACGCGCGACACGAGTTCCCGCAAACTAAACGGCTTGGTCATGTAATCGTCTGCGCCCATCTCCAAGCCGAGAACTTTATCAAGCTCATCGTGTTGAGCGGTCAGCATAATAACGGGCTGGTGCAACCCCAGGCCCCGCATCTTGCGGCAAATGTCAAAGCCCGAGCCATCGGGCAAACGGATATCCAAAATGATCAAGTGCGGTGCATGTTTCTGCGCATGTTCCATTCCGCTCGAACCTGTTTTGCATAAGTCTGCACGAAATCCGTGCTGGCTAAAGCCGTCCAGCAGGCTCTGTCCGATGGCAGGGTCATCTTCAATGACAAGGATGCGATAAGGCTCCATAAGCATTGAAATTATAGCTACTTTTGTAAGGGTGGGATTAATATTAAGCTTCAAAGGTTCACACAAAACAAAAGTCTTCCCCCATCTCTGGCGAAAGTGTGATTACCTGATCTGATCCACGATTTCCAGGAAGAGCTCCACAACCTCTGGATCGAATAATCGCCCGGCCTGTTCCCTGAGATATTCAACTGCTTGGGTATGTGACCAGGCGGATCTGTAGGGACGGTCAGAGGTCAACGCGTCGAACACATCTGCTACCGCGAATAAACGCGCCACCAGCGGGATTTGTTCACCTTTCAAACCATACGGATAGCCGGATCCATCCCAGCGCTCATGGTGGTAGAGGGCGATATCCAGGGTCTGCCGCAAATTGATGATGGGAGCAAGAATGTTATAGCCATAGACCGCGTGCTGCTGCATGACTTCTCTTTCTCGTTGCGTTAAACTCCCCGGCTTGAGCAGGATTGCATCAGGAATACCCAGTTTTCCAATATCATGGAGCAGGGCCCCCTGTTTAATCGCGTCCCACTGAGCGGATGGAATTTGCATATGTTCCCTAAAACGCATCATCAAAACACTCACACGCCGCGTATGCCCTTCTGTCTCAATATCGCGTAGTTCCAGGGCGCGTGACAATCCCTCAATCATGGCATTGTACGCCGAGGCCAAGCCTGCATTGCTATGTCTTAGATCCTTCACAATGGAACTCCGCTCCATCGTAAAGGATATTTGCTCGGTCATTCGTTCAAGGAAGCTCATCTCCCGGGCCTGGATTTCTGGCACCTGTCTCCAAACAAATTCTAAAATGCCAAGAAAATCGTTATGCCCAATCAGAGGCAAAGCCAGGTAGCTCCGAAACCCTTCCTCAGTCAACTGGCTGACCGGGCGTACGTCTGGCTTGGGAACGAGCATGTCTTCAATCCAGAGCGGCTGGCGTTCTTCAGCAAGCTTGCCTGTCAGACTGGTCTCGAAATACAGCTTGAGCTTTGCCGTCATCCGAGCGTCTAATCCGTGGGCAGCAAGCAGATCAAAACGTTGCTGAGGTGGGTTATACCGAAGAGCAGTGATGGCGTCTACCTTGACCACACTCGCTAACAGTGCCAAGACAGCTGGCAAAGGATCCTGCACATCCAGGCTGGCTTGTAAAATTCGACAAATCGAGTGCTCAACAGCCTCCTGTTCCCTCCTATAATTTTCCTGCTGAAAGAAACTATCCGAGATGATACTGGTTAAAGCGTTAATCCACGCCAGCGTTCCCCGTTTGAAATAATCTGTCTGTCTGCTTAGCAATCCAATCAAACCAATTACCCAGCCTTCATGTAACAGTGGGAATACAGCTCCGGATATCAATTCCTCATGATCCTGAAAAACAACAGGCTCGCCATACTGTACGACCCTATCTACAAGCTGAAGAGGGAATGAATGGAGTGCCGGGCCAGAGGGCCAGTGCGCGATCCACTGGATAGAATTGCTGGTGTCGACACGCGCAACCCAGGCTTGCGAAACTTCACCCTGTTCCACGCAAATCCTTGCCCAGCGTTTGCCCCAAGCAAAAATGTCTGATGAGATTCTAAAAATCTGATCAGCCTGTTTCGACAGCCCGTCGGTGGATAGACCTCTAAAATTGGGTAACATGCTACCGACTAGTCAGATAATTTCAAGTTGCACGCGGGTTACTGGATAGCACCTCGTTCAACTTGAAAGCGAACTCGGGCAATGTAGAAGCCCGAATCGATACCAAACTATCCAGGATTGTTTGTGAGAGTGGAAAGCCCTCACCACCAAACCCGGCCTGGAGAGCATGTTGCGGATCGGTGAGGAGGGCGACACAAAACCTTGGATTGATCGCGGCTGCAACCAGCAAGCGAGTAATTGAGTCTGTGTCTTTGGATGTTTCCAGAGTTGCGACAGGTTGACGGGTAAGTGGTTTAGTAAACATTAAGCATCTCCTGATTTAATCGTTCCTGCAGTGATAGGCCGTCCAACAAGGAACAGCCAACATGACCCTGCCGCCATAAGTACATCGCCAAAACTGAGTGCAAAGCGATAAGGCAGGAATGGCAGACTTACAAAACGATCGGCGAGCCAGGGCAACAAGATACCCTCACGGGCACTGCCTACACGCTCACCAACAGCCAGACTGTTTAAAACGGTTTTGTCTTCCAGGCGGACGGCTGCACCAAAAGTCAACGGCATAAAACCGCCGTTTGACGAATCACTCCCAGGTTACAGTCTAATCCAATCATCAAGGAAGGCATGCCTGGTAAACGCAAATTTACAGATGTAAAGACAAGCAGCATTAACTGTGAACAAATGAGGCTTAATGGGGCCAGTAAAATGCCATCAATTGCGGTGGAAATCCCAAAGCCACCCGTCAGGTGGCTCGGAAAACGGGAGGCTGCCAGACCATCCCGCTCCACTTGGCATATTCCCAGCCGGCCAGGGTTCCAGTTGTAACTGTTGTAAGTAGGATTACTACCGGCCAATACCACCTACATCTTCCGGGCAACGTGTGTTCACTGAGAAAGCGAAGTGGTTGATTGTGTTTTTCATGGGGTCACCTTTTATAGAAACGGGATTGATGTCTAACTCTACTAAACACCCGGTTACAAAGGTGGCCTCAGATTGTAGCCATTAATTGCTCATAGAGGGTACTGATTTCCAGCGATGGCTCCAGCCCCAACTCATTCTCCAGAGTCTGGCGGTACTGCCGATATTGAATGGTCATATTTGCGGGATCATGCAGAGATGCATAAGCTTGGATGATCAACCGGTAAGCCGATTCCAACAAGGGATCAGACAGCAGAACCCGTCTGGCAGTATTTAAACAGTTGTGCGCCTGCCCGTCATGCAGATAAATAGTGGCTAATTCCAGCATTACATAACGGTAGATCTCCTGATACTTCAGCCGGTCCAACACCACCCAATCGGCGTCGAGGCCAGCAAGGTAATCTCCCTTTAGAAGGGCAACGGCTTCTTCCAACAGCTTTCTTTTCTGGGAGCGCACAATATTCTGAGGCAACTTCTCAAAGAGTTTGTCAAATCCCTCACGATCCCAACTGTAATTGATCGCTCGGTTGAATTTGTATCGATCATCTTCAAACACAATCACATCCTGCCCAATCGCCTGCCGAATGCGATACATGTTGATCTTAAAGCGCACCTTGAGGCGCGCCGGAGAAATATCCGGCCAGAACACCAGCGCAATTTGCTCCTTTGTCAACGCAGGAGATTGCAACATGAAGAGAAAGAGGTCACGCGCTTCACGTGTCCGCCAATCAGATAGTTCGACCACCCGTTGGTTATGACGCACCACGACATCCCCAAAGGAAGTGATTTCCAGCCGCGGCATGGCAGGCTGGATATTCTCATTTACATTCCTCAATTTTCTGGATAAGCCGGGCAGCGACTCGCGTATATGTTCGGCCTGCTCAAAGAACAACTTAAGAACTGGATCTTTAAGCAAAAAGCTGCCTCTTTTCTTTAACCAACGGGCGGCTCGACTTGCATGGATCATCTGCGGCGTAGGCTTCTGCCAATCACGCCGCGCGGGCAGTAAATCTTTAAGCCTGTTGACCGCCTCTTCAGGATTCTGAACAGACGAGGCAGCTTCCAACCATAACTGTGCAACAGCCTGTTCCATCTGGTTGCCTCCCTGACCAAAAAGAGCAACCGCTTCACGAAGGATATCAATGCCCAGTTCCAGCTTATTGCCATCCAGCCAGCAACAACCAAGCTCGAGGTTGAAAATCGCCCTTTCGAAAATCCCCAGATTTACCTGGGAGAGTTCAGCCCGTCTTAGTTCCTCGGCGGCCAGCAAGTGGTTTCCCTGTAATCGCTGCAAGCGCGCCTGTCCAAGGGAAGCATAAAAAATATACAGGGAGTGGCCCAGGTTGCTAGCCAGAGTCAGGGCATTATCATAATACGAGTAGGCAGAGGCATACTCTGAGAGATCTGTCAGGAGGTCCCCCAGGCTGATCAATACATTCGTTTGAATTCGCGCATATCCGCTTCGTTCAGATGTTTTCAGCGCATCTTGAAGGAGGGGATAAGCCTCCTCCAATCGTCCAGTCATGTGATAGAGCATTCCAAGGTTGTTGAGCAGGCGTGCCTTCCAACCTGTGTTGCCGGCGTTCTCCCAGGCTTGAAGCGCACTCGCATAATATTGCGCGGTGATCTCGGGTTCACCCAACCTGCGGTGGACAACACCCAGTTCGGTCTCCAGAATAGGAATGTTGTTTTTTATACCCAATGACTGGCAGGTTCGCAATGCTTCCTGCAACCAGATGAGGGACTCTTTCATATGACCGAGCGCAAACAAAACCAAACCCTTGATCCGCAACGCCTCTGAAAAAGTATATTGCATATCTCGAAGCGCAGAGCCTCGGGTCAGTTCCAGGATCTGTTCAACATCCTTCTGGGCACGGTCATAATGCCCAAGCTGCCTGCAAACCTCAGCCCGGCGGACAAGCGTCGTTGTCCATTCGACCTCGTTTCCAGAATCTCGAAGTTTCGACTCCGCCAGATCGAAGAATTCCAGGGCATGGCGGTTATCTCCTCGAGTGGCATGAATCGTCCCGAGCAGGGAAACAAGTGCCGGGTGGGAAGCTACGACATCGCCTGGCATTTTATCCAGCCAGTTTGCCAGGGTTAATATGCGTCCCGCCAAAACAAAAATCATGCTTGTATGCGTAAGCAGCCGTGCCTGGTTCTCGTAATCATCCAGCTTGGCATACACCTCCAGAGCTGCCTCCCAATCTTGTCGTTCCTCATACGCGCGTGCGAGATTCTGCTGAATGTGCCATGCCAGAACCGGTTGCTCATATTGAAGTTGTGATCGGAGGAAATGCTGGAAGAGGTGATGGTAACGCATCCAGTGTCCATCGTTATCAAGAGGCGCACTGAACAGATTCCCGGTCCGCACGGTTTCAAACAAAACCGGCCAGTCAAAAGGTTGCCCTTCCACCAACGGTTCAAGCACCCTCTCACACAGGGAAACATCGAAGGTATCGAACACCGAGGTCATCAGCATAAAACGGCGTACCTGTTCCGATTGGCGAAGCAAGACCTCTTTTGAAAAGAAGTCGAACAGTTCTCGTGTGGATTCCAAAGGATGCATTTGTGGAAGTGTGCCAGGATGTCCGTTCGTAAGATGGATCGCGGCGATCCATCCTTCGGTCTCCTCCACCAGGGTTTGGGCATCCTGTCGGCTGAGCAGTATTCCATTGTTCTGTTGAAAGAGTTGTTGAATTTCCTCCGGACAAAAAGAAAGTTCCTCGAAACTTAAACCACCCACTTGATTTCTCGCAATCATTAACGGGGCATCAGGCAGGTTGGGTAGATTACGCGTTGACAATATGAGATGAAGATGTTCGCCGGCCAATTGCAGCAATCGGCTGATCGCATGATTAATAAAGGGGACATTTGCCACCAGGTGATAATCATCCAGAATCAGGATGAAATGTTCGTTGATCTCTGCATTAATTTCGTTGGTGATCGTAACAAGTAATCTCTCTTCGTCCTGTTCAATGGACGCCATGCTCTCCAACGCTGCCAGGGATTCACGACCGAAACTAGGAAATTTTTCAGCGACAGCCGCAATTAAATATCCAAGAAACCGTTGCGGTTCCTGATCCAGTGCATCCAATGAAAGCCAGCCAACCGGCAATTCGCTTTGCTGGGTCAGATCCACCAACAGTGATGTTTTTCCATATCCCGCCGGAGCCACAATTAAAAGCAGCCGCCTTTCCAGTTGTTCGTAGATTGCATCGATCAGACGCGTTCGAGTGATCAACTCCCGCCGCCGATGGGGAATGCGGACCTTGATGCTGCTTATCGGTAACCCGGACGAAGATGGCATGATTAAATTCTACAACGAAAGTATTACTTATCTTACAACGATTTTCGACTTGCCAATCACCTGTCCTATCCCACAATTTTCAAGTCGTTGAAGCGTGCCACATGCGGGCCAAGATAATTACCAAAGAAACCGGTTTCGGCACTCCAGCGGACATCCGCCAGCGCATCCAAATAGTTGCCAACCAGTTGGCCTCCTCGAAACGGTTTGCGTACCCCATTCTGCACCAGATAACCGAGTCGAATCTCGGTGGCAAAGTCACCTGTGATGAGGTCAGGATTAAACCATGAAAACTGGATGATCTCAACGTACGGTTCCGTTATCAGCGCAGCTGCCTCCATCGGCCCGGGGGGTAATTCCACCCCGCCAAAGGCTCCCGTCGCCGGCAGGTCAAGATAGTTAGCGTAGCGTTGATTCGCTGCAAAGGCGACCAGTTCGTTCTCACGGATCAAAGCGACGCGCTGTGCCGACAAGCCCTCTTCATCAAAACGGTTTGAGTTCGTTCCGAAAGGGATGCAGCGATTCGCCCAAACGGTAAGCGGATCTCCTTTCACATCGCCACGGAAGACGGACTTTCCGATTTCCCAGGGAGAGGTTTTTGCGTATTTGGAAGCTGCCGAACCCAGCGTTTGCAACACTCCGCCGTGCAGGGTATCGCCGGCCATGAACATTGCCAGGACTTCATTACGCAGAACCACAGGCCCCTGCCAGGAGGGTGGAGTTGTCGTTTCAAATAAATCCAGGGTATGACGCGCTCTTTGTTCAATCTCATCTTCGAGATTAAGATCACCAACGCACCTCCTATCCATCTCTGTGAAGGTTTCCACATCGCTTTCACCACGTTGACCATGCAGCACAAACTCTACATGGATTTGGGTGGACTCCTGCTCCGCATCAATACCATGGCTGTTGATCAAGTGGGTTGTATGGATCTCACCAAAGCATTCCGTTGCAGTGAGATGCACACCGCGATTTTCCGAAGCCACCGCCCGGATGTGTTCCACCATATCTTTTACGACAGTGGAGGGATCCTTTTGCAGGTCCGTGTCTACGAGAAGGACCTCAGGAAGTGCAGAGGGTGCAGGCAGAGTATAAACAGGATTTGCAACGAGGCCGGCGGTTAATACAGCTTTTTCAATTGCCGTGTCAATATCCTCACCTGGTAACAGCGTGACATCTCCACTTCCCACTGCCTGTTTTCCATTCGCGTCAGAAGTCTGGCGAAGAACATCAATTTTGTATCGCTCCACATTGACAAGTCTTTGTGATTCGATCTGTTCTGGAACTGCATAAACTTGCGCACCCTGACTGGCAAGGTGACGCACAGTCCAGCCGACAAGGTCACTCCGCCCATTCAAAGCCTCAACGATCTTGTTTAGTATCATCCCAGCCTCGCTTTCAAAAGCAAATGGGGACCGCCGGAGGCGACCGGCACAATTTCCTTATGACCTTTTCCGCAGTTACCCGCTTCCAAACGCCATTCCCGGCCGACAGCCGTGATGCTCTGCAGGACATCAGGAACATAACCCGAGATACCAATGGGGGCAAAAACCCGGTCGGTGATCCTGCCTCCTTTGATCTCGTGTCCATAGTGACAGGTGACCTGAATCCCCCAGCCTTGAGGATCTTCCATCCCCGAGGACCATTTATCCAGATATATGCCATGCTCAACTTGTGCCAGCATCTCGTCCAGGGAGGAGGTGCCTGCGCCAAAGTATGTATTGCTCATGCGCGCATAGGCCTTGCGGCTGTAGTCCTGGCGGCGACCATTAGCGGAACGCGGGATATGGAGGGCGGTCGCCGAATACAAGTCGGTAATGCCTCGTCGGAAGACACCCTCTTCCACAATTTGAGTGGGAGCTGCCAGCCGGCCTTCATCATCAAAAAAGTATGACCCAAATCCTCCGGGCTGACTTGGATCATCAAATATACTTACCAGAGGTGAGCCAACTGTTCGATCGATGAAGTGAGCCGCGCGGGCGCGCTGCTTCAAGAACATGTCGGTTTCCACACCATGGCCAAAAGATTCGTGGCAGATTGTGCCGCTGACCCCCGGCGCCGCAATGAGCTGGTATTCGCCTGGCTCGATGCGCTCCGCGCCAAGTAGAGCCACGGCGCTGTCCACCAAACTCTGGATTTCCTCATCAGTAAAGTTGAGTACTTCCCAACCTGCGCCACCGGATTTGGACCTCCAGTCATATTGGACCTGGCCATCCTCGCCTGCCACAATGACCAAAACGAAAAGATTGAGCCTTTGCAGGCGTTGGGCAAGATCGGCAGAATGACTGGCAAACACGGCATGCTCACCGGCTTCGATATATCTGACTTGGACATTTACGATGCGCGGGTCGCGTCCTTTTATGCGACCATGCAGTTCACGGCAGCGATCCAGCTTCTCACGGATCGATAAATCCGCAGGGTCGATCTGCATGGATGGAGCAAAATCGCCGCTCCGCTGCGATTCATACTCTGCCGGTGGCGTATATTTTGCAAAACTCCGGCCCCGGACAAGTTCACGCGCAGTTTTTTGCACCTCACCACGGTCAAAACCACTAACAGCCCGTTCATAGATGGTTTGTCCATCGAAAGCGGAGAGAACAGTGCCAGCGGAGGGGGGACGTTCGATTACACGCTCCTCACGGTTATCTATTGTAATGATGAGTCCATGTTTGGAAGAGAGCAGGACGGCAAAATAGGGTGCTTGCTCATGACCCTGTGTAACAATTTCCCCCAGGGCGGGCCTTAACCCAGCCATGGCTGGCGGCAACTTCAAGTCTGTCATTTTATGCCTCTTGAATGTCACAAATCTGATTCAAGTATACTCGACTCTAAAACATCCAACACAGGTAATATGAATTCTTCTAAAGGTCAATGTCATAACTGCCAGCTCGGATCGGTGTTTGAATTCAGTGAATCCCGGAGTGCACCATGCGTAACACGAAAGCTACAGAAACCATTCTTTTTAGCCTGCTTTTCCTTTTTTTTCTACAGTCTCTTTCCGATTTCATTGAAGCTATTTATGCGTTTGGGCTTCTGGTGACCGCCTTCACCATTGAAGTTACTGCGATCATCCTGCTCTTTACACCCCTATTACTGCTGGCCTTCAGGAAAGCGCCGTCAAGGTCATTCCTGCTCGTGCTTTCCTTTCTTGCAATCGCAGCACGGCTGGTAGCGCCTATGCTCTCTCCCGGCGGCAAGCTGGTTGCCTGTGGAATCAGCGTGGGCGCTTTTATGATGCTGTTCCCATTATTACTTCAGCGGCGTGTCAACATTCGTGGCTGGCAGGTCACGAGCGGATTAACCCTCGCTCTTTCACTCTCCATCTTTTTGCGAACGGCGAACTCCAGTTTGGATTTATCCGAGTCTGGGGCATTTCAAGTTATCGGCTGGTTGCTGGGAATTCTTGCCGGGGTTTTGCTCTGGCGCATGGACCTGTCAGCGGCAGACGATCTCCCCTCGGGCCGGACTACCTCAAGCGGGCGGATGACCGGGCTCGCGATCGGATTGGCTTCCGTCATCCTGATGATCTATTTCGCATTTGCGAGTCCAACGGTCATTGCACGCTGGACCGATTCTTCCTATCCAGCCATTGTTCTCACACTCGCTATCGTGCTCGCGATCTTTGGATACCTGCTCAAGTCAGAGCGCTTCCTGGCAAGGCTCACGCAGCGCCTCATCCTGGGCTGGAATATTCTTTTTATCCTGGCACTTGTCCTGACGATTCTGCCGCACCAGATCGCTTTTCCAGCCACCTCGGATGCATATCCTCTGGACGTCCCAATCACTTCTCCGCTGACAGCCATTTTCCTATTCCTGATGCTTGTGCTATCTCCCGTCATGTTGATTGACTTCATGTTATTCGTCCGAGAGATTTCGAAGGAAAAACTCTCGTTGCCCCAAATTGGGAAAAGTTTCGCAGGAGCAGCTCTATTCCTCCTCATGATGGTTTTCTTCCACGTATTTACAACCATTTATGATTACGTTCTGATCCTAGGTCCGTTCTTCCGCGACCGCTTCTGGTTTGTCTATCTTCTCACCGGGCTTGGGATGGGATTGCCACTGCTCCTTCTCCGCAAGGAATCATTCGCTCTGGAAAAACCAGAGATCGCCCGACCATTTATGCCTCTCGCACTTGGATCGCTTGCTCTTCTTTCTATGATCGCTTTGTACTTAACGACAGCCAGACCTGTTGCCCCACACAGTGAAGCGCAATTGAAGATCATGACTTATAACATCCAGCAGGGATTCGATGTGGAGGGGAACAAAAGCCTGGTGGCACTTCTCAACGTGATTCGGGCAGTGGATCCCGATATTCTCGGATTACAGGAATCGGACACCGCGCGTGTGGCAAACGGAAATGTGGACGCTGTCCGCTACTTTGCAGACAACCTCAACATGTATTCATACTACGGGCCCACGACGACGACAGGCACATTTGGCATCGCACTGTTGTCCAAATATCCGATCCAAAACCCAACGACATTCTTCATGGTTTCGCCCGGCGAACAGACTGCCACGATCCAGGCTGAGATCAGCCAGGATGGCAGGGCATATCAGATCTTTGTGACCCATCTGGGAAACGGCGGACCCATCTTCCAGTTGGAAGATATGTTGACACGTATTCAAGATATGGATGCTCATCGGCCTGTGATTGCCATGGGCGATTTCAACTTCAGACCGACTACAGATCAATATGCACTTATGACTCAGACGCTCGCGGATGCCTGGTTGCTCAAATGGCCGGGTGGGAAAGAGACTCCTGGGATTTCGAGCGAAAAACATATTGATTATATTTTTGTGTCTCCTGGACTCACTGTCCGCGAGTCAGAATACAGCCGAAACTCCGCCTCAGACCATCCCTATGCCTACATCGTGATCGAACCATAAATAAAAAGAGACAGGTTGTTTTTAAGATAAAAAGACCAGTTGTTGTGAACTGGTCTTTTGCTTTGCCTTTAAAGACGAACACCAGGGTGAGGGGGGCACCCTAGTGTTCGTCGATGCAAATAATACTATAAGGATATTTTCTTGGCAAGGGGAGGAACGTTAGAAGAGTATAAGAATATTTTTTAGAGCTGTCTATATGTGTGCCCCGGGCGGGAATCGAACCCACATCTAAGCCTTAGGAGTGCCTTGTTCTGTCCATTGAACTACCAGGGCGCGAAAAGAATTATACATCAATGTGAAGACCCTAAAGGTCTTCTGTGCAATAAAACGCGACATAAATCCAAATGAATCTTCGAAGAGATCAAATCTCATTTTAACAGCAAAGACCTTTAGGGTCTGCTACGCGCCATCATCCTTTGGCGGTGCGGTGGGACCATAATCCAATATTTGACGCAATTGCGATGTCCCTTCAGGAGGACCGACAATTCCTTTGTCTTCCATCATATCCACAATGCGCGCCGCACGTGTATAACCGATCCGCATACGACGCTGCAACATGGATACCGAGGCACGTCCCTCACGGCGAACAAGATCAATGGCTTCTGTAAGCAAGGGATCTGCGTTCGAATCGGCCGGAGCCATCTCCTCGAACATCGCAGTTTGTTTCAGGGGCACATCTGACTTTGGAATATCCACAGGTCCCGCCACCGCGCCATAAGGACTGGACCCACCCAGCTGTGTGCGCCAAAATTCAACCAGGTTCTGGATTTCATGATCCGAAACGAAGACACCTTGCAGACGGGCCGGCGCGGGGGCATCGGGTGCCTGGAACAACATATCCCCGCGTCCCAGCAAACGTTCTGCGCCGGGTTGATCGAGAATGACACGACTATCTGTGTTGGATGCGACGGCGAAGGCGATACGCGCCGGG
>Ga0105104_10001186_pt1 | contig 19681 bp, 18 predicted proteins | sample PPLLaktember2015_3_FD_87034 | JGI IMG/M metagenome (GOLD analysis project Ga0105104, IMG submission 87034) | Freshwater sediment microbial communities from Prairie Pothole Lake near Jamestown, North Dakota, USA - PPLs Lake P7 Core (6) Depth... | ecosystem: Environmental > Aquatic > Freshwater >... | reverse complement strand
TGGCGGCCCCTCCGCGTCGACGAGCCTGCCGCCCTCGGGCACCCGGTCACCGAGCTGCTCGATCACGTCCACGCCCTGCAACGGGGCAGGCACGTTCACCTGGGCTCCCGCCAGCAGCGGCAGGAACGTGGAGAGGACGAACGCGATGTGCCCCGGACGGCTCACTTCTGCTGGTTTCCCTTCTTCTGCTGATCGGCGAGGTACATCTTCATCGCCTCGTCGATGGGGATGTGCGCCACCCCGGACTCGCGGTCCACCCAGCCGTAGCTCCTGAGCCGCTCCATCTGCTGCAGGCGCTTCTGGGCGGCGCGCTGGTCGAGGGCGAACACCCGCTGGTTGACGATGCCCACCTCGTACTGGTCCACCTGCCTGGGGATGGGAGGCGGGCCCGCGGGCTGCATCTCGGCCCGGGTGCTGTTGAGGATGTGCGTCGACCAGACGGTGGCGACGCCGAAGATGGCGATCGAGGCCACACCCACACCGATGATCCACGGCCAGCTCATCTGCTGCTGGGCGTGGACCACCTCGGCGGTGTCGTGGCCCGCGTGCGAGGTCTGCGCGGTCGTGCTCATGCCTGCTGGTACCTCAGCGAGTCGGCCAGGTACGGGTCCTTGACCGGGAGGGTGAAGTGGCCGGCGGCGCGCCACCGGGCGAAGGCGATGGCGAAGCCGCCCACCCCGAGCATCGAGGTGATGGCGGTCCAGTGGAAGTAGAAGCCCTCGGGGTGCAGCGCCGGGAACACGAGCCAATTGAGGTCCACCCAGTGCACCACCAGGATCCACACCGCCACGAAGGCCAGGCCCCGCGGGTTGAACTTCAGCCCGCGGCTCAGGAGGGTGAAGAAGGGGATGATGAAGTGGGTGACGATCAGGAAGATGCCCACGCTCTGCCAGCCACCCTTCATCCGGACCACGTACCAGGACGCCTCCTCGGGGATGTTGGCGATCCAGATCAGCATGAACTGGCTGAAGGCGATGTAGGTCCAGAAGGCGGTGAAGGCGAGCATCAGCTTGCCCAGGTTGTGGGTGTGATGCCGGGTGACCAGGCCGCCGAACAGCCGCTGCTCGTGGCGGGTGAGGACGGTGATGACGGTGAGCAGCGCGATGCAGGAGAGGAAGCTGCCCGTGAAGTAGTAGGCGCCGAAGATGGTGGAGAACCAGAAGGGGTCCACCGACATCAGCCAGTCGAACGCGGCGAAGGTGATCGAGAGGCCGAGGAAGGGCAGGGCGCCCGAGCCGTAGCGGCGCATGCGCCGCGTGGGCTCGAGGCCTCCTTCCCGGTCCTGCCGGAGCGACCAGCCGCGGAGCAGCTGGTTCACCACCACCCAGATCGCGAAGTAGACCGCCGCCCGGAGAAGGAAGCCCGGGACGTTCAGCCACAGCGCCTTGTGCTGGAGCAGATGCAGCTGCTCGTGGCTCATCCTGTTCGAGGGATTCACCCAGGGGAACAGCACCGGCATTCCCAGGGCGATGGGCAGGAAGAGCAGGATGAAGATGGGGATGGCCGCCCCCATCGACTCGAAGACCCGCCGGAAGACGGTCATCCACCGCGCCGCCGCGGCGTGGAAGATGGCGTTCCAGATGCTCGCGGCGATGGCGATGCCGAGCCAGTACGCGAAGGCGACCAGGTAGCCGGCGAGGATGCTTGGGCGATCGGCGCCGCCCACCGCGTACCCGACGGCGGTGAGCAGGAGGCCGACCACGCCGACGCCCACGGCGATGCTGAAGGTCTTCCCACCCGGCTTCAGGCGGTCCTGGGTGATGGTGGTGGGGCCTACCTCGACCATGTCTGCCCCTCCCGGAGGCGGCGCTGCACGTCGGCAGGCAGCGTGTTGGCCGGCGCGTTCTGGCTCAGCTGGAGCGCCTGCACGTAGGCAACCACTGCCCAGCGCTCGTCGGTGGGGATCTCCCCCGAGAACGAGGGCATGAGCCCGTAGCCCAGGGTGATGGCCTGGTAGAAGAACCCGGGCGGGCGGTCTCCCAGCGCGACCAGCGAGGGCGGCAGGCGCGTGGCCATGTTGTCCGCCACCATGCTGTCCCCGTTGCCCACCAGGCCGTGGCAGTTGGAGCAGACGATCTCGTAGCGGTGCCGGCCGCGCGCCAGCAGCTCCGGAGTGACCGGGATGGGGATCCGGCTGACCAGCATGCCGTTCACCATCCCGGTGCTGATGCCGGGCGCGCCCACCACTGCCTCGCGGGAGATGGTCCCGTCGACCGGGGTGCGCATCCCGCGGCCGTCGGCGTAGAGGTCGTTCTCCGAGTAGGGGAGGATCTTGTCCTGCTGCTCCATGCGCTGCAGCACGTCGCTGGCCCGCGTCCCGTAGCAGCTGCAGCCGGAGAGCATGCCCAGACCGAGGAGGAAGAGAGCGGCCCTCATTCCACCGACTCCTTCACCGTGCTGACTTCCTTGGCGCCGAGCTGCGAGGCGAGCGCGGCGGCATCCTTGCCGTCGCTGCCCGGAGGCAGGGCCACGCTCAGCCAGAAGCCGTCGTTCACCGCGCTCCGGAACTGCTCGAGCTCGAACGCCGCGTGGTACGGCTGGGGCAGCCGCATCAGCACCAGCAGCCCGAAGAAGATCGACAGCGAGCAGAGGAGGACCGTGGTCTCGAAGGTGATGGGGATGAACGAGGGCGGAGCGTGCGGAGGCCGGCCGCCGACGTTGATCGGCCAGTTCCAGGCGTTCATGTAGACCATCATCAGGTACCCGCCGAACATCCCGGCCAGGCCCCCGGCGAGAGCGATGCGCGGGACGCGGCTCCGTCCCAGGCCCAGCGCCTCGTCACCGCCGTGCAGCGGGTACGGCGAGTGGGTGTCGATGGACTCGAAGCCCTTCTCCCGGACCTTGTAGCAGGCGTCCACCAGCGCCTCGCCGGTCTCGAAGCGCGCGAGCACGTAGGTCTTCCCGACCGGTGCGGCGTGGCCGTGATGTTCCGCGGCGTGTTCCATCGATCAGGCTCCGGTGACCACGGTGACCGGGGCGGGACGGTGCTGGAGCTCCTCGTTGAGCTCCTTCACCTCGCTCACCGCGACCGCGGGGATGAACTTGAGGAAGAGGAGGAAGCAGGTGCTGAAGAAGCCGATGGTTCCCAGGAACAGGGTGATGTCCACCCAGGTCGGGTAGTACATGTCCCAGGCGGCGGGCAGGAAGTCGCGGTGGAGCGAGGTGACGATGATCACGAACCGCTCGCACCACATGCCGATGTTCACGAAGATGCTGGCGATGAACATCCAGGGGATCGAGGTCCGGAAGTACTTGAACCAGAAGAGCTGCGGCACCAGCACGTTGCAGAAGAGCATCAGGTAGTACACGCCCTTGTACGGCCCGGTCGCCCGGTTGAAGAACACGAACCACTCGAACTGGTTCCCCGAGTACCAGGCGATGAAGTGCTCCATCAGGTACCCGTAGGAGACGAGCATCCCCGTGGCGAGGATGATCTTGTTCATATTTTCGAGATGTCTCATGGTGATGACGTGCTTCAGGCCCAGGAAGTGCCGGGCCGGCACCATCCAGGACATCACCATCGCGAAGCCGGAAAAGACGGCGCCGGCGACGAAGTAGGGCGGGAAGATCGTCGTGTGCCACCCGGGGATGAGCGACACGGCGAAGTCGAAGGACACGATGGTGTGGACGCTCACCACCAGCGGCGTGGAGAGGCCCGCCAGCAGCAGGTAGCCGACCTTGTAGTTGTGCCAGTGGCGTCCCGAGCCCCGCCAGCCGAGGGCGAAGATGCCGTAGAGCTTCCGCTGGATGGGGCTCTTGCTCGCGTCCCGGAGCGAGGCCAGGTCGGGGATGAGTCCCAGGTACCAGAACAGCACCGAGACCGTGAAGTACGTGGAGACCGCGAACACGTCCCAGATGAGCGGGCTCTTGAACTGCGGCCACATCTCCAGGGTGCTCGGGTAGGGGAACATGAAGTAGGCGAACCACGGCCGCCCGGTGTGCAAGAGCGGGAACAGGCCCGCGCACATGACGGCGAAGATGGTCATCGCCTCGCTGAAGCGGTTGATCGCCGTCCGCCAGCGCTGCTGGAAGAGGAAGAGGATGGCGCTGATCAGCGTCCCGGCGTGGCCGATGCCGATCCACCAGACGAAGTTGGTGATGTCGAAGGCCCAGCCGACGGGGATGTTGTTGCCCCAGGCCCCGATGCCCTCCACTAGGGTCACGGTGATCGCCAGAACCAGCGCGCCGGAGCCGGACAGGGCGATCATGAACGACAGGAGCCATCCCTTGTCCGGGCGGGCCCAGACGTGCGCGAGGAGGTTCCCGGTGAGGGTGGTGTTGTCCTGCTTCCCGACCATCAAGGGGTAGGCGTCGAGCGCGTCGGCGCCGGAGGCTGCAGCGGCGTGTTCGGCGGCGGCCATCAGCCCAGCTCCGGGTTGGGGTTCTTGATCTTGGTCAGGTACACGGTTCGAGGCCGGGTGTTCAGCTCGTGGAGCACGTCGAAGCGCCTGGGGTCGGCATGGCGCTGGCTGACCTGGGTCTTCGGATCATGGAGCGAGCCGAAGGTCAGGGCATTGGTGGGACAGACTTGTTGACAGGCGGTCTTGAGCTCGGTGTCCCCGATGGTCCGGTTCTCGATGCGGGAGGCGATCCGGGTCCGCTCGATCCGCTGCACGCAGTAGGTGCACTTCTCCATGACGCCGCGGGCACGCACCGTGACGTCCGGGTTCATGAGCATCTTCTCCACCTGGCTCTTGTCCTGCGTCCAGTGGAGGTAGTTGAAGTGCCGGACCTTGTAGGGGCAGTTGTTGGAGCAGTACCGGGTGCCGATGCACCGGTTGTAGACCATGTCGTTGAGGCCCTCGTCCGAGTGGACGGTGGCGTTCACCGGGCAGACGTACTCGCACGGCGCGGTCTCGCAGTGCTGGCAGAACATCGGCTGGCTCACCATCTCCGGTGACTCCGCCGGGCCCGAGTAGTACCGGTCCATGCGGATCCACTGCATCTCGCGGCCGCGGCCGACCTGGTACTTGCCCACCACCGGGATGTTGTTCTCCGCCTGGCAGGCCACGACGCAGGCGCTGCACCCGGTGCAGCGGCTCATGTCCACCGCCATCGCCCACTTGTACGGCAGCTTCGAGTAATCCACCTCCGGCTGGACCGACGGGAGGAGCCTTCCCTCCAGCTCCTTGCCGCCGGGGAGCTTCTCCGGTGAACGCTGCTCGGGCGCCTCGGGATGCTTCTCGAACTCCTCGAGGCTCTGCATCAGTGCAATGGGCCGCCCCTCGGTGACGTTGGTCACCTGGGTGGTGGAGATGGGGTACTTCCGGCCGGTCTTCTTCACCTCCAGCCCGGTGAGGAACCAGGGGCTGGCGGCGCTCCGGAGCGGGTAGACGTCGTGGCCCACCACCACCGGCTCGTCGGCGTCCTTCACCCCGAGGGTGTGCTGCTTGCGGCCGTAGCCGATGGAGACCGTCACCGCGTCGTCGGCGTGGCCGGGCTGCACCCAGGCCGGCACCTGCACCGAGCGGCCGGAGACCGTGAGGGTCACCAGGTCCCCATTGCCGAGTCCCAGCTGCTTCGCCATCCCCGGGCCGAACTGGGCCACGTTGTCCCAGGTCACCTTGGTGATCGGATCCGGCAATTCTTGTAACCAGCTGTTCAGCGCGTAGCGCCCGTCGAGGATCTTGTAGTCGTGCACCACGTCCAGCTCGAGGCCGGCCGGCGCTGGCCTCGCCTGGGCGGCCGCGGCGCGCACCTTCTCCGTCTGCAGGGAGGGCGTCACCGCCGGGCTGGCGGTGCCGGGCACCACGCCGTTGGCCAGCCAGACCTCCCACTCGCTGTCGAAGTCGGTCTTGGCCCGCGAGGCATGGAGCGCCTTCAGCCGGTTGTAGGGCTTGGTGTCGTCGGTGAGGAACGCCCCCAGCACCTCGGCCTCGGAGATGCCCCCGAAGAGCGGCTGGATGAGCGGCTGGACGATGGAGAGCGCCCCGTCCCGGGAGCGGGCGTCACCCCAGCTCTCGAAGGGGTGCGCGGCGGGGAGGAACCAGTTCACCGCCCGCGACGTCTCGTCGTCGTGCAGCCCGAGGTAGACGGCGTTGGGCACCCGCTTCAGCAGACCCGGCAGGTCCACGTCGCCGGGAGTGGTGAACACCGGGTTCCAGGCGGTGATGACCAGGGTGTCCACCTTGCCGGCCCGGAGGTCGTCCACGAGCGCCTGCCAGCCCGCGCGGCCGCTGGCGGTGTCCAGCACCGCGGGCTCGGTGAAGGTCAGGGTGGCGCCGATCGCGCCCAGGCTCGCGTTGATCGCCTGGGCCACGGCGTGGGTGAGCGCGGTCTGCCGCTCGCCGGGAATGACCAGCGCCGCGCCGCGCTTGCCGGCGAGATCCTTGGCCACCGCGGCGACGAACTTCGCCCGCTCCCCGTCGAGGGGCACGGGGCTCCGGTACCCGGAGAGCGTGGGCACGCTCTTCCCCAGCTCGGCGGCGAGCGCCAGGGTGAAGGCCTCGATGTCCGCGCTGCGCAGCCGCAGCCGGTGGTCCGCCATTCCGCCGGTGATGCTGAACCGGGGCTCGACCACGTAGAGACGGTTCATCCCCTTCGGGTGGTGGGGCTCGCGGCGGTTGGCGAAGCCCAGGTTCTGGTCGACGGTGTCCGGCCGCGCTTCGAGGAAGTCGGCGTCCAGGGACAGGATGACGTCCGCCTTCTCCACCACGTAGTGCGGCTCGAGCGCCCTTCCGAACGCCAGGGCCGTGCCTTCGTAGACCGAGTCCCGCGGAGTCGCGCTCCAGGCGTGAAACCGGGCCTTGGGGAAACGCTGGGCGATGGCCTCGCGCAGCGACCCGACGAGCAGTGAGCTGCTGGGGCCGGAGAGGAACCGCAGGCCGGCGCCGCCGTCCTTCTCCCACGCCGCCGAGCGAATGCGCATCGACTCGCGGAACCCGCGCCAGCTGCGGCCGGCGCCGCGCTCCTTCAGCACCCGCGCCCGGAACGGATCGTAGAGGGTGGCCAGCTCGGCCTGGGCGTGTGGCCCGGTGGTGCCGCGGGAGATCGGATGGCTGGGGTTGCCCTCGACCTTCACCGGGCGGCCTTCCCAGCTGGTGGCGAGGACGCCCAGGGCGAGCCCGTCCTGCACGAAGGCGGTCGCGTAGTGAAGCGGGTTCCCGGGCACCACCCCGTCCGGCGCCTTGTTGTAGGCGAGGATCCGCTCCACCGGCTTCTCGGTGCACGCGGTGAGGCCGGCCAGGGCCACCGAGGCGCCCATCAGCTGGAGGAAGTCGCGCCGGGCGAAGCCCTTGGGCACGTCGAACGCGCCGGGCGGGAACTCCTGGTCGCGGTGGGGAAGCGCCGCCTCGCCGTGGAGCTGCTCCTCCACGCTCCTCCAGTAGCTGCGGCCGTAGCCGTGATCGGAGCCGGGCTGGCGGCCCGGGGCGAAGCTGGCCTCGTCCGGGAGGTCGACCGCCTGGGGCTCGACGGGGGCGCTCGAACCGAGGACGGGGAGCGGGAACCGGGGAGTGGTCATCGGTGACATGCGTCGCAGGAGATGCGCGTGTGGACGTTGTACTGCTGGGCCAGCTGGGCCCCGAGCTTCTGCCGATCCACGGCAGGGTCCGGCTGCCAGGTCATGCTGGTGATGAACTCCACCGGGCGAAGGTGCGGTTCGGGGTTGCGGTGGCACTCGACGCACCAGCCCATGGAGAGCGGCGACTTCTGGTTGATGAGCGCCATCTGATCCACCCGGCCGTGGCAGGTCACGCACCCCACGCCCTTGTTCACGTGGATCGAGTGGTTGAAGTAGACGAAGTCCGGGAGGTTGTGGACCGAGTTCCAGGGGATCGGCCGCTCCTTGAAGTGGTACTCCCGCACCAGCCCGAGCAGCGGGCTCTTGTTCCACACCTGCGCGTGGCAGCTCATGCAGATGGTGGTCGAGGGCAGGCCGGGGTACGGGCTCTTCTCCACCGTGTAGTGGCAGTACCGGCAGTCGATGCCCTCGTCGCCCACGTGGTGCCGGTGGTCGAACTCGATGGGCTGGACGACCACCCGGTCCTGCTTGGTGCCCCAGGTGGACCGGACCACGATCATCAACCCCGCGATCGCGACGGCAGGGAGGGCGAGGAGCATCACGCCGCTGAGGCGTGAGACCGTATTCGTCCAGCGTGGGAAGAGGGGCATCTCGTTGCCTGGAAATCGGGGGGAGAGCGCAGAATCTGCGGGGCGCGTTCTACGGAACGCCCGGGCAACCTTCAATCTCTAAGTCACGATGATCCCTCAATCCCCGTTCATCGACGCCTGTAGCCAGGGTTGAGGTCCGGGGCGGGAGGGAGACGGCGGCGGGTGGGACTCACCGCGGGGGGACCAGCCGGTCGGCGTTCCCCGCGAGGACGGCCCGCTCCTCTTCGGGGGTGAGCCCGAGGCCGCGCACGTGGGCCACGACCTCGGCGAAAGGAATACCCAGGCTCGGCAGGTCCGAGCCGAAGAGGATCTTATGGGCCACCCCGGCGAGGTCGCCCGCGCCCACCGGAACGGGGTGGAACATCACCGGGGTGAGGTCCGCGTGGAGGGAAGCGTGCCGGCGGACGACCGCCAGTGCCTCCTGCACCGACGGAGCGGCGAGGTGGGCCAGGACGATGCGGGCCTCCGGCCAGGCCGTGGCCACCCGCTCGAGCGGGGCGAGCTCGTCCGCCTCGGTGGGCCCGAGTGGCGAGTGACCGAGGTGCACCACGACCGGAAGGCCGCGCTCCGACACCCGCGCCCACAGCGGGGCGAGCCGCTCGTCGCCCAGGGAGAAGTCCCCGACCGCGCAGTGAAGCTTGAACAGTCGGAGGCCGAGCGCGAGGGCCTCGTCCACGGTCGCCGTCACGTCGTCGCCAGGGTGGACGGTGCCGCCGGGCTCGACCAGCGGATCGCTTCCCCACGTCTCGGCCATCCACCGGTTCAGCGCCTGCGCGGAACCCGGACGCCGGACGTAGGGAAGTGACCAGCAGCGGGCGACGCCCGCCGCCCGGAGCGCGGCGTGCGCGAGGTCGGGCTCGGGAGCGTAGGGGAACGACTCCGGCGGGATGGCCTGGGTGAAGTAGGCGCGGATGGCCCGGCCCAGGCGGCGTGGAAGCAGGTGGGTGTGGGCGTCGACGATGCGCACCGCTCGAGCTCCCGGCCCAGGCGAGGCGCAGCTCGCCCGGGGGGCCGGAAGGGGCGGTCTAGCTCAGAGTCGTTCCCGGTGCTCGCCGCCGCTCAGGGATGGGGGCGGGGCGGGCGCTCAGGACCCGGCGGCACGCGCCGCGCCGGGGATCATCCGCTTGAGGGTCTCGAGCGTGTCCGCCTCGCGGGCCGGCTTGTCCGTCCGCCAGCGGGCGATGCGGGGGAACCGCACCGCCACCCCTGACTTGTGCCGCGTGGAGCGGGCGATGCCCTCGAAGTGCAGCTCGAAGACCTGGCTCGGCTCGACGGCCCGCACCGGCCCGAAGCGCTGGAGGGTGTGCGCCCGCACCCACCCGTCGAGCTCGCGGATCTCCGCGTCGCTCAGCCCCGAGTATGCCTTGGCGATCGGGACGAGCTGCCCCTCGTCCCAGACGGCGAAGGTGTAGTCGGTGAAGAGGTTCGCGCGTCGCCCGTTCCCGGGATGGGCGTAGAGGAGCACCGCGTCCACCTGGAAGGGATCGATCTTCCACTTCCACCAGTCGCCGCGCCTGCGGCCGGTGCGATAGGGCGACTCGAGACGCTTCAGCATCAGCCCCTCCACCTTGCGCTCGCGGGCCTCGAGCCGCCGGCGCGCGAGCTCCTCCCAGCTCGGATCTCGCAGGACCTCGGAGACGAAGAAGCGGCGGTGCCGCCCGGCGAGCAGCCCCTCCAGCCGGGCGCGCCGCTCGGACAGCGGCGCCTCGCGGAGGTCGCGGCCGTCCTGCTCGAGCAAATCGTAGGCCATGAACGCCGCGGGTGCGTCGGCGAGAACCTTCGGGGTGAGCGTCTGCCGGCCGATGCGCGTCTGCAGCAGCGCGAAGGGGAGCGGCCGGTCCTCGCCATAGGCCAGCACCTCGCCGTCGAGCACGGTGCCGTCGGGCAGCGTGCCGCCTGCCTCGACCACCTCCGGGAACCGGTCGGTGACGAGCTCCTCGCCGCGGGACCAGAGGAACACCCGGCCCTGGCGGCGGACGAGCTGGCCGCGGATGCCGTCCCACTTCCACTCCACCTGCCAGCCCGAGCGATCGCCCAGCGACTCGGGCGGATCCTCGAGCGGGGAGGCGAGGAAGAACGGATACGGGCGCGAGGCGTCGTCGCTGCCGTGCTCCCGGGCGAGGATGCGCGCGAGGAACTCCGCGGAGGGCGTCCAGTCGCCCATCGTCCGCTGGGCCAGCAGCGGCGGGGGGAGGTCCGCGGCCTCGGCGAGCGCGCGGAGCACCAGCGTCGACGCGACCCCGACGCGCAGCTCCCCGGTGAGGAGCTTGTTGAGGAGGAACAGCTCGCGCCGGTCCAGCGTCCGCCACCAGCCGGTGACCCGGGTCCGCTGCTCCTCGGCGTCGAGCGTTCGGAGCGGGAGGATCCGCTGCTCCATCCACTCCGACAGCGGCGTCTCGTCGGGGTGGGTCACCCGGGTGCCGTCGTCGAGCAGGAGCGCGATGCACTCCGCGAGGTCTCCCACCACCGCGTAGCACTCGCCGAAGAGCCAGTCCGGCGTTCCGGTGAGCTCGAGGGTCCAGCCCACCAGCGCCCGGACCCCGAGGAGCCGCTTCGGCCGGCGCCCGGTGAGGAACCACAGCGCCCAGGCGGCGTCGGCCGGCGGCGCCTCCCGGAAGTACCGCCGCATCGCGGCCACCTTGGCCAGGGTGGAGGTGGTGGAGTCGAGCGCCTCGTAGAGGTCGGCGAAGCGCTTCATGGCTCGAAGACCAGGGGGGGCCCGACCGCCGGCGCGTGGAGGAGGGTCCGCGCCCCGTCGAGATCGCCCTGCAGCCAGTCGCGCTGCTGGTCGGTGCGATGCCGGCTGCCGACGTGGCCGGAAGCTCCCAGTGGCAGGACGAGCGTGGTGGCGTCCGGATCGGAGAAGTCGACCACGAAGCGCATGCTCTGCCCGAACTCAGGAGTGGCCACCCGGACGCAGCGGTCGCAGCCGGCGAGCGGCGACTCCGGCGGGTTGAACACCCAGCCGAGAGGACCTCCGCCCCGGCCGAAGGGATGTCTCACCTCGAGGCGGTTGTGCTCGCCCCAGGTTCCGTCGAGCACCACCTCGCGGACGGCGGCCCCGAGCACCGCGTCGCGATCTCCGAGGCCCGCCTTCCTCCACGACTCGGGGCTGGCGCGCAGCGCGGCGAGCAGGGTCGGGTCGCTGTTGTACCAGCGGAGCTCGGTCGGTCCGATGCCCGAGCCCTTCAGCGCCGCCGCCGCGATGGCCTCGTAGGCCCGCCGGCGGATCTCCTCGGCAGCCCGGAACAGTCGCGAGCCCGCCTCGGCCCTGCCGTCCCATCCGGCGAAGGCCCGCGCCACCTCCGGGCGGAGCAGCGGGGCGAGCCGCTCCACCACCTCTCGGTGGACGATCCCCACCGTGTCCAGCTGCGTCGCCCGCACCTGCCTCGCGTCGATCCCCTCGCCGGCGACGAGCTCGGTGATCCGCCGCGCCCGGGTGGGCGACGCCCAGGTGGACGGCCACCGCAGGCCGCTCGAGGTACCGATTCCCCGCTGGTTGGCACTGACGATGCGGCCCGACGCCGGGTCGAGCACGCGCGGCATGCGCGACTGCGCGAGGTACCCGGACCAGTCGTGGCCCGGGGAGGACCCGTCGAGCGGAACCCGCCCGTCGTCGGCCGGGCCGCGGAGCGGGAGCACGCCGGTGACCCGCCATCCGATGTGGCCGTCCACGTCGGCGTAGAGCACGTTCTGCCCCGGGCCGAGGAAGCCGTCGGCGGCTGCGTTCACGCTCGCCCAGTCGGTGGCGAGCATCATGCTGGAGACGGGCGCGCGGAGCGTCGCCGGGTCCAGCGCGGCCCAGGCCAGCGCGACTCCCGGCCGCACCATGGGACCGTGCCGGCCGAGCGAGACGCTGAACCTCTCGGCAGGAGCCCCCTTCACCTGGATGGTCTCCACCCGCTGGCCGACCTCGGGCTCGCGGTAGAGGTCCTGCACGTCGGTCCCGGTGTTGGTGAACCCGATGGCGAGCCGGTCGTTCTGGAAGATGACCAGCCCCGGAATCCCCGGGAGGCTGACGCCCTGGATCCAGCGGCGGACCGCTCCCCCCTCGTCGGTCAGCTCGATCCGGAGCGGGTACCAGGTGCCGGGCGTGTCGAATCCGAGGTGAGGGTCGTTGGCGAGGATGGGCTTTCCCCGGGCGGTGTGCGCTCCGCTCACGACCCAGGCGTTGCTTCCGACATCCGGCGGCGCGCCGCCCGGAAGCGGCTCGAATGGAACCCCGAGCAGCTCCAGCGGCTCGAGCGTCGCCGGCCGCGTCGCGGGTCCCGCGCCCGGCGCGCCCCGGGTGAGCAGGGCGGACGTGCTCGGGGCGGGCCGGGGTTCCGCGTCGGGGAGGATCAACACGTCGTCCGTGCTCACCTCGGGAGTGAGGAACTGCCGCCGCGCTGGCGGGAGCGCGGCGAGCGACTCGTTCAGGAGATCCCTCTGCCAGGTCTCGGAGAGCTGCTGGTGCATGAGGAGCAGCACCCGGACCGAGTCCGCGGGCGTCCAGGGCCGGGGATGGAGCCCCAGCAGCTGGAACTCCACCCCCCATCGTCCGGGGCGGGTGGAGATGAAGGCGTTGATCCCGTCGGCGAGCGCCTGCGCATCGGCGCGCTGGTCCTCGGGCGCCAGCCGGACCGCCGCCTCGGCGACGCCGGCGAATCCGTACACCCGCTGCCGGCGATCGAGGGGCAGCGCGACCGCTCCCACCAGCTCGGAGAGCTCCCCTCCGGCCACGCGCCGGGCGAGCTCCATCTGGAACAGCCGCTCCCGAGCCTGGAGATAGCCCTGCACGCGCAGCGCGTCGCCGAGGGCGCGGGCCCGCACGGTGGGGATGCCTCGGGCATCGAAGCGGACCTCGACCCGGGAGCGGAGGCCGGGGATGCGCGGCGTACTCCGGTCGGGCAGCTGGCCGCGAACGTCGACCACCACCACCACCACCGCCGCGAGGAGCAGCACAACGAGGAACACCGCCATCCGTCGGATCCAGCGCCTCACCGGCCACCCTCGGCGGCAGCGCGCTCTTCCTGGTCCCGCCCGTAGGGCGTCTCCAGCGCCTCCGCCTCGAGCCCCAGGTCCCGGAGGTGATGGGCGAGCGGCACGGCGTAGCCGTGCGTCACCAACACCCGGGCCGCACCGGTCTCGCGGATGGTCGTGAGCAAGGCCGGCCAGTCGGCGTGGTCGGAGAGGGCGAAGGCGCGGTCCACGCTGCGCCGGCGTCGCTCGCCGCGGACCCGCATGAAGCCGCTGACCAGCGCGACGGCCGCGTCGCCGAAGCGCCTCATCCAGGGCGTGCCCCGGGCGGTGATGGGCGCGAGCACCAGCTCGCCGGCGAAGTCCTTCCCCTTCGCCGTGTCCGCCACCCGGTCCACGGGGAGCAGCTTCACCCCTGCCTCCCGGTACACGTCGCACATCCCGGCGATGGCTCCGTGGGCGAAGATCCGGTGCTCGGTCCTGCGCCCGAGCTCGGCCACGAGCCGCTGCGACTTGCCGAGCACGTGGCAGAACACCAGCGATGCCCGGCCCGCCTCGCGGTTCGCCTCCCACCACGCGAGCAGGTCCTCCATGACCGACTCGGTCGGGTCCCAGCGGAAGACGGGCAGCCCGAAGGTGGCCTCGGTGAGGAAGACGTCCGCGCGCAGCGGCTCGAACGGGGCGCAGGTCGGGTCGAGCGCGCGCTTGTAGTCGCCGCTCACGACCCAGACCTCTCCTCCGGCCTCGAGGCGGAGCTGCGCCGAGCCGAGCACGTGGCCGGCGGGATGGAAGGAGAGCTGGACGTCACCCATGGCGTGCCGCTCGCCGTACTGCCAACCCTCGATGACGGTTCCGGGGAGACGGTGGCGGACGATGGGGAGCCCCGGCGCCGCGCAGAGGTACGCTCCGCTGCCCTCGCGGGCGTGGTCGGCGTGGGCGTGGGTGAGCACCGCGCGGGGAACCGCTTCCCACGGGTCCACGTGGAAGCCTCCCCGGGCGCAGTACAGCCCCTGGGGGGTCATGGTGAGGAGGTCGTCCATGCGCGCCGGAGCGCCTCGTTCTACCCAGGAGAGGCGGAGGCGCGCACGGCCGGGGGGACCCGGGGCGCCGAGAACTCGACGACCACCAGCAGGAGCCCGAGGAGCCCCCAGGGCCTGAAGGCGAGGAGCCGCTCGGTCGCGGTCCGGTCGAGGAACACGCCGGAGGTGAGCACGCTGGCCAGCACCACCAGCCCCAGCACCAGGCGCGAGAACCCGTCCCCCCACCGGGCCGCGGCCACGACCCGCCGCAGCGCGGGCAAGGCGAGCACGAAGTTCGCACGCCAGGCGAGCGGCGAGCACAGGGCGATGGAGAGGCAGGTCATCCGGAAGGAGGCGCCCGGGTCCTCGCGGAGGGCGAGCACCAGCGCCCCGAAGAAGAGCACCGCCGAGAGCTGGGCGAGCGCCAGCGTCTCGCTGGTGGGCCGGGTGCCGAGCCAGCCCGCGACGTCGAGAATCAGCGTGGGGAAGCCCTGGGGATTCGGGCCGGTCACCCACTCCAGGGTGCTGCGCTCGACCAGGCTTTGCCAGGCCGCCACCTCCCGGCCCAGGGTGGCGACGCCCGTCCGGAGCGCGAAGAGGGCGGTGACCAGCAGTACCACCCCGGTCGCGACGGCGAGCGCCCGCCAGCGCCTGCGGCCGAGGAAGAAGAGGACGGCGAGCGCCGCCGGTGGCTTGGTGAGCACGGAGAGGCCCAGTGCGGTCCCACCGTCGCCGCGGGTGCGGACCGCCGTCGCGGCGAGGACGAGGAGCCCGAGGAGCAGGAGGTCCACCTGGCCATAGAAGAGGACGGTGCCGATGGGGCCCGCGAGCGCGAGCGCCGCCCAGGTCCCGTCGGCCCCTTCGGGCGTGGGGTCCACCCGCGGCAGCTGGACGACGGCAAGGAACAGGAGCAGCACCGAGGCGGCGTTCCAGAGAGCCGCACCGAGGCCGCGGGGAATGAGCGCGAGGAAGGCGAGCAGCACCGCCACCGGCGGGGCGTACTTGAACGGCATCGGCCCGTCCTCGGCGCGGTAGAGCGAGGTGCCGGCGAGCCAGCGTTCCCCTGCGGTGCGGAAGACCGTGAAGTCGATGCACCGCCGGGGGTTGAGCGCGAGCAGCACCCCGAGGACGAGGAACAACGGCCACACCGCCAGCCGGAGCTGCTCGCCCGCGACGCGGAGCCGGCTCACCGCCGCCTCCGGGGAGCGCGGGCCGGAGCTTCCCGCGCCAGGGCCCCCGACTCGACCGCCCGGAGCGCGGCCTCCACGCCCTCGCGGAGCGCGTCCACCGTCTGCCGGCCGATGGCTGCGGCGAGCTGCTGCTCCAGCCGTTCCAGGACGCCGACGCCGTGGAGCAGGGCCTGGAACCCACGGCGCGTGAAGCGCACCCGCCGGGCGCGGCCGTCCTCCGGGTCGGGGACGCGTTCCACCACGCCCATCGACTCGAGGTCGTCCACCAGCTGCCCCACGGCCTGCTTGCTGACGCCCACCCGAGCGGCCAGGTCCACCAGCCGGGTGCCCTCGAGATCGAGGTGGGGGAGCAGCGCGGTGTGCGAGGTCCGCAGCGTCGGCGCCCCGGCCCCGGCGACCCGGGCAACGGCGGCCTCGTCCAGGAGCCGCGCCAGGCGGAACAGCTCCTGGATGAGCGAGGCGCGCTTTCGCCGGTCGAGGAGGGCCAGGTTGGCCGCGGAAAAGCGAGGGGCTGGCAAGGATTTGGACAAGGTGCTTGACGAAATGGTCAAGCGGTCTTTACTGAATGGGGATGGCCCTCGTCAACCTCGCCCCCGGAGTCTGGACCTCGGCGGAGATCCTCCGGCTCGCGGGAATTCGCTTCCCCGTCCGGGTCGGGGTCTTCCGGCTCGGGAACGGGTCGCTGATGCTGATCTCGCCGACCCCCCGCGTCGGGGAGCTGGCGGCGGAGATCTCCGCGCTGGGCCCGGTGTCGGCCATCGTCGAGCCGAACGCGCTCCACCACCTCGGCCTCGCCGCGGCGCGGGCGGCCTTCCCGGCAGCCCGGACCTTCGGGCCCCGAGGGCTGGCCCGGAAGATCTCCGGTCAGCCCCTGCCCGAGCCGCTGGTGGACGCTCCCGGGGTGCCCTGGTCGGGCGCGGTGGAACCGTCCTCTTCCACCGCCCGTCGCGCACGCTGTGGGTGACGGACCTGGCGTTCAACGTCCGGACGAGCGACCACCTGCCGACCCGGCTCTTCATGCGGCTCAACGGAGCGTACGGAGGCTTCGCACACTCGCGGATCGCCCGGAGGATGGTGCGAGACCGCGGGGCGCTCCGCAGGACGGTCGACCGGCTGCTGCTTCTCGCCCCGGAACGGCTGCTCCCCGCGCATGGAGATCCGGTGGAGGCGGATGCGACCCGGGTGCTCGCCGATGCGTTTGCGCACCTGCCCGCGTGCTAGCGTCACGGGCACTGTGATCTGGTGGATGTGGTTCGTGGCCGGCGTGGGGCTGCTGATCTTCGAGCTGGTGACGCCGGGCGGCTTCTTCGCCGTATTCTTCGGCTTCGCAGCGATCCTCGTCGGGCTGCTCACCGCCCTGCACCTGGGCGGTCCGGAGTGGCTCCAGTGGCTCCTGTTCAGCGTCTTCTCTGTGGCAGGTGTCCTCCTGCTCCGCCGTCCGGTGATGCAGCGACTGGGCACCCCACCAGCGGCGCTTCCCGGCGAGGAGATGCGCGGAGAGTGGGCCGTGGTCACCGAGGAGATTCACCCTGGCGACGTGGGGAAGGTCGAGTTGCGCGGGACCACCTGGAGCGCCCGTGCGAACCGGACCCTGCGGGTCGGCGAGCGCGTGCCGGTGGATCGGATCGAGGGATTGACGGTATGGCTCGGCGGTAACGAGGGCCGAGGCGGCTGGACGTCCGGTGGAGGAAGCACATGACGGAAGCGTTGCTGATCTTTGGGGTCTTCCTGGCGATCCTGGTGCTGGTCATCCTTTTCAAGACCGCGGTGATCGTGCAGGCGCAGAACGCCTACGTGGTGGAGCGCTTCGGCCGCTTCAGCGGAGTGCTCGAGCCCGGCTTCCACGTGCTGTTTCCATTCGCCGACGCCATCCGTTACCGCCACACGTTGAAGGAGCAGGCAATCGACATCCCCGAGCAGATCTGCATCACCAAGGACAACGTGCAGGTCGGGGTGGACGGCATCCTCTACATGAAGGTGATGGACCCCCGCCGGGCCTCTTACGGCATCACCAATTACCTCTTCGCCATCATCCAGCTGGCGCAGACCACGCTCCGCAGCGAGGTGGGGAAGATCGATCTCGACAAGACCTTCGAGGAGCGCAGCCACATCAACGGGCAGGTGGTGAGCGAGGTGGACAAGGCGTCGGAGGCGTGGGGGGTGAAGGTCCTTCGCTACGAGATCAAGAACATCACCCCGCCCCGCGACATCATCGCCGCGATGGAGAAGCAGATGCGCGCCGAGCGGGAGAAGCGTGCCACCGTGCTCCAGTCCGAGGGCGAGCGCGACGCGGCGATCAACTCCGCCGAGGGCCAGAAGCAGCAGGTCATCAAGCAGTCCGAGGCCAAGAAGCAGCAGCAGATCAACGAGGCCGAGGGGCAGGCGTCGGCAATCCTCGCCGTGGCCCGGGCGACGGCCGAAGGCATCCGTGCGGTAGCCGAGTCCATCAACTCCAGCGGCGGGTTCGAGGCGGTGCAGCTGCGCGTCGCCGAGCAGTACATCACCGAGTTTGGAAAGCTCGCCAAGTCGGCGAACACCCTGGTGGTGCCCTCGAACCTCAGTGACGTGGGAGCGATGATCGGCCTGGCGATGACCGCCATTCGCCCCAAGGCGGAGTCGTCGGGGAAGGGTCCGCTCGCCCCGCCGCGCTGATCGCCGGCGTTTTCAGCCGCAGCGCGCGAGCAATCCCAGGACGGCGGCGACGACCGAGGGTCCGCCGAGCACCGCGAGCGCGATCCAGCCGAGGAGGCGGCGCCGCCGCGCGCGTTGCGGATCCGGGCCGCCGAGCTCCTCGTCCACCACCAGGGACGGCGCGGGCCGCAGCAGCCGGCGAGCCGTCGCCTCCTGATCGGCGGGGACGAGCAGCCGCACCTCGACGTAGGGCCCGAGCATCCCCAGCAGCGCCCGGTGGTGCTCCCCCTGCACGACACACCGCACGCCGTGCGCCTCGAGCACGCCGCGGTAGGTCGCCGCCTCCTCGACCGAGGCGCAGGTCAGCACCGGCACCAGGCTCATCCACCGTCCTCGTCGATGTTCGTACCGCGGCGAGGCCTCCAGCGCATCCCCAGTTTGGCGACGTGCATGACGCCCGCGGGAGGTGTTAAGCGCGGGCGCCCCATGCGTTCCGCCCTGCTCTCGAGTGTCCTCACCGCCGCTCTCGCCTCGGCCGCGCCCCTCCCGGGCGTGCTCGAGCTGAAGGCCGCGGCGGACCAGCTCGTCCCCACGCCGATCACCGCGGATCTTGGCGGGATGCCTGCCTCGGAGCGGAAGGCGCTCGCGCGGCTGCTCCAGGCCGCCCGGGTCATGGACCCGCTGTTCCTCCGGCAGTCCTGGGCGGGGAGCGAGGCCTGGCTGGTGAAGCTGGCCCGGGACACCACGCCGCTGGGACAGGCGCGGCTCCGGCTCTTCCTCCTCAATCAGGGGCCATGGGACCGCCTGGCGCATTACGCTCCGTTCCTGCCCGGCGTTCCGCCGAAGCCGGCCTCGGGGAACTTCTACCCGGCCGGCGCGACCAAGGAGGACGTGTCGCGCTGGCTGTCGACGCTTTCCCCCGAGGAAAGGGCGCGGGCCAGCAGCTTCTTCACCACCATCCGCCGGGGGCCGAACGGCGCCTTCACCATCGTGCCCTACAGCCTCGAGTACCAGGGCGAGCTGGCCCGCGCGGCGGGGCTGCTCCGTGAAGCGGCGGGGTCCACCGAGCAGCCGGCGCTCCGCAGCTTCCTGGAGAAGCGCGCCGCGGCCTTGCTGAACGACGACTACGCCGAGTCGGACGTGGCGTGGATGCAGCTCGACACCAGCATCGACCCGACCTTCGGTCCGTACGAGACCTACGAGGACGAGTGGTTCAACCAGAAGGCTGCCTTCGAGGCGTTCATCACCGTCGTGGACGCGAAGGAGACGGAGAAGCTGAAGCGCTTCTCGTCGCAGCTCCAGGCCCTGGAGAACGCGCTGCCCATGGAGGACCGGTACAGGAATCCGAAGATCGGTGCGCTGGCGCCGATCCGGGTGGTGAACAGCGTGTTCGCGGCCGGGGACGCCAACCGCGGCGTGCAGACCGCGGCCTACAACCTCCCCAACGACGAGCGCACCGTGGCCGCGCACGGAAGCAAGCGGGTCCTCCTCCGGAACATGGACCTGGCGAAGTTCGAGAAGACGCTTGTGCCCATCGCGAAGATCGCGATCGCGCCCGACCTCGTGCGGTCGGTGCAGTTCGATCCCTTCTTCACCCAGATCCTGATGCACGAGCTGATGCACGGCATCGGTCCGCAGCGCATCGTGGTAAACGGGCGCGAGAGCACTCCGCGGGCCGAGCTCCAGGAGGTCTCCTCGACGATCGAGGAGTGCAAGGCGGACGTGGTCGGCATCTGGGCGATGCAGCGTCTGGTCTCCCAGGGACAGCTC
>Ga0105104_10001185_pt1 | contig 19682 bp, 16 predicted proteins | sample PPLLaktember2015_3_FD_87034 | JGI IMG/M metagenome (GOLD analysis project Ga0105104, IMG submission 87034) | Freshwater sediment microbial communities from Prairie Pothole Lake near Jamestown, North Dakota, USA - PPLs Lake P7 Core (6) Depth... | ecosystem: Environmental > Aquatic > Freshwater >... | reverse complement strand
GCAGAAGCCTGCGCTGATCATGGCGCACAACAAGACCCTCGCCGCGCAGTTGTATGCCGAGTTCAAGGAGTTCTTCCCTGAGAACGCGGTCTCTTACTTCGTATCCTACTATGATTACTATCAGCCTGAAGCGTATGTGCCGCGCCACGATCTCTACATCGAAAAAGAGACCGAGATCAACGAGGAGATCGAGCGTCTGCGCCTCGCCGCGACGACCGCGCTGATTTCCCGGCGTGACGTGATTATCGTTGCCTCCGTTTCCTGTATTTATGGTTTGGGTTCCCCGGAGGAGTTTGGCAAAGGGACAGTCGTCCTGCAGGTTGGACAGTTGTACCGCCGCAATGCCCTGCTCCGCCAGTTGATCGAATCGCAGTATCAGCGCAACGATATGGAGCTTCGCCCGGGCACGTTCCGGGTGCGCGGCGATACGCTGGAGATCATCCCAGCCTATGAGGATAAAAAAGGTTTTCGCATCACGTTCTTTGGGGATGAGGTCGAACGGATCATGCAGTTCAGCCCGCTGACCGGGGAAGTGTTCGACGAACCGAATGAAGTCTCGATCTATCCTGCCAAGCAGTATCTCACGGATGCCGACCGTTTAAAGGAAGCCATCCGTAACATCGAAGCCGAACTTGAGGAACGCCTGGCATTCTTCAAAGAACAAGGGAAGCACCTGGAGGCTCAGCGCATCGAACAACGGACGCGCTACGACCTTGAGATGCTCAAGGAAGTCGGGTATTGTTCCGGTATCGAAAACTACTCCCGTCATTTGGATGGTCGCGTTCCGGGCACCCATCCCTGGACGATGATCGACTTCCTGCCGAACGATTACCTGCTGGTGATCGACGAAAGTCACATGAGCATACCGCAGATCCGTGGTATGTATAACGGCGACCGCGCCCGCAAAGAGACACTCGTCGAGTATGGTTTCCGTTTGCCGAGCGCAATGGATAACCGTCCGTTGAAGTTCGATGAATTCGAGCAGGTGATGGGTCACACGATCTACACCTCCGCGACGCCAGGACCATACGAAATGAACAGAGCGGATCAGGTGGTCGAGCAGATCATCCGCCCGACAGGACTGGTTGATCCCGAAGTGGAAGTACGGCCGACCACCGGGCAGGTGGATAACCTGGTTGGCGAGATCAGGGAACGGGTGGAAAGAGGCGAGCGCGTTCTGGTCACTACGCTCACGAAGAGGATGGCGGAAGATCTATCCGAGTATTTGCAGGAGTTGGGGATGAAAGTTCATTACTTGCACTCCGAGGTGGAGACGCTGGAGCGCGTTGGCATTCTGCGCGATCTGCGCCTGGGCGTGTTCGATGTGCTGGTCGGGATCAATCTCCTGCGTGAAGGGCTGGACCTGCCCGAAGTGTCGCTGGTGGCGATCCTCGATGCAGACAAGGAAGGCTTTCTGCGCTCAGGCACCGCTCTCATTCAAACGATTGGACGCGCGGCGCGTCACCTCAACGGACGTGTGATCATGTATGCCGATCGCATGACGGACTCGATGAAGTTCGCCCTCGATGAGACGAACCGTCGCCGCGCCAAGCAGGTCAAATATAACGAAGAGAATGGCATCGTTCCCATCAGCATCCACAAGGCGATTCATGATCTGACCGAGGAATTCTCTGAAAAGGCTGTGAATGAAATGCGAGGGGAATACAAGACCAAAGGCATTGGCGATATGCCGCGCAATGAATTGCAGAAGATCATCAGCGAAATGGATAAGCAGATGAAAGAGGCGGCCAAGAATCTTGAGTTCGAACGAGCTGCTGCCCTGCGTGATGAGATCTATGAGTTGAAGAACCTGCTTGCAGAAGATGAGAAATTGAAGCCCTGGGAAAGACTCAAACTGCTAATCGGTGAGGAAGAATAAAAGAGAGATAAACCTTGCGAAGGCTCCCAGCCTTCGCAAGGTTTTTAATGGGTCATGTTGTTTGTATGGCGCCCTGGGTTCTGACCATTTCCACGCCGAGGTCTGTCAGTTCTGCGACCTGATTGGGTTGCAGCGTACCCAGGGTGGCAACGTAAACGCCTTTTGGGCTGAACAGGACCACTAACTGCGAAAAACTTCCTTTGGGTTGCAACTGCTGTAACGGATAGCGCTGCGCCCACTCAGCCAGAGGATTTTGCGTCCACGGGTTGAGGATTTGACGGGATTCTGCCTGGTCGTTGGTAAAGGCTGTGAAATGGAAATCAATGAGTGGGGGAACCGGAGTGAGAGGCATTGCCTGGGCGATGTTCGGAGTATCGTCCGCTTTAAACCCATACAAGGAAATGGATTGTTGAAAAAGTGCCTTCCCTAATGCAGCCATGAATCCGCCGGCGGATTGTCCGGACACTTTTTGCGCCAGAAAGAGAAACCCGTTTCTCATTTTGTAATCCGGAGAATACCAACGTGTGACGGGCGAAGTACCCAGCGCCGTGGATTGTATTTGCCAGTGAACACCGTTAGTGACCTGTTCCTGTGCATTGGGACCCGTCAGAGCTTCCTGTTGCCGGGTTGCCTCTAGAGTGGCCGCCTGGTTGATGGCTCGCATGAAGCCAACCGGGCTTTCATCGAAAGCCTGGCCCAGACCAATAAACGTGCGCAACTGATCCACGATCTTTTGCTTTCTCATCGAACTGAAGAAGCCGCCGGAGTAGTACTTTCGGAAGGGAACGATGCTGTTATCCCTGCGGACCACTTCGATGCGGTAGGAGCGGGTTTGATGACCGCTGCGCTCCATGGACTGTGAGCTGTCCACTCGGATGGCTGCAATTTCATCAAAGGGAATTTCTCTGGTCCTGCGCAGAAAATACAGTGACCAGTAGTGCAGCTGCATGATGCGTGTGTTGCGGTCGGCGATGACTGTCAATCCCCTGGTTAAAAGGAGGATGAGTAGTCCAATTCCTCCCAACAAAACCGTGGTGAGTGAAAAGCCCTGCAAGCGAAACACGTATATTCCCGCCCCGAGAAAACCGAATCCAAAAAGCCATAGACCAAAAGGTATGTCGCGGAATTTGATGCTGCTCTGGTTCTGCATTGTAGTCTCCAATTTTTATTCTGATATTCTTCATTATAAGAACTATTCTTTTAAATTCAATAACGATGTACCAATGGGGGATGAGTTCACCGACATTGTGTTCCCAGATCCTAAAAATTTTCTCGATAAGTGGAAGGAGGCCTGTTTCTGATTGCTCAATGAATTGTTTGCGATGGTACCGTCAGGGGATTAATTTTGATCTATTTATAAAGCACATCGTGATCAACACCGGGTCTGGGTACAAGATCCCAGCCATCTGGTACACGGGTACCGAATCGCGCCGGAAAAGATGGCACCAGAATGGTACTCCACCTCGATGACACAAGCATGGACTCTGGCTATCATCGAATCAAAACAGGAAGTCTCACAGACTGTGAGATTTCAGCCGTTCGAAAGAAAGGATCTCAGCCATGCGTATCAAAGTTTTTGTTTCTGTCCTTGTTCTTTTTTCCCTTCTCGCGGCCTGTAACCTGCAAACGGACCAGGCGCCTGTCGTTCAGCCACCCGGGGGGCGGCCTGTTTCCGCAGATGCAGATGCGATCGGCACCGCCGTGGAATTGACGGCCGCGGCGCGGTTCACAGAGATCGCCGGTTCTGTTAGCCCCAGCTCTACAGCCTCGCTTACCCTCGCTGCCGCTCCCACGCTTACATTTACGCCCACATCTTCCATTCCCACGCAATGTAATGCCCTGGTCACGGCGAATGTCAATGCCAATGTCCGTTCGGGTCCGGATACTGCCTATGACGTCGTCGGTGCCCTGACATTGGGACAGACCGCGCCCATCGTGGGCCGCAACGACGCCTACACCTGGTGGTATATTGCCTATCCGGGGGTTTCCGGCGGGCATGCCTGGATCGCCGGGACCGTGGTCGCATCCGCCTGCGTCCCGTCTGTTGTGCAGGTGGTGGCTGCACCGCCTCTCCCGACCCCAACCACTGTGCCTCTCGTGGAAGCCCCATCTGATGAGGCTGACGAGGACAACGGTCCACTTCTTCTCGAACCTGTACCAGGTTTACAATTCCCCGTCAAGAAGCCGGATCTGATCGTTTCAGAGTTTACGATCACGCCCGCCACACCGGTCATGGGTCAGAACGTGCATGTGCGCATTGGAGCCTACAATCAAGGAAATGCTGCCAGCGGCCCATACACCGTTGTCTGGTACGGACTGAGCTCCTTTGCAAGCCCCAGCTGTTCGTGGTCCGTAGACAAGTCAAACGCGGGCGGCGGCCGGATCCTGCAATGTGACTTCGTTTTCAACAGCTGGTACCCGATCAACAAGGCATCTGTGGCGATCGTGGATGCCAACAATCAGATATCCGAAAGCAACGAAGGCAACAATCAGGGCACCATCACACCTTTTGGGGTTACAGACCACTAGCGACTGAATAGGATTGCTCCAGAGCACATTTCGTTCGAGAGAGGCCGGTGAAATAAGCCGGTCTCTTTCATATTTCTTTCTTGTCAGGCATAAGAGGATGGATCAGGGAATGTACTGATACTCTATCACGTGAAAATCAGAGTTCGCTTCCAGCTGTCCCAGAAAATCCTTCCTAAACCAGGCTACCAGCGCATACTTGCTCTCTGTTTTGCTGCTCACCTGGGCGTAGGTATACAGTTCCAAAAAATGAGACTCGTCGAATAAACCTTTGAGCCCATCCTTGTTTTCCCAGCTTTCTTTGAGTTTCAGTTCGCTATATTGCCATTTGGTTGCATCCAGGGTGAGGGGCCAAACAACGTCTGGGTGCAATACATAAAACGTTGGGATATCAAACGCTGCATGATTCTTGACGCCTCTTCGGTCTCCGTCATTGTGTGCCATGAGTGCATTGTTCAATCCCATCAGATCTACGACTGTGCCATCATACGAGTACTTGATCCCGCCGGATGTAACAACACCCAGGCTGGGTAATTCTGGTAGAGATGAAAACAATTCCTGGATAAACATGCCGTTTTTTCTTCCATAATTTGCCGTACTGAATTCCACGTCAATTTCTGATTTAATGGAATTCCACATCTGAAGTTGAGATAACCCAAAGAGGAGTAGAGCCAGAGCCAAGCTGAATCGAAAAGCCGGAGTTCTCCCTGTGAATGTACCCGACTGCCCTCTAGACTTTAAGAACTCAGGCATGACGCGATCTGCAAAGTAGAGCAGACATAAGACCTCGATGGGATATATGTTTTGATAAAGACGAAAGGAGCCGAAATGATCGCCGCCCGTAATCAGTGGAGCCAGGAGCCCAGTTCCGGCAATAATTGGGAGAAAAAAAGCTCCCTCTCCCGGGACACACTTCGAAAAAATCCCGGATAGAGTGCGCAAGCCGGAAACGAAAATGGCGGATACACTTAACAAGAGAATCGGATCCGAAATAAAATATTTGGAAAGATAGACGATACCTTGTTGTAGATTGTAAACAAGAGATGGTGACACCTTTGCATAGTATGTGTTTGGAAAAGGGTATCCAAAATATCGAAGCCTGAACAATGTCAGCATAATCAGGGCAACTACAATGCAAACAATGGATGGCGCCAAAGTCTTTAGAGCCCGGGTGATATTGCCCGAAAATGCCAGGCGCATGAAATAAATCGCGGCAAATATCATTATCCATAAAATCGATTCGGGCCTGGTGATGATCAATAAAATTAGAAGCAGTGTGAATCCAAAAACGGCTGACCGTGAGGCTGGATGGCTTTTAATAGTGAAGATCGTTGTGATAAGCAACAGAGTGCTCCACAGACTGTTCTCCATCAAGGTAATCGTATTCCAAACGATATAGCGTGGTGAAGAGAGTAGCAATATCCCAAACGCGATTGCGTAGATGAGCTTGATCCGCTGATCTTTTTGCTTGCCCAGTAAATCATTTTGTAGGTACATGGTCGCTACTGTAATCCCCAGGCTTAGTATGACAATACTAATAATGAATAGCAATAACTCTGGATCAGCTGACAATTTAAATGCCAGCGCACATACAAGTGTCCATAAAAGGGATGTAAACCCCTCCACGTTTTCGCCGCCTATGTTGTATACGAAACCGTGGCCATTGGCTAAATTCCTGGCATAAACCAAGTAAATATTCGCATCATCAATCCCAGTAAGTGGATAGTCAAATCTGGCAAATGTAAATAAGGACACCAGGCTGCAGAAAAACAAAATCAAAATAAATTTATTGATGAAATCTCGCATAAACTGCTGCTTGTCCACGAGAAGGCACAATGGACTTCCATGTATTACATTATATTACTCCCCGGGGTTACAAATGTGTCCTGACTAGATAAATGTCACGATTTCCTCCAGTGCCTTCTTTCCGATCGCAGGCACTTGCGCATCTTCGGCGGGATAACCTACAACTAAAATCAGAAACGGTTTCTCGTCCGGCGGTATATGCAGGATGGTGTTCAAAAACCCCATCGGGCTTGGCGTGTGGGTCAGCGAAACCAGCCCTGCATTGTGGATGGCAGCGATCAGGAACCCGGTTGCAATGCCGACCGATTCATTCACATAATAACTTTTGACGCGGCGTCCATCGGGTAGCTGGCTGTGGATCCTTCCAAAGACAACGATCAGACAGGGGGCGGTTTCGAGGAACGGCTTGTGTTCATCTGTGCCGATCACGGAAAGAGCATCCAGCCACTCCTGGGGGGCGCGGCGGTGATAGAACTCCTCCTCTTCCTGTTCGGCTGCGACGCGGATCTCACGCTTGACCTTCGGATCGCTGACCACGACAAAATGCCAGGGCTGCAGGTTGGCTCCATTGGGAGCTGATCCTGCTGTCAGCAAACATTCTTCGATGATCTCGCGCGGGATGGGTCGTTCCGAAAAATCCCGCACGGTGCGGCGTCTCTGCATCTCCTTACGAAAATCAACCGCACGTCGTTTCATTTCTTCAAGGGGATATTCAATGTAAGAAGACAGAGGTTGGAAGATTGCTTTTGACATTCTGATCCTCACAAGCAGACGGTTTTTATCAGTATAGCATATTCACCTATCTGTTTTTTTCTTTTTCCAATCTTGTTTTGTTCTTTACACGACCTTTACATTGGCGGGGTATCCTGTGGACATAATAAATAGTGCGTTGGGCATTCCGCCCGACCCCAAGGAGAAAATAACAATGAAAAAGACACTTTTGATCGTTGCCTTACTCGTGCTGGCGCTTGGCGTGGTTGGCGTAGGCGTCGCTTTTGCACAGGGCGGTCAGCCGCCCGTTGGCCAGAATGGTTATGGCTGGATGCATGACTACGTCGAACAGGCTATTGCCTCAAAGCTGAATCTCACCGAAAAACAGGTGGAAGATCAACTTGCGGCAGGCAAGCCGATGTACCAGATCGCCCTCGATAATGGCATCAAGCAGGAAGACCTGGCGACCTTTATGAACGAAGTCCACAAGGATGCGTTCGCCAAGGCTGTCAAAGATGGCGTCATCACACAGGAGCGCGCCGACTGGATGCTGCAGCGGATGGAGACCATGTACCAGAACGGATATGGTCCCGGTAACTGCCCGATGCATAATGGACAAGGCGCCCCGGCTGGGCGCGGACGCGGGGGGCCTGGCATGATGGGCGGCCGCGGCGCCGGCTACGGTCCCGGTATGATGGGGAACCAGGGAACAGCCACCCCATAATCATCAAGCATCCCGCAGATGGCTGAAATCTGCGGGATGTTCGTTTCATTCTGGACAGTCATGACGCCTTGTCGAAGATCCCGCTTTCGCGGGGGCGCCATGACTGTCGTTGTTAATTGAGTGAATATTCTACAACTGTCACGCCGAAGGCGTGACCTACTTGGTTTCTGCCAGCGGGATCAGTAAAATGGGGATACGCGCTCGTCGGACAACGTTGGGCGCGACACTGCGCGCCCAAAAGGCTGCTGCGCCCGCTTTGCGGTGGGTCGTCAACACGATCATATCCGCCTGGAGCTTCTCAGAGAGGCTTACGATCTCCGTCGCAGGGTCACCGCGCGCAACTTCCGCAGTGGCTCGAATGCCCGCCTGCTTCAACTCATTCAGATGCTCCTGCAGATCCTCGGCTGCATTTTCGACATTGATCTCCAATAGAGCAGCTGTGGTGGCGGGCAGCAGGCTGCCGGCGGCGGCGGTTTCACCAGCCATCGTACCGAATGTAGGGATGACCGTCAGTAAATGAACGTTGGATTGATATACCTCCGCCAACTCTTTTGTCACGGGCAGGCTGTCATCGTGAATGGGACCGGTATCCAATGGCACAAGGATCTTGTCCAGATTAAACGTTCCCGCGATATTGGCTTCCGGTTTGATGAGCAACAGCGGTGTGACACCCTGTGCCACAACCTGTTGAGCAATGCTGCCATACAGCAGTTCACGCACTCCGCTTTTGCCGTGGGTGCACATCACGATCAGGTCAAGCCGGAACTCGCGCGTGGCATGTTCCACGATGCTCCCGGCCACGTCCTTCACGGCAGCCGTGTGAACATGTGCGTGGACCTTTACCTCTGCCGGGAAGCCACGCTTTGCGACATCCTCGAGGTACGCGGAGGCTTCATCCGCTTGTGTGATGTGGCGGTCTCTGTGGACCTCCTGAGGCGCGTCCTGCTCGATGATGTGAAGGAGGGTAACGGGAGCATCCAGCCTTTTTGCGAGCGAAGCCGCGACCGGAATGGCTGCCTCCGCCAGTTTTGAACCGTCCAGGGGGACAAGGATGTGTCTGAACATACTAGCCTCCGAAGAAGACCTGATACAACAGGAAAAAATTGAGTGCCAGGATCAACACCGCTGCCAGACTTGCAGCAATCGTGGTAATACGGTGGTTGACCAGCGCGCCCATAAGATCACGCCGGCGGGTGAACATGATCAGCGGGATAATGGCGAATGGCAGACCAAACGAAAGGACCACCTGGCTGATCACCAGCGTGCGCGTCGGATCCAAGCCAATGAAGATAACGATCAGGGATGGGACTATGGTGACGAGGCGCCGTATCCAGGCCGGGATGTGGAAATGCAGAAAACCCTGCATGATCACCTGGCCTGCCATGGTTCCCACCGATGAGGAGGAAAGCCCCGAAGCCAGCAGCGAGATGGCGAAGATCCATGAGGCAGCCGAACCCAGCAGAGGTTCGAGAGTCCGGTGCGCTTCCTCGATGCTGGCGATCTCGGTCAGGCCGGCGTTGAAGAACGTCGAGGCAGCCATGACCAGCATCGCCATGTTGATCAGCCCGGCCAGCCCCATCGCGATGAAGACGTCGATCAACTCGTAGCGAAAGAGTTTGCGCTGCTGTTCGGGATGACGCGTGACGATGCGGCCCTGGGTCAGCGCAGAATGCAGATAGATCACATGCGGCATGACGGTCGCGCCGAGAATGCCTGTGGCAAGCAGGACGCTTTCCGTGCCGGAGAATTGCGGCACAACTGCGTGGTAAAACAGGGTCGGCAAATGAGGTTTGACAATAAACGTTTCGATGAGATAACTGAACGCTACAACCCCGACCATCGTCGTGATCACAGCCTCCAGTGGGCGAAAGCCGTAACGCTCCAACCCCAGGATCAAAAACGTTGCCACGGCAGTGATCAGTCCGGCAATCCAAAGCGGCATCCCGAAGAGCAGATAGAAACCCAGCGCGGCGCCGAGAAATTCAGCCAGGTCGGTCGCGATCGCAACCAACTCGCCAATGATCCACATGGTGATGACCACGGGCTTCGAAAATTGATTGCGGCAGTGCTCGGCAAGGTTTTGACCTGTTGCAATGCCCAGCTTTGCCGAAAGCGATTGGATCAGCATTGCCATCAGGTTGCTCGCGACGATGACCCACAAGAGTTGATAGCCAAACTTCGCGCCGCCCTGAATGTTGGTGGCGAAGTTGCCGGGATCCATATAGGCAACACTGGCAATGAACGCGGGGCCCAGGAACGGCATCAGCCGCGCCAGCCGACCCTTCTTGCTTGTGCCGGTCAGGACCTCCGTTGCAGAACGGACGGTCCGGCTTTCCTTCTCAGCAACCGGCGTCGCTGTCGTTGGTTTCATTTCATGATCCTACCTTTGGGAAAAAGCGTCCCGTGTGTTTCATGTACTCCCGGTATTCATCGCCGAACTTCTCAATGAGATTGGCTTCTTCCTGCGGTGTGCGGATCGCCATGAGGACAAATGCCAGTATACCCAACCCGCCAATGAACCAATTATCTGCCATCATACCAAAAGAAATGAACATGGATGCCCCGACCGTATAAAGTGGATGGCGTACCCAGCGATACGGTCCGCTGGTGACGAGAGTGTGCTGTGCCCGCGTGGCACTGGTGGGCGTGATGCCGCTCCGGATGCTGCTGAATAGCCAGTAGATCAAACCTACACAGGTAATCCCAATCCCAACGCCAAGCCAGCGCACCCATTCCGGCAGCCCAATTTTGGACCATGCCATCCAGGCTGGATTGAGCAGATAGATGAGCGGGCTAAGCCAGAGGATCAGGCCGCCGAGCTTAATGATCGTCATCATGGCTGTCCCATCGACTTTGCGAGAGACCGTTTCGCCGCTCTCCCTGTCAGCCTTGCGGCGGAAGTAGGAGGAAATGCCTATCCCTGTAAAGAGGACGAGCGCTGCTAAAATGCGGAAGATGTTTTCGTTCATAATAAAATCCTTTAATTGACCTCTTGCAAAAGTCTTTTCGCCACACACCTGCCCCGGGCGTGATTTGCTATGAAATGCTTTAGCATTTCAAAAATCATGCCGGGGGAGAACACAGAGAAAATGAGTTTTTCTCAAAGTTCTCAGTGGGCTCTGTGGCTAGGCAAAGGGACACTTATGCAAGAGGTTCAATATCTAAATTTGATTCCTAGGTTAATTTTGGGAGCAGACGCCCCGTTTTTTTCATGTAGTCGCGATATTGATCGCCAAAGTATTCGAGCATGAGGCTTTCTTCAAAGCCGATCCGTGAAGTGACTTCGAGCAGGGTCATGCCGATCCATGCCAGACCAATGAGCCAATTTGCTGAGATCAAAAGAGTCGACCCCAGGATCAAAATGAACGCTGTATAAATTGGATGCCGGATGAACTGATAAGGTCCGCCCGTGACCAGCGATTGTTCCTTGATCATCCGCGGTGTGTCACTCCAGCTTTTGCCGAGTGTGCCCTGTGCCCATTGCAGCAAGGCAAATCCCAGCAGAGCGATGGCAACACCTGCCCATCGCAGCCAGAGGGGAAGTAGTATCGATGCCCATGAAAGCCAACCTGGTTTGATGACATAAGTAACAACGGCAATAAAGCCCACCATGCCAAGAATGCCAGCAAGCTTCGATGCCAACCCCTGCTCGCGCTTCTTGAGCGTATTCTCCTCTTTACCGTGTTTTCGAACGTAATAGCCGCGGTGCACGCTGAAGGTAATAATCAATAGAGGTAAGATGATTCTAAAAATAGTTGCGGTTTGCATCATTTCCAACTTTCTTGTTCGAGACACAGCTACCAGACATACGGAATGAGACGATATCTCACATTTGTCATGTAATCCGTATAGCCATGCAATTCCTTTTGTAATGTCTGCTCCTCCAGTACAGCCCGCCTGGCGAGCACCAACATAAAAGCCAGCCCCAAAAGGACTCCATACCAGGATCCGAGCAGAAGAGGCGTTCCCGTCATAAACAGAAGAAAGGCAGAATACATGGGATGCCGTACATACTGATAAGGGCCTGTAGAGACCACCGTGTGCCCGCGCTCTTCCTGAAGACGCACGACTGTTGACAGGTATGAGTTTTCTCGAAATGTCAGAAAGAAAAGATGGAACGAGCAAAGCAAGATCACGAAACCCATCCACCGAAGCCAGAGGGGTACAGGCGACCAGTGAAAACGAGCGGCATCGAAAGACATAAAAACCAACCAGGCGAAAGGGAGGAAAAGGAGCACAGGAAAAAGCACCTTGTCCCAACCCTTCTGATCCGACCTGCCCAGTCTCATACGCTCCTGCAGTAAACCGGGGTTATGTCTGAATAACCAGGCGTTGGTACCCAGAAAAAAGCCGAAGAACAACACCAGATAGATCCATCCGGCGGGCCAGGCGATCGTGGCAGCCGGAAGAAACAAAGCCAGGGCAAAAAGCACAAATAAGAGGAGAGTTTGTACGATTAACGGTTTTAAATTGATCTGCATAACTGCCTCACTCTACGTTTCTTCAATAAAGATTCTGCCAGTAATACTCAAGCCGAGAACTGGTGTTTTGCGCCCGACTTTGACCGTCAGATTGTGGTCGAAAGGCGAATAATCCATCACCTCGATCTGCGCGCCCGGGACAAGCCCCAGTCCCTGGAGATAACGAAGCAATTCAGGGTCAGGGGCTTTGATGCGCTGGATCGTCGCGGTTTGAGGCGGGCGCAGAGTGGAGAGCGGAGTCAAATCCTCAGATGGCATTTTCAGGTCGGCCGTTGGGATGGGTTCCCCGTGCGGGTCGCGGACGGGATGTCCCATGGCGGCGGCGATGCGGCGTTCGAAGTCCTCCGAGATGACGTGTTCGAGCCGTTCTGCCTCTGCATGGACTTCATCCCACGCATAGCCAAGGGTTTGCACGAGCCAGGCTTCGAGCAGGCGGTGATGGCGGATGACCTCCAGGGCAGCTTTCCGGCCCTCCTTTGTCAAAGTCACACCCTGGTGCTTTTGATACTCGACCAGCGCAGGTTTTGCGGAGGCAAGTTTTTGCATCATGCCGGTCACGGAGGCAGGTTTGATGTTGAGTTTGGCGGCAAGCGCGTTCGTACTTGCGCTTTCACCGCCTTCCGTCAATTCATAGATATTCTTCAAGTAGTCTTGAATCGAGATGGTGAGCGTTTGTTCCATTGGTTATCCATTCCAAAGTGTGAGCGTTGTGCAGGCAAAGAAGACCAGGTAGGCGATGCTAAATCCCGCGCCTTCCGTCCAATCACGGATAAATTGAGGTAGAAGGCGTTTAAGAATCATCCATGCAATTGTCATAGTGACAGGATTGATCGCCGCGACCCAAACCGGAAATGCCGTCTTCCCCGAGGCGACCAGGATGGAAAACAGGATCGAGGCAATGATGACCAGGATCATGAGCGGCGCGTAGGTGATGATTAGTACCTTGCGGTGACGAGCGATCATCTCCGCGATCACGGCTTGCGAGTCATCTTCGACCTTGTTCAATGCCTGAACGTATTCGCCCATGTAGTAAAACGTTCCATGGACGAATGCGCCGATCACAGAGGAGATGGCAAACAAAAGTCCGGTGACAAGTGTCAGCGCTTCGTTCGCGCCAGTCAATCCCTGGTACACCTGCCAGAAGCCTGCCAGCATCAATGGCGTGGCAAAGACGCCGATCAGCGCGCCCCAGATCATGCGCCTGGGAGGCAGCACAACCATCCTCTCCGCGTCTGAGAGAAGTTTGCCGAATGGCTTAAGTCTCGGATAATGATCCAGCGATGCTTTGCTGGCAAGCAGCAGCACATCGCCGATCGCATAGAGCAACGCGCCCAGCAGGGCGAGCAACCCTGTGATACGGAGAGGAGTGATAAGTTGTTCCATGGTAATCCCTAGCATGCCACCCTGAGCGAGGGGTCTCCGCCGCAAAGCGGCGGGATTCTTCGCCTTCGGCTCAGAATGGCATTGTCATTTAATAAGCAATCCTGTTACCCAGAGCAATAACATGCCGGTCAGCACGCCACTGAACACGGTCATGGGCATGGACTCGCGGGCTGTGTCTTTTTGAATGAGCTTGGCGATTTCATAGACCACTTCGAAGATCGCGCCTGTGCCGATCGCCAGGAACAGCACTGCCAGGAAAGGCGAGGGGGTATATCCGCCGATCCATGCGCCCACGATGGCGGGCGCGCCGCCGATCAGTCCCATCAATGCCAGCCGGCCGAGGCTGGGCCGATCGCGCAGAACCGGGGCGATAATGCCAAGTCCTTCCGTGATGTTTTGAATGATGAAGCCAACGACCAGGAAGGTGCCCAGCGCGATCTCACCAACGTTGTATGCCGCGCCGATGGCAAGTCCTTCGCCGAGATTGTGAAAACCGATGCCAATGGCGATCATCAGCGCAACAGCGAGCCGGCGGTCCGTTTCGCTGCCTTGAACCTCTGTCTGTCGCCTGGAGATGGCATCGAGCAACAGGAACGTCGCCACAGCACCGATGCCGATCAGTCCAATCCCTTGAAATGCGGAAGGCACCCGGGCAGCAACTTCCAGCGCTTCGGCGAGGGTGTCCAGCCCGAGGAAGATCAATAGACCCGCTGTGGCTGCCATCAGGAAGGTCATCGTGCGGCGGCCGAGCTGGCGCAGGGCCGGGAACCAGAAGATGCCAAGAAATACAGGGATCACGCCGACGTATAAGCCGATCAGGGTAAATCCCCAGAATGTGCGGGCAGAAGGCTGCGGCGTTTCAAATGCCACAGGGATATCCACTGCAAAGGGGACTGCGTTACCGGTGAAGATCGTGATGCCGTAGGCTTCGCCTTCCGACCAGGCGTAATTGACATGGATCTCTGCACTGCCCAGCCGTGGAATGGTCGTATCGGGCGTCACCGTAAAAGGCATGATTGCTTCATTGATAATGACCGATGCGATCCTCAATTCATCCGGTCCCGTGTTGCGGACGTGGAGGTGGATCTCATTCCGTTCGAGAACGTAATTTTCAATGGCAAGGTTTTCGACAGGTGCGGGGGATTCAAAGTCAAGCCCGCCGCCGGTGGTAAGGAAGAGCGCGATCACTCCAGCCAGGAGAACGATCGGGATGAGAAGCAGGATCAGGGTCCGGAACGTGAAACGCCTGGTCGTGGGTTGAGAAACAGGTTGAGTCATAAGTTACCTCTACGCTACCACTTCAAACATACCGTTCCATCCCAGTTCAGCGAACTCGGTTACATGAGCATGGAACATGTACATGCCAGGATACTTGTAAGTGAACTCAAGAATGCCGCGCTGCGCCTGCCCCTGGATGATCGTGTCGGTGAATTCGCTTGGGACAAGACTTGTCCCGGTGGGGTAGTAGTGGAAGAAATTTGCATGCAGATGGAACGAGTTGAGCAAATCGAACTCCAGGATGTTGACAAGATAGATGCGGATCTTTTCGCCAACCCTGATCTGGATGGGATGGTTCTGATAGTGAAAGGGGATCCCGTTGACTGCATAAAAATCATTGGCGTCATCAAAATCCACATCGATGCCGTTCATCACCATTACCATTTCGCGATCGACCGGTGGACGGCCTTCTTTCGGATCGACGATGAACGCGCCATAGAGTCCTTTGGCGATGTGACGCGCGAGCGGGAAGACGTGGCAGTGATAGAGATGCAGCCCGAACGGCTCCGCATCAAACTCGTACGTGAAGCTGCCGCCCGGTTCGACGAGTCCTCCCGGACCCGAGCCGGGGACCCCGTCCATCTCGCCGGGATGGAATCCGTGAAAGTGGATGGAGTGTGGATGGTTGCTTCCGTTGCTAAAGTGAATGCGAATGCGGTCGCCTTCCGTGGCTCGGATCGTGGGACCAGGCATCCTGCCGTTATATGTCCAGGCGGGAAATTCGATGCCGGGAAGGACCTCAATGCTTTTATTGAGCGCAACGATTTTGTATTCCCGCAAGATTTGTCCGTTGGGCAACGTGGAGACTTCACCGTAGTCGAAGTCTGTCAGGAGATCGGTCGGGTTGAAACCGTTCTTTTCGTGATCCACTTCGCCGACCGTGCCGGGCAGATCCCCATGATCGCCCTGCTGCATCACGTGGGACGTATGAATCTTATGTGGCTCTTCCAAGGAATGGTTTTGCTTGGTTTGAGTCAACGCTGTCGCGCCCGCCGTGCCCAGCAGGGCAAGGCTTCCCACTTTGAGAAAGTCTCTTCTGGATAAAGGCTTCATGAACTCTCCTTATGGCTAAAGCAATATTTAGGCATGCCTAAATATTGTAGACCAAAAAAAGAACCGCGTCAAGTGCGCGGCTCACCAGTTGGGGTGCGGATCATTCAGCTGCGGATCATTTTCTGGGCCGTAGCCATTTCCCACCTACTATCAAAGAGGTCAACACAAAAGCGATCGCGACCCACGTGAACGCGGTCTGATCGGTTGCAATCCCGATGGTAAGAAATATCATTCCAAGGAGGAGAAAATAGATCGATGAACGCTTGCGGCGTGGTTGCTTTTTCATATTGTGATTATACAGGATGTTTTTTGGTTCAGTGAAACACGAAACTTTTAATGTTCAAAAGTATTGTCATTGGATGAGTTTATGTAATAATAAAGAATGTGATTTGCGTTTCATAACCCGAATCACATATTACACATATGTTCGAAAATCACATTCAATAAAGAGGTGAATGATGCGTATTTGCATTCTTACAGATGAAGAACCTGAGGATTTTGCCCCGGCGCCTTACATGCAGGGCTTTGATTGGGAAATGGTCACGATGACAGACCCTGTCAAGGAGGTTCTGCGCAATTTGGCTGCGCGCAATGAATTCGATGTTTACTTGAATCTTTGTGAAGGCTATGAACTTGACGATGAGGCTGAAGACTCGGATTGGGACTACCAGGGGATCGATGTTGTCAGAGCGCTGGAGGAACTTAATCTGCCGTTTACCGGAGCCGATTCAAAATTCTTCGACCCGAGCCGCGAAGAGATGCAAGCCGCAGCCGATGCACACAGGGTCGGCTTTGCGAAAGGGTATCAAGTCAGGAGTATCGAAGAAGCACAGCGCCTTGTGGCAAATCTGCGCTATCCGATCATGGTCAAGCATCCCAAGAGTTATGGGAGCACGGGCATGTTCCGTGAATCACGCGTGGATACCCCGGAACAGCTTACGGCGCAGGTTGCACGCGTCTGCAGCGAGTTTGGTGCCGCACGCATGGAGGAATTCATTGTAGGGAAAGAATACAATGTGCTTGTCATGGATAACCCGGATGACTTTGAGCACCCCATTGCGTATCCGCCTGCCGAGCTTATCTTCCCGGAAGGGGAAGAATTCTGGCATACCGATATCAAGTGGGATTACAACGTCCCTTTTGATTTCAAGCAGGTCACTGACCCGGAGCTGGTCGCGCGCCTGCAGGATGCGGCGGTCCGCATGTACAAAGCCATGGATGGGGTCAGCTGCGGACGCTGCGATATGCGCATGAACGAAAAGGGTGAGTTGTTCATTTTGGAGATCAACCCCAACCCTGCCATTATGCTCACACCCGAGGAATACGGTCCTGCAGATTATATGATCCTGTATGACCCGGGCGGCTACAAAGTCTTTTTTGACCGCCTGATCAAGGTGGCGTTCATCCGTCATAAGATGAAGGCCGCCGCAGACTGACCGCACCTGAGAAACGCGTAATAAAAAAGGATGAGACTCCTGCAAAGGAGTCTCATCCTTTTTTATGCTGGCATCAGCTCTCAGACATACAAGTCATTGAAGAAATTGATCAGGAACACATTGCAGAGCTCGTCGGGCAGGGCATCGAGCACTTCGTTGATGAATGCCATCTCGCTTGGGAGCTCCGTTCCCGTGAGCCCAGCGCTTGCCGCGAATTGCGTCAGAGCCGCTTCCGGGTCCGGGCTTTGCAGCGCCGCGCCGACCATGGCGCGGATCGCCTCGCTGTCGATCGGCGTGGACTGTTTGACGATCTCCACACATTCACGCAAGTCCTTGAGCAGCGCATCCACGTTGTGGATCGTACCCTGGTTGACCGAGATGTGCAGGTTGCGGGGCGTGAGGGAGGTCGAGAACTGCCCCTGAATGTACCAGCCGCGTTTGCTCATTTCATCGGCAAGTTGGTAGACGTTGATCGTATCTGACTTGAAGGAGAACATGCACATGACAGGCTCCCCGAGCACCTGTAAACCATCAGTGGCATTGATGCCCTCCACCAACTTCCTTGTCCCTTCCTGAACTTCCCTGACGATCTGTTTGTAGCCATCTTCACCGAGGAAATTCAGGATCGCCCAGGCGCCCGCCATGGGACCACCGCTCTTCGAGCTCAGCACGGTCGGGTTGATGAGCGTGTACCCGGTGGTCTCAGTGGAGGCGAAGATCTGATACTTGCGGATATCCTTGCTGCGGTACATGACCACGGAGCAGCCCTTTGCCGCGTATCCGTATTTGTGCAGGTCCGTGGAAATGGATGTCACGCCGGGAACGGTGAAGTCGAAATCAGGAATGTCATATCCAAGCTTGCGCATGAACGAGAGATGGAGCCCACCCACGCAGGCATCCACGTGGAAGAGCAGGTTTTTCTCCTGGGCGAGCCTGCCAATTTCGGCGATCGGGTCGATGACGCCCTGCGAGTAACTCGGGGCAGAAGCGACCAGCAAAATCGTGTTCGGAGTGATCGCAGCGCGCATATCCTCCGCGCGGACTTTGAAGGTCTGCGGGTCGATCTCCACCAACACGGGCTCGACGCTCAAATAATGGGCAGCCTTGTGGAAGGCGGCGTGCGCCGTCCTCGGCAGGACCATTTCAGGCTGTGTGATCTCCGGATGCTCGCGGCGGGCTTTGTCACGCGCGGTTTTTACGGCGAGCATGATGCTCTCCGTGCCGCCCGTGGTGAGATGACCGACGGCATTTGCGTCACCGCGCAGGAGATTGATGACCGCCCGGACCACGTCGGTTTCCAGCTTGAGCATGGAGGGGAACACGGTGGGATCCAGTCCGTTTTCGTTGAGAAAGGAGAGATACGCTTCGCGCGTGACCTGCGCCGGATCCTCCCCCGGGTTGTAGACATAACACCAGACTTTTCCTGCCTTCCAATTCATGTCACGGGATTTGAAAGCTTGCAGCGTGTCGAGAATTTCTTCTTTGGAAAGACCTTGCTGTGGGATATGCATACTGTTTCCTCTTTGGAACGCGCAGAATGATGACAGGAGAAAAGATTACGATTGAGTCTCGCGCCCCAGCGGATAGCGTGACATGAAGTACGCAACCAGTAGCGCTGCAATGACGGGAGTAATGCCGATCAGGAAACGGATGCCCCAGACCGCCGATGCCGGTTGCACGTCACTGCGTGAGGCAAAACCGGTTGCGACGGTGACGAACGCGAAGAGCAATCCCTGCGCCGAGAATGCCAGTTTGACGATCCCGTGGTTCATGCCGAAGAACAATCCTTCCCGGCGAAATCCATTTTCCTGCCTGGCATCATTGTCGATGATCTCCGAAATGACCGGGAAAGGCATGATCATGGAGTTGGCAAGCCCCGGGATGATAAGCAGTGTGCCGACCAGCCCAGAATAAAAATCCGTGGCAAAGGTCATCACAAGGAAACCGGGGATGAAGGTCAGTGTGCCGATCATCCATGTTTTGCGGTAACCATACCGCGCGACGATCGGACGCCAGATCAGCAGAGTGGGGATGGCGAGCAGGATCGGCGCGCCCAGCAGGATCGCCTCGGCATCGCCGCCGCTCAGGCGCATTCCGAATACCTCCACCTGGTCCTGGATCCCCAGCGCGTATTTGCGCCAGAAGGGCAGCATCGCCGCCAGCAGGAGCCAGATGTATTCCTTGGAGATATTTGCCCCCAGAAACCAGCGGAAGGCTTTGTTGGCGAACACGATCTTCAATGACTCCCGAAGACCCAGGGATTGTTCTTTGGTTTCATCAATGGATTTTTCCTTCACACCGATCATGGCGACCAGATATCCGGCCGCCACCACCGTGCCCATGATCGCGCCCATGGCAAAATAACCGACCTCTTCGGCAAGAATTGGAGCGAGAATGAAGGAAAG